>ERZ1023670.351-NODE-351-length-14185-cov-56.270842_pt1 | contig 14185 bp, 10 predicted proteins | sample MGYA00380342_ERZ1023670 | MGnify/ENA primary metagenome ERZ1023670 (study PRJEB33179, sample SAMN07448984) | human gut metagenome | biome: Human-gut; feature: Human associated habitat; material: Faeces | host: Homo sapiens | place: India: Bhopal | collected...
ATCTTACATGCAGATGAGAGAGTGCTACGATGAAGGCATTGATGAGCATGAATATGAAACATGCAAACTGAAGTAGAAATAATGAATCCATACGCTTCTTATCTTTTGTTTACTTTCTTGTATTTTTGATTACTTGCTGTAGGATTATCTGGATTAGTCATCTGCAAATACCCTGCTGCAACAAGGGATGTAATGTAACGCTCTCGGTTCTTGGTTTGATTGGATAAACCAAGGCGTTCCATAATCTCTGCGGTGGTTCGAGGAACTGAACAGAAATTGACTATATCCCTTTGCTTATTAGACAATGACACTTTTTTAGTGTCAGAGTCTTGGACTTGGTTACTTTTCCCCTCGACTTCGTTACTTTTTTCCTCGACTTGGTTACTTTTTTCCTCGACTTGGTTACTTTTTTCCTCGACTTCGTTACTTTTTTCCTCAACTTGGTTACTTTCTCCTCTCCAAACTGTGATGACAAATTCCTGTGCCTTGTCATTATTCATAAACGTGACATTGATATCTTCGTCCAGTGCACGAGTGATGCCGCTACCTACACCAGTGTATGGCAGCAAGTATATAGCATTGTTAAAAAGGAACATATTGCGAGGCATGGAAGTTCCTGCCTTGATGTCATCAATAGTGAGTCCGTTAGGCAATGCACCAGGACTGTGAATCTCAACACGATTGTCGAAAATGAAAATGCGAACAGGGGCTTTCATGTTCAACGAGCGATGTACAAGGCTGTTTACCGTGAACTCAACCAAACTGGTATAAGGTATTTCCAACTTACCCATGCTGTTGAATTCATCTCCCACCTGCACATTATGCAGATTACGAGTGAAGAAATCCATGATAGTGTCATATTGATGAAGCAGATTCCCCTCCATATCTGCATCATTCACCTTGTCACGGAACACCTTGCTGCCAACACTGTTGCCAGCAAAACAGATACACTTGGCTGTCATCATTGGCATCCAGCGTTGGGTATATTTGCCAAACAGGAGCATGGCAGCAACAGTCAGTGTGCCATCGGGACGGATAAATCGCAGATTGCGAAGTATCTTCTCACAGTCATGTCCCTTAGCTATGGCAGAGCAAATCATATCAAGTGATGCTTCATTAAAAGCGTCACCTGTCAAGCCTTTCTTTTCCAACACTCTATCAAAACGGTTGCCAAGAAACTGCTTGATGGTCGTTGCATCAAGGTCGTTGACAGTTGCATCCCTAACACCAGCCTCGTCTGGTGCAAAACTACCGCAGTCGGTCATCATTTCTGCAAGTTCAGCATTATCGAACACTTTACGCTTGTCGGCACCATTCTTCACCCATACGATTCCCTTGTTGTCATGATAAGGCTTGTTGAGTCCTTCCTTCACAGTAGCAACAACCAAGTTGCCATCCTCGACCTCAACAGTATCTATCTTTATCAGAATGGATGGCACTACGTTTTCTGAAGCAATGTCACTCAATAAGTTGGTAGTTTCTTGTACCTCAGAATACGACAAGGCATTGGTTTCTCCGGTCTTATCCTTTATACCAACTACCAACTTACCACCATGTGAATTACTGAACGCCACTAACTCACAGGCAATATCATATTTGTCGAGAATGCGTTCCTTGAACTGCACCCCCGACACCTCGCCAGCGTTTATCTGTTTCAATATATCGTCCATCATTCTTTGATACATTCTTTGTTCAACAAATCGTTTACATCCACTTTCAGCAAATCAGAAATCCGTATTAAGGTTTCCAAGTCTGGTTGGCAAGTGTTGGTGCACCATTTAGAAATGGTTGCTTGGTCTTTACCCAACATTTCTGCCAACCACTTGTTTGAGTGCTTGGTTACTGCCAACATTATCTTCAATCTGTTTACATCTTTCTTTGCCATACTTTTATAGATATATAATTCGTATGCAAAAATACAATAATTATTCTAAATAGAGGTGTAATATTCTCAAAAAAATTACAGAAATCGTAAATAATTGAAAATTTCGCATTATTGTAATAGGCTTTACTTTGAATGTTCTTATCTCATCAAAGCAACATAAAGGGACAAAGCAAGTTATACTTAAAGGTATTTGGGGTGCTACATAAACCGATTCATAAATAATCCTAAAATGAAAGCAGAAAAGTTTGTTTTTAAGAATTTAGTTTTAACTTTGCACTTGTAAAAGGAGTGTTCTTTGCATATTGCAAAATACAGAAACGAGCAGAAGTCCGCTCGTTTCCATATTGTTACCTATATAATATAGGCAAACGCCCAACTTCTTGATTTTCACTCAAAGTCCAATTTAGTGTGAGTTAGTTTTGTTAACATTGAAATTTTTCGATGAAAACCTTTGCATATATGCATTTTTCTTCGTAACTTCGCAGCGGAATATAAAAAAAGAAAAGCTATGGAAGAGATTAGAAAATATCCGGTGGGCATACAAACCTTCTCTGAGATACGAGAAGAAAACTATGTGTATGTGGATAAAACTAAGTATATTGTGGATTTCATAAGAAATGGATCCAAATATCTGTTTCTGAGTCGCCCAAGACGATTCGGAAAGTCTCTTTTTGTCTCTACGCTTCAGGCTTATTTTGAAGGAAGAAAGAATCTGTTTGATGGGCTTGCCCTTGGGGATTATGAGAAGGAATGGGTAAAGTATCCGGTTTTTCATTTTGATATGAGTACGGCAAAGCACATGAATCCTGCTGACTTAATCAATGAATTGGAAGGTAAGCTAAGCCAGTTGGAACAAATCTATGGTACGGAAGATTGGGCTATTAAGGCTAATCAGCGTTTGGAATGTCTGGTAAAACGTGCTTATAAGCAGACGGGGCAGAAGGTAGTCATTCTCATTGATGAGTATGATGCTCCATTGCTGGATGTCGTGCATGAGAAGGAAAATCTGGTAGAACTCCGTTTGATCATGAAGAACTTCTATAGTCCTATTAAATACTTGGACCCTTGGTTGCGTTTCGTCTTTATTACTGGTATTACCAAGTTCTCTCAATTAAGTATCTTTAGTGAAATCAACAACCTGGATAATATCAGCATGTTCGACCAGTATTCTGCTATCTGCGGTATTAGTAAGACGGAACTTCTGAATGATATGAAGCCAGATGTGGAGTTGTTGGCAAAGCATTTAGGAAGAACCTTGGAAGAAACAATAGGTGAACTTACGTCATATTATGATGGCTATCATTTCAGTGATCATTCAGAAGATATATTCAATCCTTTCAGTCTTGTGAAGGCCTTGAAGAACAAAAAGGTTTCGGCTTATTGGTTCAGTTCCGGTACGCCAAGTTATCTCATCAAGACTTTGCAGAAGTATCATGTGGGAGTGATGGATATTGAGCAGAAAAGTGTAGGGGTTGATGACTTTGATGTTTCGCCAGAGCAGATGACTTCAGCGCTTCCTTTGCTCTACCAGAGTGGTTATCTTACCATCAAGAAGTATAATCCGCTATTGCAATGCTATCAGCTGGACTATCCTAACAGGGAAGTGCGCATAGGAATGTTGAAATCGCTTGCGCCAAACTATCTGTCTCCAATTCAATTGGATAATAATAGTTTTATCTTTGCCTTTCTGGAACAGCTCTATAGCAACAACATGGATGGCGCCTTGCAGAAGATGCAAGCTTATCTTGCTAGTATCTCCAACCGTCTGTCTAATAAAAACGAGAAGGATTTTCAAACGGTGTTCTATCTCATCTTCAATCTCTTGGGTGCTTATATCCTGGTGGAAGAAGATAGTGCAATAGGTAGGGCTGATGCCGTTCTGCACATGCCTGATACCGTGTATGTGATAGAGCTGAAATACGATAAGTCGGCAGATGAGGCTTTGAGGCAGATAGACGATAAGGGATATCTGATACCTTATTCTGCAGATGGAAAGCGATTGGTTAAAGTGGGAATCAATTATGATAGCCAAAAGCGAACGATAGGGGATTGGAAGATTGAAGAAACATAAAAATATAGAAGATTTTGAACGAAAGCCTCGGCTACTTTGATGTAGTCGGGGCTTTTTGAAACCTACATCATTTTTACAAAATAAACAGGGTAACAAATATTATGTGAGAAATGATGTAAAAAGTTTGGCGGTTTGAACAATTTTCGGTAATTTTGCAGCTGTGATTAATAACAATTTAAATGGCAAGGTTATGAAGAATATAAAAAAGTTTGTTTTGTTGGCATTGAGTTTGTGCATTACTCTGTTTGCTACAAGTTGCAGTGAAGATGAAACGTCACAGGCTTCTATTAACTCACTGAATATGCTCGATGAGAATCATGGCAAGACCCTGTTAGGTGAAACGGGAGTTTATATAAACGGCTCGATGAATTTCCGGTCTGACAGTTGGCAAGTAATTGATTTGGGAATTTCTTCAAGTTTTCCGAGTAAGACGATGCCAAATTTGGATAACTTGTCAAGCGAAATAAGCGTATTGCCAAATCACCGGTATGCATGTTGTAATACCGAAAATGTTTTGACTTTTCCTTCTCATAAGAATGCATATGAGATAGGATGCAAATATTATCAGTTTGTGGTATCTTCTTTCTTGGAGAAAGAAACTGGCAAGGTTGGGGCTGTCGTAGAATATACGTCGTCTTTGTCTGATGAAAAAGAATTGCCTCAAAAAGATACTAACATAGGTAACTTGTTTGGGCTAGACGAACAATTGTCGTTTGATGCTCTTGGAGCAGAAGAATATTGTTTTTTCGAAAAGAGTGAAGACTTTGCAATAAGTCTGTCTAATGGACATTTGAAAGTGGCTTTGCGTAAGTCTCCAAATGAACTCTATGGGCCTTATGGCACATATTCGATATATCTACGCAAAGGCAATGTGTATACTAAAGTGACATTTGATGTCAATCTTTAGCTTATGTTTAACAACGGATTTCCCATGGTGCTCATTTTGAAGATTGGCTAAAAGTATTGCTGTATCCAGTGGTGGGTTAGTATATTCCATACGCATATAAACAAAAAGTTCCGCCCTGGTACGCTGTTCTATGGGAAGCGTGGCGGATTCTAGTGCTGCAAAGATACGCTTTTAATTTGTAATCTCCAAATGTTTTCAGAGAAATCTGCTTGTAAGATAGGGAATTTAACGCAAAAAGTTCTAAATTCAACAATTTCCCCTATATCATCTTTAATATAAAACTCTGACGCAGCCAAAGCGCAAGACTCTTTTACCTGATGCTGCCTACATCATTTTTACATAATAAACTGGGTTATAAATATTATGTGAGAAATGATGTAAAACGTTTGTCGGTTTGAGAAATTTTCGGTATTTTTGCACCGAGATTCAATAACATCTAAAAGGTAAGAATAAGAAGAAAATGTTTAAAATGCATCAAGGTGTTTTTAGGTATATACTAAGTATTCTAGTGCTTTTGTTGTTCGCAATGAAAACACAGGCCCAAGATGTGTCTGAACCTCTTGACTCTATCATAAAAACATTAAAACTAAAAGAAGTTGTTGTGAAGGCGAAGAAGATACGCCAATCAGGTGATACGATTTCCTACGCAGCTTCTTCGTATATATCTAAGGATGATAAAGTCTTGGAAGATTTGCTTCGTAAAATGCCGGGTGTAGAGGTGATTGGTAATGGGCAGATTAAGTATAATGGCCAATGGGTGAATGAATTTTATATTGAAGGGGCCGATATGCTTGGTGACAACTATGGCGAGGCAACGAAGAATTTAGACGCCAAGGCTATTGGCTCTGTGCAGATTATGGAGAATCACCAGAATATCAAGCTTTTTCAGGGAACAAAAAGCGGCAATGCGCCTGCTATGAATATAAAACTCAAGCAAACGGCAAAAGGTGCATGGACTGCCATGCTTTCTGTTGCGGTTGGCGGTCAGCCTAAGCTGGCGAGGAATATGACTGTTAACTTAATGAACTTCCGCCGCAATAGTCAAAACCTGACCTTGCTTAAAACGAATAATGTAGGTGATGATTTACGCAAGGAAATCAATGCCTCGTCTTCGCTGAATTCTGTTTTGGGTGCAGGAATATTGCTACCCGATAAACCTGCTGTTTCTGATTTATATGCCTATAGAAATGATTCATATAGTGCCTCTATCAATCAGCTTTATAAGTTGGATAAGGACAGAACTTTGAGCTTTAATGTAAATTACCTTTATGATCAGGAAAAGCAAAATGCTACCGATGAAAGCCGTTATCTCTTGGATGATGGCACTCGATATGTTATACAGGAGTCTAACCAGGCTTTGGTAGGGCAGCATTTTGTTGGAGGACATGTCGCTTATAAATTGAATAGCTCCAAAAGTTATCTTAAAAACAATTTGTCGGTAAATGCTTCTTTTCCTAAGAATGAAGGCTTGGTGAATGATTTTGTCGCTCAGACTCTCTCTGGTCATAGTTTCTTGTTGAGTAATGTGCTGAAGGCAAACTATAAGAAAAAGAATGGGGGAGTCGCGGATTTGGAATGGAAAGCTTCTTTTGTGGATAAGAGAGGGGTGTTGAATATGTCGGAAACGAATATGAACCAGCTACTGAGACAACGCAACTTCCAGAGTGAAGCTACTGGATCTTTGTTGGCTTTCACGATTCCTCACCTTATGTTTAATTTGAATGGCAAGGTCATGTTTGATTGGCAAAGGGTAAGTGCAGGATTGAATTCTCTGTCGGATGCTTCTGGCAGCGAACAGAAAACCTGGTTGTTGGGAGCTTTTGTTAGCCCTAAAATCCTGTTGCATTTTGGAAACAGACTGCAATGGCTGGTTTATGTGCCTGTTGGGGTGAAATATTATCATTCTGCTGATGGCTCTTTGGATTATGATAAGCGTTTCTTTTCGACTTGCCCATATTCTAATCTGACATATAAACCTACTGGTCGATTATCTTTCGACTTGACGACGATATGTGAGGAGTCGATGCCTTCTGTCTTGTCTCAGATGGTTCTGAAACATTATGTGAATTATCGCACGACAATGTCCAATCCTCATCAGGTAGAGATAGCTCCCAATCGCTCTGTTAAACTGGCGTTTACGTCAAGTTATAAGGATATTATTAAAATGTTGTTTGGTGGTGTTACTCTGTCTTATGTGGATGCTCGAAATGGTAATAGTATGGGGTATCAGGTGGTTGACGATGTTGTCAATTATATCGTCCAGCCGCAATCTACCAAAAATAGAGTTTGGCAGATAGAACAAACGGTGGCGAAGGGATTCTTTCGATGGAATTCCAAGATAAGCGAATCTCTCAGCATAGGAACGTCCAGGAGTGAATACTATGTAGGCGGAGATTGTCATGATGGCCGGAGTGACTATCTGCAAGCTAAAATCTCGTATGTTGCTTCTGTAAGGAAATGGCTGAACCTGTCAATCTCTAATGATTACTCTGTGTCAAAACCATATACGGATGGAAAGGCAAGTGGGGAGGTTTACAGAACTTTCATGAATGCTTCTTCTTTTACGTTTTGGTTGGGTAAGCAATTGAATGTGGTGCCCTCTGTGCAATATTATCATAACAATTACTTCTCATCAGGTCGCAATAATGTGTTCTTGAATACGGTGATGGAGTATTATTGGGGTAATGCAACATTATCACTGAAATGTACCAATCTTTTAGATAGTCGTACATTCCATCGTATAATAGACAATGGAATAACTCGTTATTCCGGTGAGTATCAATTACGGGGCAGGACAATCCTGTTCGGAATACGAATAAAAATCATATAAAATACTTCATGATGAAAAATTATAGGAAACTGCTAGTCATGGGCATGATGCTCGTGGGAATGAATGTGAGTGCGCAAGTAAGTGTGACTTATGCTTTGGATTCACCAACTTTTACTTTGGCGCATGAGAGTACGGATAAGTTTGAAACCTTGGATTCTGCTTATCTTAGTGTCACCTATCGTTTCAAATATCGCCAGACGGCAAAGGATGATTCCTTGCGGATGGAAGATTTTATGGATCTACAGCTTGGCAGAAAGTATAATGCTTTCTTCAGTAAGAATCTGCGCGATCTGGATCAGGAGAATACGAAATCTTTGAAAACAACGATGCGATTTACTCCTATTCCTGAGGAATATGTGGGTTTTGACATATTGTTTAGCCATTCAGATAAAACTTGTCAGGTTACCAATCGAATTCCTTATACCAGTCAGGTGATAGAGTATAGCGAACAGAAGCCAGATATTAAATGGCGATATCTGCCTGAGGATACAGCAACGGTGATGGGCTATCTTTGCCATGCGGCCGAATGTCAATATGGTGGTAGAACATGGAAAGTATATTATGCCGATAAAATCGCTTTGCCTTATGGTCCATGGATGTTGAATGGAGCAAAGGGACTCATTTTGAAAGCAGTGGATTCTGACCATGATTTTGTGTTTGAGGCTGTCGGGTTAACCCAGAAGTCGCAGCCTGTTATTCGTTATACTTGGAGCAGAAAGGCGATGAGTAAAGATGAATGGCAGAAGTATGCGGCAAATATGTATAAGAATGCAGGTGCGTTTGTTCGCAACACGGGAGCACGTATTATCGTGATGGACAATAGTGAAAAAGGTTTTCATCATCTGAATGAAGATTGGGAGCAATATTACAATCCTTTGGAGAAATAATATGGCACTAGTGTCTCTTAATCTCCGATTTTTAATCGGGTGCAAAGGTACGCATTTCAAAACCCGGACAGGGTATCAGAAGGCAAAAACGTTGTGCATGAACAACATAATTTCGAATTTAAATAATTTTTAAAGACATATCTTTTAGGAGGTATTGAGGTTGTGCATTGTAAAAAATGGTTATTATGAGGATTTTAATAAGTATATCGGTATTATTCTTTTATGCACTTTTGTTGCAAGCTAAGAATGAGGTTATAGATCATGGGCAATTTTTGTGCTCATATTATTATTGTTATTCGAAAGATACGATAAAGAATGATGAGAAAGGAGAGGATTTGCTCTTTCTTTCTATCGGAAAGAATGTTTCAAAATGCTATAGTTATTATACTTACCAGTCTGATTCCTTGCAATCTACAGAAGATGGCAAGGCAAAGTTTCGTGCATTGTTTAAAGAAGCGCTTAAGCGAGAAGGGTATATGACTAATTCTTTTCCACATCGCAGAATGACGGCGTGCGTCTATAAGAATTATCCGCAGAATATGATGACGGTAACGGACGATCTGATGTCTCAGTATTATGAATATAGTGACAGCCTGGGTGTACAGAATTGGGTTGTAGAAGGTGATAGTACTAAAAACATATTAGGCTATAACTGCCAGAAGGCAACCTGCAGATTCCGTGGTCGCTCTTGGACGGCATGGTTTGCCTTGGATGTTCCTATGAGTGATGGCCCTTGGAAATTTTGTGGTCTTCCTGGTTTGATTATGGAAGTGTATGACAAGGGGAGACAGCAATATTTTTGCATCAAGGGATTGCAGAAGGATGCTGGCACGCCTATCGTTTATGATGTTTTCAATAGAAAACGGATAAAGATTGACCGGAAAGCTTTTCTGAAGTCTGAATATAATTATTTTCATAATCAAAATAGCATAGACGAGGCTACGTCAGGTATATCCTTAGGTCTGTCAGACGAAAAACGTAACTATGACTTGATAGAAAGAGAATAGAATCAAAGAGTATCTTTATTTTAAACAAGGAAAAGTTATGGAGAAATTGAAAAGTTTGGTGGCATTAATAATCTTAGCCTATATGGGGATAGAATGTTGTTATGCCCAGAAAAAAATAGATGAGGCTTATCTGAAATGTCAATATGATTATACCTATATACAGGATACTTTGTCTGGAAAAACAGCCAAGGATTGGTTGGTGCTGCAGATAGGTAAAAATATGTCCAAATGCTATAGTTATTATAGTATGCAGGTAGATTCTATTTTTGCTTCTCCTGATAGAGATGTAATACTGCGCCAGCAGATAAATGCTGCGATAGGTAGTAAGACCGAGTGGCCTCATAAAAGGATGAAAGCCTATGTGTACAAAAACTATCCGCAAGGAAAGATGACTGTAACAGATGGCTTACTGATGCAAGATTATATTTATGAAGATACTTTATATGCTCAGAATTGGGTAATACAAGATTCTTCTAAATTAATCTTGGGACATGAATGCCAAAAGGCAGTCTGCCATTATCGTGGTCATTGTTGGACTGCATGGTTTGCTATGGATATTCCAATAACTGACGGACCTTGGAAATTATGTGGATTGCCGGGACTGATCATGGAGGCTACTACGGAAGATAATAGCCATGCCTTTAAACTTCTTGGCATGGAAAAGGTGTCAAAGGAGCCGATTGTCTTTAGCAAGACTTACGTTGGAAACAACAAATTTGAGAAGACTACATTTGAAAAATTCTTAAAGGAACAATATATATTTCTTTTTGGAGATTTCCAGTCACAAACGCAACTACAGGGCATTGATATTCCCCAGATAGAAAAAGTTGGGTCTAAAAAGTGGAAATATAAACAATTAGAATGTTTGTAAAATATAAATAGATATATAGTATTGAGAAATCATGAAGAGAAAGAGTTTCATATTTCTATTTTTAACTTTTTATCTTATTGGTTTTGCCCAAAATAAAAAGATAGATACGGCTAATATGCTGTGTAGCTATGTATATGAATATCTTACGGATACGCTGTCTGGAGAACAACAGCGCAAAGAAGACTTGCTCTATCTGCAAATCGGAGCAGAGTGTTCAAAATGCTATAGCTATTATACTTATCAGTGTGATTCTCTGATGGCTTCTCCTAATGGCGATAAACTATGGGATAGCTTCTTGACTGAAGCTGTTGGAAAAGGATTGAAAGGAAAGCAATTATACAATGCCATACCACATCGCAGAATGTCTGCAACCATCTACAAGAATTATCCGCAAGGAAAGATAACTGTTACCGACTTCTTGCTGGGACAATATTACCTTTATGAAGATGCTTTAAACTCACAGGAGTGGAATATAGAAAGTGACAGCATGAAGGTTGTTCTTGGACATGAATGTCAAAAGGCTACTTGTATTTTCAGGGGAAGAAAATGGACAGCTTGGTTTGCCTTGGATGTTCCTGTAAGTGATGGACCTTTGAAATTCTGTGGTCTCCCTGGGTTAATCATGGAAGTATATGATAGAGGAAAGCAATACTACTTTTGTATTAATGGAATGCAACAGGTTAGTGCAACACCAATCACTTTTGGTATATTAGATAAAGATTTTAAACATTTTCAGAAAACAGATAGAAAAGACTTCTTGTTATCAAAGTATAGATATTTGAGGAATCAAAATAGTATAAATGAGGCTTCTACAGGTATCTCTCTAGGTAGCGTGGATGAAGCTCTAAAATATGATCTGATAGAAAAAGAATAAGTATCAACGTAAAGAGAGAACGGATTGGTTTCTCAAGAAGATAATTTATGAAGCAACTGTTTTTATATCTGTGGTTTATCTGTATGAGCACTTTGACCTATGCCCAGCAAGTCACCTTGTCGGGTAAGGTGGAAGATGCCTATACGGGCAACGGGTTGCAGGGAGTGATGGTTACCATCCGACCTGCTGCCGGCAATAGAATCCTGAAGTTTACCAAGACACAGGCAGATGGAAGTTTCCTGCTGTCGCTCAATGCTATTCCAGATGGTCGTAACGTGCTGCATTTCTCGATGATGGGATATGCTGTGAAAACCATTCCTTTGTCGAAGGATACTACTGTTTATCATGTGCTCCTGACGGAGCAGGCTACAAAGTTGAAGGATGTTGTGGTGAAGGCTCCAAGCATCCGGCAGCGAGGCGATACCATCTCCTACAATGTGGCAAGCTTTGCCGATGCCAACGACAAGAGTCTGGCTGATGTCTTGAAGAAGATGCCGGGAATGGAGGTGTCGGATAAGGGAGAAATCAAATATAACGGCAAGGCTATCAACAAGTTTTATATCGAAGGACATGATATGCTCGGCGGCCGCTATTCCATCGCCACCAACAACATCCATCAGAAGGATGTCGGTTCGGTAGAGGTGATGACCAACCATCAGCCTATCAAGGCTTTGGAAGATATGTTGTTCTCGCAAGACCCTGCCATCAACATCAAACTGAAGGAATCTGCCAAGAGTCGTCTGGTAGGAACGTTGAAGGCAGGTGGCGGTATGGAGCAGAAGAAAGGGGAGAAGTTTGGTAAGCTGAATGTCTGGGAAGGCGAGATGTCGTTGATGCGCTTTGCCAAGAAAGCCCAGTCGCTCAATACCTTCAAAAGTAATAATATAGGTACAGATGTAACCGGTGAAGGCAATCTCCTCTTTTCGGATAATGGTACTGGAGTGATGGGAAATTCTTATCATTTGAAAGATTACGTGAATGTTACGCCCGACCAGCTAACGGATATTTCAGACAGCCGTGTGCGTAAGAACCAGACCCATGTTTTCACAACCAATAATCTCTGGGTGTTAGGCAAAAATACAGATTTGTCTTCTCAGATAGTCTATACCCACGACCGTCTTCTTTCTTCCTCTTTCAGTAATACCCAGTATTTCCTGAATGATTCAACCATTTATGATGTAGAGGATGAACAGGCTAAGCAGAAGCAGAACAGATTGGTTGCCGACTTTACGCTGACTTCGAATGGCGAAAAGTCGTATGTCGCCAATCAGCTTTCCGCCGACCTGGCCTGGAATGATGTTATGATGGATATTGCCGGCTCTTATCCTAATCATCAGCAGGTCAAGATGCCGAAGTATAAAGTATCAGACAAGCTGGAACTGTTGCAGCGGAGTGGTAAGCGAACCTATACCTTTAACACGTATAATGCTTATATGGTGAATCCGCACTCTCTGTCTGTTGATAATTCGCAGCAAACGGCTTATCAAAGTGTTCGTTCGGCAGCATTCTTCAGTCATACCAATACTTCGCTCGGCTTTTTCCTCAAGCCTTTTACCGTCATGATGAAGGTAGGCTTGCAGGTATTGAGCAGAACGATGAAGAGTCATCTGGAGGGAGTACCCGATTCCCTGGGCAATATGCGCAATCAGTTGGGCATGACCTTCTTCCGTGCCTATGCATCGCCGGAGGCAGAGTATAACCAGGGTGGCTGGCATATCCGTTTCCAGATGCCCATCACCTTTACACCTTATTATTATAATGATAAGTTGATGGGAGCGAAAGAGAATGCCAGCAAGACACTGGTTGCTCCTCAACTCAGCGTGAGCTATTTCCTTACAGCCCGTTTGCAGGCTACGCTTTCCGGTGGAATTGCTCAGCGGGAAGTGGATGAACAGAATTTCTATCAGGGACTGCTGATGCGTGATTACCGTAATCTTTATATGGGTTTCGTGGATTATATTGCCGACAAGAGCAAGCATGTTTCCTTCAACATCAACTATAAGCGTCCTCTTGCTACCATCTTTGCCAATGCCTACATCCGCAAGAGCTGGTCCGACAGTCATCTTACGGTGGCTCGTGATTTTGTGGGTGATTATATCATCAACTCCTATTTCTCCAACAGCAGCAGTTCTGAAAACCTGATGGCTGGTGGAAAGGTGAGTAAGGGATTGGGATTCATGCATGGACTCGTTAGCGTAGGTTTTGATTATCTGAGGTTTGATGGCTTCCTGCGTCAGAACGATTCTCCTTCAGCCTATTCATCTGATAACTATATGTTGTCGGCAAAATGGAGTGGTCGTCCTGTGGATTGGTTCAATTTCACCTATGAGCTGAACTGGGATAAGGATAAGATGGTATTGAAGAATTTGGGTTTCGATTCTTCCTCTACCAATCTTGCCCAGAATCTCACTTTCAACTTCCAGCCATTGAAGTCATGGTTCATCAAGTTGCATGGAGAGCATTATCGCAATCAGATAGCAGATCATCAGCACAAAAATCTTACTCTTGCCGATGCATCTACCAGTTATGGCTTTAGGAATGGTATGGAATTGAGTTTGACTGCGCTTAATCTTTTCAATCAGCGCACCTACGGCTATACTGTTTATTCTGGGTTGACCCGTACGAGCAAGGAGTATCAGTTGCGAGGTAGGACAATACTGATGTCTATATTCTTTCATTTTTGATGATGGAGGCAACAGTTCTGCCGTTTCTGAAAAGAATTTCCGGTAGATTTGGTTAAATATCAAAAATTATAAATGTAATTGTAATAAGAGTTTTTATAATTTTTGTACCTTTGTACCCAAACGAAGAAAAAAAGAATCAATGAGCAAAGGAAAATTAGCTAAGTTTGCG
>ERZ1023670.355-NODE-355-length-13993-cov-17.847109_pt1 | contig 13993 bp, 17 predicted proteins | sample MGYA00380342_ERZ1023670 | MGnify/ENA primary metagenome ERZ1023670 (study PRJEB33179, sample SAMN07448984) | human gut metagenome | biome: Human-gut; feature: Human associated habitat; material: Faeces | host: Homo sapiens | place: India: Bhopal | collected...
GCACAAAAATTTCTTCCCCAATGGCCAAAACTTTGTGCAATCTGCCAATAGACACTCCAATAGGCACTCCGGTAGGGGAGTATAGCAATTTTTGCAATGTATATAGCAACATATACAATTTGATGTGGGATATAATATAGACAACGAAAACAGAAAGGGGTGCTAACGAATGAGAGACGTTGAGATTAAAATCACTGTAACCGGTGATACTATCACTCTTGACGGCAACAATTTGCAAATGCTGACCGAGGACGATATTAAGGTACTTGTCAGTCTTGCGAAGATTATGTATGGTTGGGAGGAAGGAGCAAAGGAAGATGGAAATGCGTAAATTCATCATCGAGATTCACCCGGACGGCACATTGACATGCTGCGAATATGAGGATCCCAGGGAGGCTATCAGAGCAGCAACTGACCGTGCATGGTTGGCCGGTTATCAGCAAGCCCTAAAGCATTGTGATGAACAAGTGAGTACCCTTGAGGGTTTTAAAGGAACTTGTTTGTCAGCCGACATCATGTATCAGGGCGCGGCCCATGTGCGTGACGGGGTGAGGGCCATGTACTCCCTATACAGCAAGAAATAAGTCGAAACGGCCTCCGGGTCGTCTACCGGGAACGCCCGCCCGGTATTGATAAGACAGGGCACATAATGAAAGGAGTTAATATTATGTCTGCTGAAATGATGAAGTCCGAAAACAACGGTGCTATGATGGTGTCCGATGTGATGAACACCGGCGTTGGGTATACCGACATGAATTTGTCGGATCGCTCTGCCGCGGTTGCTTTCTACAATGCCACGAGCAACCCCGTCAACAAGCTCAAGGAGCACGTCAACGAGGTTCTGTCGCTGGTTCATGTGTCCGTGGAGTGCGTGGAGGTCACCAAGGACGATGCCCCCGAGGGCAAAACGATTGCTCCCCGTATTGTCCTTATCACTGCCGATGGGCAGTCTTACGCCTGTGTTTCCGTCGGCGTGTATCAGTCGCTGAAGCGGATGTTTACGCTGCTCGGAACCCCCGACACGTGGACGGAACCGGTGCAGATCAAGCCCGTTTTGATCAGTACCAAAAAAGGTCAGGTTCTTTCTTTGAATCTGGTTTAATCTAACCAATGGCCGCCGCAAATGCGGCGGCCTTATTTGTTTGAGGTACCTTCATGAAAAGTAAAGATAACAGAGTATCCTTGCTTAACTGCGACGACTCCATGATCTACCTTGCATCTGCTATTGTATACAGTGGAGTTGCGGAAAATGATATTGAGTTCTTCCGCTCCAACTGGGCCCAAACCATTTTTAACGGTCTGGGCATCGAAGCGAACCCCCTAGACTGGTATTATATGGTCATGGGTAGAAAGGAGCGTTTGAAGCATGGCAGTAGGCGCAGCTAAAGCAAGTGCGGCCCTCAAGTACGGCCCAGAACTGTACACTCCGTATGCCTTGGAGTCTTGGCCAGATAGTCAGATGCGCAAAGAATACACCCGACTGCGTGACATTGCGCAGAAACGTATTAAGCGCCTATCCAAGGACCCCATTAGCGGTACAAGTGACGTATACAAGGAATTCGCCGGAGGTTTCCCGACAATCAAAGCGATGCGAGGAGATCGCAAAGCATTGGAGCAAGCTTTGGCAGATGTGGCGCGGTTTGTGCGTTCTAAAGGTTCCACCGTAGGCGGTGCACGTGCAGAATTCGAGCAGAAACTGAAAGTCGGTGGTATTGATATAGCCGACGTGCCCGAAGATCAGTACACGGCCCTGGCTGAATGGTGGGAGATCGTAAAAGCCTCCGGCGTCTATTATTATCCGTCAGATCAGCCGGTCATGTACTGGCGCGAGAAGGGCGGTTACAACGTCAGTATTGACGATTTTGTAAAGTGGCAGCAAGGTGAGGTTAACTATGGCAAAGAATGGGACTACAGCGACGGCAGCAGTTCCGCCGACCTGCGCGGAGGTTTTGGAGGAGGCTTGTAATTATAACCCGGTTCCCTGGCTTATGGAGCACCTGGACAGAAAGCACACCAAAGGCAAGAAACGCAAAACAAACAAGAAACGTTTGTACGTGAACGCCCCATGTGCTTTCGATATTGAGACTTCCCGAGTATGTGTTGACGCGGACGGAAACCCCCACACGATCATGTATATTTGGCAGTGTCAGCTCGGGTTGGATATTACCATTATCGGCAGGACTTGGGACGAATGGTTAAATTTTACAAGCACAATCAGCGATTACTTGCAAGCCAACAGCGGGCCTCAGGGTGACTGGTATCTGTGCATGTACGTTCACAATCTTGCACATGAATTTCAATATTTGTCGGGTGTTCTGGATTTCGGGCCCGGGGATGTGTTTGCCAGCAAGCCCCGTAGGGTCTTGAAATGCGATAATCGCGCCATTGAGTACCGCTGTAGTATGCGTCACAGTAATTTGTCCCTTGATGCCTGGGGCAAACAGTTGGGCGCACCTCATGCCAAATTGACCGGGGCACTTGATTATTCAAAGGTGAGATACCCATGGACTCCCTTAACGTCTACAGAACTAGCGTATTGTATCAATGATGTCAGGTGTATTGTAGAATGCCTGTTAATCGAGATGAATCGAGATGGCGACGACCTGTACACTTTGCCATTGACGCGAACCGGCTATGTTAGGCGAATGGCCCGAGAAGCTATGTACAAATGGGGAATTAAACGGGTCAAGCGCCTTTTGCCCTCTTGGGACTTATACCAGATGTTGCGGGAAGCGTTCCGAGGTGGTGACACCCACGCGAATCGGTATTATGTGGGGCTGCACCTAGAGAACGTCGGATCCGTTGATATGTCGAGCGCCTACCCTGCCGTTCAATGCGAATGTTATTTTCCAATGACTCCATTTAGGCAGGAGCCACCCACTGTGCAGAGGTTGATGCAATGTATGCGGCACGGCAAAGCATGCTTGATGCGCTTGCAAGTGAAAGGTTTGCGTCAACGCTTCAAATGGTGGGGTTTTCCCTATATCCCCCTCGCAAAAGTTAGGCATTGTGAAGGATACATTAACGACAATGGTCGGTTGCTGTCTGCTGAACATTTCGAGATCACCATAACAGATATAGATTTTAGAATCATTGCCAAAGAGTATGATTGGGACGCCTTTAACGTTCTTGACCTCTGGACGTCCGACTATGGCAAACTGCCAAAACCCTTGACGGATTGTGTGAAAGAAAGTTACACCGGCAAAACATCCCTTAAAGGTGTAGCCGGTCAAGATTTGTATTATGTCAAGGCCAAGGGCGATCTTAACAGCTATTACGGAATGACCGCGCAAGACCCCTTGCAGCTGGACACTCTTTTTGATGAGGACGACCCCAACAATCTTTGGAGCGAATGCACCGATGACCCAGAGGGCAGCTATAACGACCACCGCCCCCATCTGTTTTTGCCTTACCAGTGGGGCGTATGGACTACCGCTCACACGCGTAAGCGCCTTAAAATTGCGCAATGGGCCGCGGGAAAGAATGGCGTGTACTGTGATACGGATAGTGTCAAATACATGGGCAATATTGATTTATCGGAGTTCAACAAGGCCGTGACGCAGCTTGCAAAAGATAATGGCGCTTGTGCCACAGACCCGAAAGGCAATACCCATTACATGGGCGTGTACGAGCAGGAGCGCAGCTACGCGGAGTTTATGACATGGGGCGCTAAGAAATATGCTACCACCTATAAAAAAGGTGGGCCGATCACTACTACCATAGCAGGAGTTAGCAAACGAAAAGGCGGTTTGGAGCTGGCCCTGTGGGGCGGATTTGAGATATTCAAGCCCGGGTTTACGTTCTGTCTTGCCGCTGGAAATCAGGTTATTTATAATGACCGGCCCAATGTGCCGGACTTCGTGGTTGACGGGCATACGGTGCACATAACAAGAAATCTGTGTATTTGTGATAATACCTATACGTTGGGTATTACTGACGAATACGCAAAGATATTAGGGTACAAGATTATGGAGGTTGTTTGATATGAAAGTGTTAGTAGCGTGTGAGGAGAGCCAAGCAGTTTGCAATGAGTTTCGTAAACTCGGGCACGTTGCATATTCGTGTGACATAGTACCTTGCTCCGGGGGGCACCCGGAATGGCATTTGCAACAAGATGTTATACCGCTTTTGAAAGAAACATGGGATATGATTATTGCATTTCCCCCATGTACATATTTGACCATTACGGGTAATAGATGGTTTAACATTGATCGTTACGGAGAAAAAGCAATTCGGAGGCACAGAGACAGAAAAGACGCCGTTAATTTTTTATGGCTTTTGCGAATGCTGATTGTGATAAAATTGCCATTGAAAATCCTGTCGGAATTATGTCAAGCGAATGGAGAAAACCAGATCAGATCATCAATCCATGGCAGTTTGGCGACGCTTTTGAAAAAACGAACTTGTCTTTGGCTAAAGGGACTCCCCAAACTGAAACCGACAAATATTGTGGAAATTCCTCCGAGAAAAATGTTTGACAGCGGAAAAACGATGCCGTCCTGGTACGTTGAAGCGGGGAAGTTACCCAAAGAGGAGCGCTCAAAATTAAGAAGTAAAACGTTTCCCGGAATTGCAAAAGCAATGGCCGAACAGTGGGGGTGCTTACATGATTAAACTATACACAGATGAGGGGTGGCCGAATTTCTCCGAAAAGGATGGCATCTTGTCAACCGGGGCTCCGATCATTTTTATATGGGGCGGACGTGGCACCGGCAAGACCTACGGAGCGCTAAAGCACGTACACCAGACCGGAGACGAATTTCTGTATTTGCGCCGCACACCGCAGCAAGCGGAACTTATATGCGCGTCGCCCAGTATGTGGCCATGGTCTCCGTTGAACGATGATTTACAAACACATTACGCCCCCTTTAAATTGCCAAAAATAGCGGGACTGTATGAAGTAGGCAACGCGGGGGCCTACACCGATGCAGGAGCACCCATAAAACCGGCCCAAATGGCCGGAGTCGTGGGAAGTGTTGTAACCCTTGCTCGCACCCGTGGTTTTTCAAGTCCCCATACTAATATCATCATTCTGGACGAATACCAGAAAGAAGAGTCCGACTATTACCGGCGTGGTGAGGGCGTTGGCCTTGCCAATATTTATGAAACGGTCAACCGTAACCGCGAACTACAAGGGCAAAAGCCCTTGACGCTGTTGTGTATGTCAAATGCCGTTGGCATGGCAAACCCCTATTACATGCAATGGGAGATCACCGACCCAGTAGAAAAGATGATTGGCAAGAAAGAGCGCGTCAAGCTGTTGGCCGACAAGGGCATTCTGTTGATTGATCTTGTGGATAGCCCTATTGCAAAGGAAAAAGCAAATACGGCCCTCTATAGGTCTATGACCGGTACCGACTTTTATAGATCGGCCATCGAGAACCAATACAGCGCCGAGGAGAAAAGTTTGGTAGTATCCCGGCCCCTTCGTGAATACTACCCACTTGTTCAAATTGGGCGGTGCTGCATTTACGAGCATAAGAGTAAACCCCTTTACTATGTATGTCGGCACAGGTCTGGCGAAATGCCCACGTATGGCACCGGCGATTATGAGCGGAAAAGATTTAGGGCCGCGTATGGGTACATCTGGCCTGCGTACTTGCAACGACAAATTGAGTTTGAGCGCTACTCGGATGAAATTTTCTTCCGCGAATATTGTGGCATTTGACTTTTTTACACACTTAGCATATTATAAGGATAATCCCAGGTGCCCAGAGGCAGCCCCCAGAAGGGGCGGGCATGCGTCAGCCAGCGCAAGAACCTGGGATTTTATTTGTATCGGTATGGGAGGTGATGTCATATATGAACGTTTACGCAGTGTTGGCCGTGCTGGTTTTTATCGGCATGGATGTTGTCAGTGGTATGGTGAAAGCCTTTTCTACGACTGGATTTGATTCCAGCGTGATGCGTCAGGGATTTTACCACAAGCTCGGCGAAGTTCTGGCCGTAGGGTTGCTTGCAGCCGCCGATTTTTATCTTCCCATTGTGGGTGTTAATGTTAATGTGTCTTTTTCAGCCATCGGTTGCACCTATTTTGTCTTGATGGAAATTGGTAGCATTATCGAGAATATCGGAGCGATCAACCCCGAATTGGTTGGGCCTCTCACTAAAATTTTTGCAAAACTCAAGGGGGAATAACCATGGGTTGTTATATCATTCTCGCCCAGTCGATCACAAACGAGCGTGCGTTTCTGCTGGCTGACCTGTGCACTCGTTTGGACATTCCCTTTTATAGCGACTGGGCTAATGCTGCCGAGACGTGGCAGTGTTGCGCCGTAGGCCCTGTGACCAAAGGCGACAAAGATCAGGTTCTCAAGTGTCTGGCTCATGACACATATGTTGTATTGGAGGCGATTAAAGTTGAAAATCAGTGAAAAAGCGGCCCTCGCTATGGCCGGATACACCAAAGCAGAGATCGAAGCTATGGAGCAGCCCACGCCGCAGCCCACGCCGCAGCCCGTGCCGCAGCCCACGCCGCAGCCCGTGCCGCAGTATGACGGCCTTGAGACCCTGTTGCAGCAGATTTTGCAGGGCCAGCAGACCAGCGCACAGGCGATGCAGACCATGACCCAGACGTTGCAGGCGAATGCGCTGGGTCTTGGCATCCAGCAGCAGCCGGCGGCAGATGCTGCCACTGTGACGGCCCGAATTATCGACCCGACCTATGGAAAGGAAGTGAAGTAATATGCCGCTTGGTATGGATTTTGCGGACATTGCCGCAATTCTGACGGAGATCAACAAAATGGCCACTGGCCAGGAGCCGACGTCGCCCGTCGTGGATACGTCCAGTTTCGTTTCTGTCGCGCAGGCCACGTTGCTGACCGGCCCAGACAACTACACCAAGGCTATTAGCCAGGTGTTGGGCCGCACCATCTTTGCCGTCCGCCCTTATGACGCCCCCCTGAAGCGCTTGCAGGTCACCGGCGACGACTGGTCGAACCATGTTAGGAAGATCAATTTTTGTGATACCGACCCCGTCACCGACAAAGCGTGGGCGCTGGTGGACGGCCAGAGCGTGGATATGTACGAAGTCCACAAGCCTAAAGTCCTTCAGACAAACTACTATGGCCAGACCAACTACAGCCGCGTGTACACACAGGCAGATACCCAGATGGAAGCGGCGTTCAAAGGCCCCGAGGAACTGGCACAGTTCTGGTCTTCGTTCGTGCTGCATCTGTCGAACCAGATCGAGGCAGACCGGCGCAACCTCGCAAACAACCTGATGGCCAACCATCTGACCGGCATGACGGTGACCAGCCCTCACAGCGTCATTTATCTGCTGGATGAGTATAATGCCCAGCAGGGCACTGCTCTGACGGTGCAGGACGTGTACAAGGAAGCGAACTTCCCGGGGTTTGCCAAGTATGCCTATGGGCGTATCAACGACATTTCCCGCCTGATGAAGGAGCGTTCCATCAACTGGCACCAGAACTGGGAGATCGGCAGTACGACGTACAATATCATGCGCCACACCCCGTATGATCGCCAGCACCTCTATCTGTACAGCGGTACTCAGAGCCAGATCGACGCCCGTGTGATTCCCGAGGTGTTCCACGATAACATGTTGAAATACCGCGATGCCGAACAGGTCACGTTCTGGCAGAACATCGACGAGCGCGAAACCATCTCCGCATCTCCTGTTGTGACCAGCGCCGCCGGTGTGGCAACCAAAAACGCCGCAGTGCAGCTCTCCAATGTGTTTGGATGCCTGCTGGACTGGGATGCAATCGGCTACACTCCGAAGCTGTCCCGCGTGGTTCCGACCCCCATGAACGCCCGCGGCCTGTACACGAACTTCTGGTATCACTACGGGTGGTCGTGGTACGATGACTTCACCGAGAACGCCGTTCTGTTCCTGATGACCTCCGGCGACGTTACCGCACCGAGCGCTGCCAAGGCGGCAAGAGCGCCCACCCTGAAAACCACCACGCACAAGGACGCGGATCCCTCGAAGTCCTGACCGGCACCGGCGGGCATCTGCCCGCCGGTTATTTTATAGGAGGCGCAAAATGCAAGCTACATTTTATCAGTTCGCAAAGCGCACAAACAGCACAAAACGGCCCAGCGGCGGTCAGGGTTTCGGAATTGACCTTAAAGCCCCATGTAACATCATTGACCCGGAAATCAAGATCAAAACACAGAGCGACCCCACCGGGTATAATTACTGTTATCTACCGACCTTTAGCCGGTATTACTGGGTGAAGAACTGGACGTATGCCGACGGGCTTTGGAATGCCTCGCTAACTGTTGATACTCTTGCAAGCTACCGCGACCAGATCGGGTATTCTACCGAGTATGTGGTCAGGTCGTCGGCCAAGTATGACCCTAAAATCGTAGATAATTTGTATCCCACCAAAGCAACGATTACCACGAGAACCATCTATACCAGTTCAACGCCGTTCACGGATGACCCGGAAAACGGCAGTCGAGGATTTTTTGTTGTGTCAGTCAATGCCCCCGGGTACGTGTCTTTTGGTGGGGCAATCTATCTTGCAATGAGCGGAACCACGTTTCAAAAGCTTATGGCAGCTCTTTTGCAAAATACTGATTATCTGGATATTAGCGCTGACGAGATCAGCAGTAACTTGACTAAAGCGCTTTTCAATCCTATTCAGTACATTTCTAAAGCGTTCTGGATACCTTGCGGCAATACCGCTATTGGCACCCCCATTAACGAAATCCCAGTGGGGTGGTGGAAAATGAAAAATATCGGAAACGCTTATGTCATTGCTAATAATAATGACAAGCAGGTGTTTACGTTCAACATTTCGACCCCTCATCATCCGCAGCACATTACAAGGGGCGTTTATACAGACGGGGCGCCCTATTCCGAGTATACGTTGTATTGCCCGCCCTTTGGTGAAATCAAATTAAATGCAAACCTGTTTGTGCTGCAAAGCACGTTGTATTGTAGATTAACTGTTGATTACCGTACCGGCGATACAATACTGGATTTGTCATTTAATAATGATTTCAACACGATTTTCTTTTCCACGTCGAGCAACGTCTCTGTACCTGTGCAGCTGGCGCAGATCGCTACCAATGTAAATGAATTAGCAAGTTTGGGCGGTCTGATTCAAACCGCGGTGGGTGCTATTGCCGGAGGTGTTGAGTCCTTTTTTGGCGGGGGTGATATTATCAATGGTATTGCCTCTGGTGCCCAGCAAATGACCGTTTCGAGTCAATCAAAAGGTGGAGGGGCCAGCGTTGCAAAATACGGTATTACACCGTATTTGACAGGGGCCTTTTACGATCTTGCGGACGACAACAACGAGCACCACGGGCGGCCCCTGTGTCAAAAGGTGCAGCTGTTCAGTATACCGGGTTTCATTATGGTAGACGACCCAGATATTGCGCTGCCCGCAACAGCCGCCGAGATTGACAGCGTCAAAAGTTACATGAAAAATGGATTCTTTTTAGAGTAGGAGGCGTAAACAATGGCAGTATATAAACAGTGCATTACTGATGTGTCGCCAATCAGAGTCACCGCCGGTTATCCGGCATACTCTGACGGCAGCCCACACCGCGGCATTGACACAGTCCATGGAGATCACAAAGCCTACGCGCCCGAAGCGGGAACCGTTGTTGTGGCCCAGCACTGGAACGGTAGCACCTCGGGGGATCAGTCCTGGGGCAATATGATTAAGGTGAGAATGGCCGACGGTACGACATGGAGGGCCGCTCACTTTGCCTCGCAGATCTGGAACGTGGGCGACACAATCTCCAAGGGGCAGTTTATTGGCACACAGGGCCAGACTGGATATGCAACGGGCATTCACACGCATTGGGAGTATGCCGATGCCGCCGGAAACCTGAGGGATCCGTCCAGTATTATCAGAATCCCGAATCAGGTCGGCACATGGGAAGTAGAATGGGACTCCGGCGGAGGCCCTGACCCTGGGCCGGGGCCTGGGCCGGGGCCGGGGCCCGGGCCGTGGCCTACCGGGAAGTTGCCTATCTGGTTACTGTTTAAAATGGCGAAAGGAGGCCGTCTGTTATGAGCGCCCCCTACAGCTATGAGCAGATCAACGCTCATGTGTCGCCGGTGACTCCCTCCGTGATGCACACCAAGGGTAACAGCTTATCCTATTATTTCCGCAAATATCTGTTCCTTGAAGCGGTGTCTATGGTTCGGTGGACATTACCCGAAACATGGCCTAGCAACCGCTTGCAGTATCTTGTTTTCGGTTCCGGCGGTGTTACGGTGTTCAACACTGACCGATACGGCCTGGTATATGACCGAATGGGACTGACCGGCATTAACATCTTTTACAATCCCACACACTCCATCATTGCAAACCCTTTTATTAAAGGATCCCCCTATTTGCAGATCGGGAAACAGTGCGAGATCATCAATTTGCAACCCGATTACCGCGGCATGGTGGATATTGTGGCCTATTATGGGGACATGATGGCCCTAGCTGCTCAGACCATCCAGAGTAATTTAATTAATAGCCGCCTTGCCTACGTGTTTGCGGCAGGCAACAAAGCGGGCGCGGAATCTTTTAAAAAAATGTTTGATGCAATCATGCAAGGCGACCCCGCAGTTTTTGTAGATTCTGCCTTGCTCAAAGCGCCCAAAAACGGGGCATCCGGGCAAGCCCCGTGGATGTATTTCGCAACAGACCTTAAAGGCAACTTCATCACCAACGAACTGCTGACGGCCCTCAAAACCATTAAAGCGCTGTTTGATACAGAAGTAGGCATACCCAACACAAACACCAGCAAAAAAGAGCGGATGTTAACCGACGAAGTCAATTCTAACAACGTCGAGACAGCCGCTAAGGCGTCGCTGTGGTTGGATAGCTTACAGCGTGGATGTGAGAGGGTGCACAAGTTATTTGGAATTGACAAATCTACATTATGGGTTGATTGGCGATTCCCGCCCGATACTGAGGTACAGGAGGTGAACAACAATGCGCGCGACATTGAGCTTTAACGGCCTATTGGCAGGATACCCGGAGCTGTTCGATGACTTAAAAGTCCCTGACAGTGTCTCTAAAGAAACTGTCTGCAATCAATTACTGTTTGATACGCTGGAATTGGAGGTGCTATATGCGGACGGCCCTACAATGCGCCGGGCGCTGGGCGTCTATTCTGAAACCATGCTTCCGAGCTGGACTCGGTACGCTGCCGCCCTCGGCCTGAATTATGATGCCTTAGCATCTGATGACAGAACCAGAACCACCGACCACGCAGGAACCAGCGGCGGCACAGTCAACCGCACAAACGGCGTGAAGGGAACGACTACGCGAGCGCCTAACCTGACCACCACGGGCCAGAATACCGGCAGTGACAGCACCACTCGGGACGTTACGGGTTTTGACAGCGGAACATTGCAAACCGCTGAAAAGAGTACAACGGCCCTTGGAACCGGGAACACCATTACCAGCAGCGGCACGGACACGACCACCACCGATCAAACAACCACTGATAACAACACCTCCGAGTTGCACGACGGCTACAATGACACAGTGACCGAGAAGGGCCGGGCGGGACGAGACCCGCAAGACCTTATTTCCAAAGAGTTGACCCTTGCAATGGAAAATGCAGCTCATAAAATCGTTACGGACATCCGGGCAAACTTCTGTTTACTGATCTATTAAGGAGATGCAATAAAATGGATATTATCAATCCTATTCACAAAGCGCCCTACACCAATTTCCATGACCTCAATCTGGATTGGATTATTGAGGTGCTAAACGAGTTTAATACCAAACTGACAAATTTTGTCAGCTTGGCCACGATCAAGTATGCAGACCCCATCCAGTGGAATATTACCAGCCAGTATGAAGCAAACACCGTTGTTGTGGACAGTAACGGCAACGCTTATCTGTCTGTAAAGCCGGTTCCGTCCGGCGTTTCTCTGGACCGTGTTGAGTTCTGGACAAAAATTGGCAATTTTGATGAGCTTTGGGCCGATGTGAAAAAGGCCATTACTCCCAACGATGAGGGCCACAGCACCACCGCCACAGTTAATAGAGCCGTCAACGATCTTGTCTGGGTCAACGGCGCTTTGGTACGTGTCACAAGAGCAATGATCGCCGGTGATGCCTATGTGCCCGGCTCCAACTGCGTGAGCAGCTCCACAAATGAAGTTTTGCATTACCTTATCACAGCGTTTAATGAGGGCTTGAGCGCAGAGAAAACGGCCCGAGAGAACGCAGACGAGCAGCTTCAGACGGCTATTGACGCAGAGCAGACGGCCCGAGAGAACGCAGACGAGCAGCTTCAGACGGCTATTGGTGCAGAGCAGACGGCCCGGGAGAATGCAGACAACAGCCTTCAGGCGGCTATTGACGCAGAGGCAACGGCCCGGGAGAATGCAGACAACGGCCTTCAGAACAGCATTGACCAGTTACAGCAGGATGTTAAAAAATTCCTTGACTATGCTAACGTGAAAAGCTACGGTGCAAAGGGTGACGGCGCTACCGATGACACTATTGCGTTCTCGACGGCCATTGCATCCGGCAAAGATTTGTTCATCCCTGACGGCGAATATATCATTACGGGCGCAATTAACATCGGCTCCCCGCTCATGACAAGCGGTGCTATCGTGGTAGCGTCTGGCGTGATGCTGACTATTGGCGAACCTGTAGCGCCTTGCACCCTGCACTTCCGGCAGAAAAATGGCGGCAAATTCTTAATCAGAGCAGGAGAAACTATTGCTGATTGGTACATTGATACCAGTATTGCAAATGTTTTCCGTGGAGGCTCTATTCAGACTTTTGCAGGTGTAATTAAATTTCCTACATCGGGGAGCTGGCGCGTTGAAGCTGGTAAGCCCGTTGTCGATACCATTTATAAAATTGATGCCCCTGTTCGAGTCGATGAACATACATCCTACGACTTTTGCAATAATACTGTCGGGTTTGGCCCTAATGGTGTTATCAATATAACGGGCGACAGCCCTACGTCTCATGTTGAGAGACTGTCGGTACGCAATGCTACTTTTGTAGCAACAGAAGAGAGTGTACAGGAATTTTTCTTCGTGCAGTACGCAGAGCGCGTCACTATTGACAATATTCATTGTATCGGTGGCCGACGAGTTGCACGCTATATTAACACGATCAACGCCTATACAAAAAATGTTGTTCACGACACTTTTTATACATCGGAAAAACCCTATTCGTCGTTCCTTCTGGATGAGTCCAGCGGTGGAGCCTCGGGGATTAGCGGCAATGCGTCCATCAGATTTTATAACTGTATCAGTAGCTTTAACAATCTGACGGGCGATTGTCAGCAATTCAATCTGTACAACTCCAATGACATGCGAGATGTTTATATCGACAACTGCGAATGCTCGTATGCTGAAACGGGAATACAGATTTTTACAACCAGTGGAGGCAACCCCGTATGGAATATCTGGATCACTGGCTATATTGCCGATCAGTGCAACCGCGGGTTATATGTAAATAACACCGGTGACAGTCAAATCACCGTTGAAGGTTGCTATTTCAACGCAAAAGACCGAATGGTAGAGTTCGCGCAATCATCTGGCGTAATAAGCAACTGCCAATTTATCGGTACGCAATCTTGCGTGGGTGTTCAGTTGACAAACGCGAGAGGGTGCGTCGTTGATAATTGTCAGTTTAACAATGTGGATCAGTGCATTGTAATGTCACAGTCGGCCGCTTGCCAGATCACAAAAAACGTAGTTCAGCGAACTACAAAATTTGCAGAGACAGCCGCTTTTTCTATCATTGACGGCAGTGTCGATAACAGAATTTTTCTTAATTCGATTATCCCTCTTGCACCCGCGCAATTCTATACGGCAGGTATGCACTTCGATTCAGCTGGCCAACGTAACATCATAGGAAGCAACGTTGTGGCAGGCACGGAACTGTCAAACCAGGAAAGCGACTTGCAGAAAATGGCCACTACTAACGTATAATTTGTGCCCACTCCCCTACCCTGCGGGAGTGGGCACAATATTTTGTGTCTATTGGCAGATTGCACAAAGTTTTGGCCATTGGGGAAGAAATTTTTGTGC
>ERZ1023670.356-NODE-356-length-13945-cov-7.304032_pt1 | contig 13945 bp, 10 predicted proteins | sample MGYA00380342_ERZ1023670 | MGnify/ENA primary metagenome ERZ1023670 (study PRJEB33179, sample SAMN07448984) | human gut metagenome | biome: Human-gut; feature: Human associated habitat; material: Faeces | host: Homo sapiens | place: India: Bhopal | collected...
ATACGACATTAGCGAGTGTCTCGTGGGCTCGGAGTTGTGTATAAGAGACATTTATATTAGTGATTCTATCTTCGGAGAACTTTGGGAAAGGTTTAAAAAACCATGGTGCACAAGTTTTACCATTCATTTCCTTTTTTACACTGTATTCATTGGAGGACTAGGTGTGTTTGCGTCTTTATTCCAATTTATTAATAATAAAGGAGACATATGGTCTATAACCGAAAATGTGATTACATACTCTTTGGCTCTTGCAATTCCTACCATTGTACCAATTCTTCTTTCTTTTAATGATACAAAAAACAAAAGTAGTTTAGCACAGGTATCTCCAATTGTATGTATTGTGTTGCCTATATTGCTTACTTTTATTTCGTATTATTATAAGATAAGTTGGCCTGCATTTATATGTATAGTGATTTCATGGATAGTCTGGGTTATATCACAATATGATAACAGATGTCTAAATGACAAAACATTTGGAGAAGACATAGAAGCTAATTCTAGAAATAAACATGGTAAAAGTTGGAATAATTAAAAATAGAACTCATGAGTAATCACAAAATAGAAATAAAAGGATTTCCTGTATACCAAAATGGGCAAGATTTTATAATTGGAACAGCCAAGATACAAGATCTCCTTAAATATACAATGTTTACAGAAAGACTTGTCGTTGACTTTGATGATAATGGCAAACCTGTATACAGTGAAACTATTCAACGTCATGTTGAGACTTCCAGAGCCAATCAAATAGCAGATTTTCTAATCAACGATGAAACAGCAACGTTTCCAACAAATATCGTATTAGGGATTCCATTGTCTGCTATTGAAAGTCAGTTTTTCGATAATAATACTGTTACCATTTCATTTAAAAAAGAAGTCATAGAAGGTATTAGTAAAGCGAAGTGTGGAGAGGATTCCTATGACATCTATGTTACAATTATTGATGGACAACATAGAATCCGTGGTATTGAATTGGCATTGGAACGATTAAGCAAGAACCCAGATTATGTTGGAACTGATGGTATAAGTTATAAAGAAAAGCTCAATCGCCTATTAAATATGGATATTGTAATATCATGCTTCATGGATAAAAGCCTTGAGTATCAGGCGATGATTTTTTCAACAATTAACAGAACCCAAAAACGAGTGTCTCAAGATCTGGTATACAGTTTGTTTGGACTAACAGAAAACGACAGTCCATACAAAACTGCATTGGAAGTCTGTCTCGCTTTGAATGGGCATCCCAAATCACCTTTTTATAATAGAATAAAATTATATGGAAATGATTATGATGGAACTTTTATTCCACCACTCTCTCAATCTACAATGATAAAGAGAATAGTGTCCTTTATCTCTGTATCATCGAAAGAGGCCGAAAACGATCGTTTTAGGAAGCGTAAGGAGCTCAAAGGATACAGGGGCACAAAGAAGCTTCCTTTTAGAGAGTTCTATGCCACCGACGATGATTCTTCAATATCAGACTGTTTGTTTTACTATTTTTCATCAATACAACACTATTTTTCATCACTTTGGAAGTATGATACGAAATCTAAGCCAACAAATGTTTTACAGTCAACTGTAGGCTTCGAGGCACTAATGAAAATACTTAAAGATATATTATCTACAGATAATAACATAAAATTTGGAAAAAATGCATTTGACAAATATGTAAACAAGTTTGCAGACTTGCAATTACATGACACAAATCAGTTTCCAATGACAACTAGAGGAAAAAAGATCTTATACTATTCAATATTTATAAAGGTTTTTCCTGACGATGCGTCTATTGAAGAGAAACAAAGAGAATTAGAGTCCTTGCATAATGCAGATTAAATGTTGGGGGGTGAGATTATTTATAATTATACGTTCATATGATTGGAAATATCGACATACTGGTAAAAGAACTCTGCAAACTTCCAAAGGAAGTTGGCTGGGTTGAGTTTAAGCATAACAATTGTGAGCCAACAATGGTTGGTGAGGACATTAGCGCTCTTGCAAATAGTGCCACCTTGAACGATCGTGATTATGCTTATATGATTTGGGGCGTGGATGATGGTTCACATGAGATTATTGGTACTAAAGTGCGTCTTCAACTTGAAAAGAAAGGTGAACAGGAGTTGGAGAACAGGCTTCGTTACCTTCTTTCTAAGAATGCGGATTTTGAGTTCTATGGTGCGGACATAGATGGCAAGCACGTAGAGTTGATCAGAATCCACAAGGCCCTCAATGAACCCGTTTCATTTCAGAAGATAGACTATATTCGTAGTGGTAGCTACACCAAGAAGTTGCACGAGTTTCCTGTATTTCGTGCTCAGTTATGGGATAAACTACGTCATGCCCAGTTTGAAGACGTTTGTGTAAAGACAGACCAAAGGTATGAGGATATTATCAGATTACTCCAAGTGGATGCATACTTTACCTTATTGAAAATACCACAGCCAGCAGAGAAGGAGGCTGTTGTGCATTATTTGAACGAGGACGAAATTATCCAGAAGCAGGACAATGGCCTTTATTCGATAACAAACTTAGGTGCTCTGCTATTTGCAAAGGACTTGAACGAATTTGCAAGATTAGGACGTAAGGCTATGCGCGTGGTTCAGTATAAGGGAATCAACCGCTTGCTGATTCAGAAATTTGTACAGGGCTATGCTGTTTGCTTCGAGAATATCGTGTGTTATGTGAATGCCCTGTTGCCAAGCAACGAGGATGTAAATGCTGTTCAGTTATCCACAACAAGCAAGTTCCCACTGCCATCGGTAAGAGAAGCCATTGCAAATAGTCTTATTCATCAAGACCTGTACATAACAGGGGCTGCTCCTGTAGTTGAGATATTCGACAATCGTATTGAGGTGACGAATCCTGGTACTCCATTGGTAGATGTACTTCGTATCATTGATAACCCTCCGAAGTCTCGAAACGAGAAACTAGCATCTCTCATGCGTCGATTGAAGATGTGTGAAGAGTTAGGCCGTGGTTGGGACAGAATGGTGCTGGCATGTGAAGCTCAATATCTCCCAGCTCCTCGAATAGAAGTCTTCCAAGATAGCACCAAGGTTACTCTTTTCTCTGAAATAGAGTTTAGTTACATTCCGATGGAAGACAAACTTTGGTCATGCTATCTACATGCTTGTCTAATGTATATACAAGGGGATGCTTTGACAAACAAGTCGCTGAGAGACAGGTTTGGCATTCCTGAAACATCATCCAGCAGTTCTTCTAGATTAATCAAGGAAGCGATTGGAAAGAACTTAATAAAAGTACTTGACCCAAATACAGCTCCTCGGTATATGAAGTATATCCCAATTTGGGCATAGATTTAACTTGCTGGTAACCTGCCGAAACACCAACAATAAAGATTGCAACATTGTTAATTCATTGATGTTAAAGCAGATAGATAATTTTATTTAACTTGCCGGTAACTTGCTGAAGAACTAAAAATAGATATAAACATGTTATTCGGAGATAAGATTAAAGAGCTCAGAGAAGAGCAAGGTTTGCTACAACGCCAGTTGGCTGCATTCCTAGAGATTGACACCCCAATGTTCAGTAAGATTGAACGTGGTGACAGACGTGCAAAGTGTGAGCAGGTCATCAAACTTGCGAAATATCTTCAACAGGATGAAAAGGAAATGCTGACCTTATGGCTGGCAGACAAGTTCATTGATGCTGTTGAAGATGAGCAGGAACGGGACTTGTGTAACGATGCTATTCTTGTCGCACAGGAGAAAATAAAGACCTTGTAATTATGGAGCCAGATTCTTTAGGTGGAATACATTTGTCTGAGGTTAAAAGTTTAAATTTTTCTAATGTATCACATTTTGATTCTGGCAAGCCATTTATTGCTTGACTTTGTGTCATACAGGTCTAATAATGACTACAGCAAAGGATTTTGAATGTCGCAGAACCTCAGTGACAATCAATGACACAAAAGGGGAGACTGAAATAAAATGTTTACGCATTGTTTACGCAGCCACCACAAAAAAACAGCGGCTTACGATTGCTCGCAAGCCGCTGTAATAGAAGCGTGGACCAGCCTGGGCTTGAACCAGGGACCTCCAGATTATGAGTCTGTTGCTCTAACCAACTGAGCTACAAGTCCGACTTATTCATTCTTCGTGAACAAGCTTTAAGTGGGTGCAAAGGTAAGGGTTTTGTGGCGAAATGCCAAATTTTTATGCAAAAAATTGTTTGCAATCCGGATTAATTGCATAATTTTACATCGGTTAGTTGGTCGGAGGCCATGATTTATAGCAAAAAACGCACGTATTGACAACTCTCAGACACATATTGCTCATTGCAGCCTTGGCTGCTTCTCTCGTCTGCACGGCGCAGGAGAGGGAGCGTCGGCATGCGCTTGATGCCGTGAGTCGTATGTTCGACTATGCCGCCACCGTCGATACGGCGTACATTGAGCACCGCGAGAAGTATGCTTATCTGAAATATTCGCTGCGTATAAACAGGCGCAACGCCATTCTTGCGGCCATTCCCACGCTGTGGATGATTTCGCGCAGCGGCGACAGCGAGTATGTCGGCGAGACCTACGACCGTGTCTATGTGGAGCGTTTCGGCGAGATGAAGGCCACGCGTGTGCTTGAACGCACCACTTTCCCGCGCCATGGCACGGCTATGCCCACGTTGTTGCAGTATGTCACGCCGAGGATCTACTCCGAACAACTAATCGACAAGCGCATCCTTTCCCCCATTTTCCGCCGCAACAGACGCTTCTACCGCTACCGTGTGTCAGACTTTTCCGCCACCGAGGTGAAGGTCCGCTTCATCCCACGCATCAACAACACGCAGCTTGTGACTGGTTGGGCGCGTGTGGAGCGGCATTCGGGGCGTGTGACTGAGGCTGCTTTCGACGGCGAGTTCGACATGGTGCGCTTCCATCTTGCCGGGACTATGGGGCGCAGCGGTGTGGAGTCGCTTCTGCCACGGCGTTGCGACCTCAACGCCCGCTTCCTTTTCATGGGCAACGACCTCAACGCCGAATACACCTCGATGTACGGACTTCCAGCCCATCTGCTCGATTCTATTGGTTCGCCGCAGGACTCCGCCTTGTTCGCCCGTGTGCGTCCGCTGCCGCTTTCGCCCCATGAAGAGCGTCTTTTCGTGCGCCGGCAGGCCGTGACCGACTCGCTCCTAACGGATTCCGCCTACCTCGCCCGGCGCAATCATAAGAGTTTCGCCAGCAGGATGTGGCGCAGCGTGGGGCGCAATCTGATCGACCGTGTGAAGGGAAACTTCGGTTCGCGCGGGCAGGGCGAGTACCGCATACGCCCGCTGCTCAATCCGCTCTTCTTCAGTTACAGCAAGCGTCGCGGTTTCACCTATAAGTTCGACGTGCGCGGCAGCTACTATTTCAACGACCACCAGATGCTGCACATGCGCTTCAAGTCGGGCTATTCGTTCAAGCAGCGGCAGTTCTACTTCAACCTCCCCGTGACTTTCCTCTTCGACACCCGGCACGGAGGATACATAGAATCAGAATGGACAAGCGGCAGCCACATCAGCACTTCGGGCATCATTGAGGAGCTGAAGGCGGAGCGCGGCGACGCCATGGACTGGGACAACATGCACCTTGACGCCTTCCGCAACCACGGACTCTACCTCAAGGCTGCCTACAACGTGCTGCCGAAACTCTCTCTCCAGGCGGGAATGCGCACCTACCGGCGTACCGCCATCGACCGCACGGGGTTTGAAATTGTGGGCAAACCCTCCTCGTACATCCTCGCGGCGCCCATCGTCGGACTGGAATACCGCCCGTTGGGAACCAGCGGACCCGTGTTCACCGCCGACTACGAGCGCAGCATCAAGGGCTTCATGGGTGCCAACATGGCTTACGAACGCTGCGAGTTTGACGCGCAATACACCCACTGGCTCACCGCTCTGAGTGCGTTGCAGATGCGTCTCGGCAGCGGTTTCTACACGCACAAGGGCAAGGGATGGCTCTTCCTCGACTACACTAACTTCCGCGACCGCAACATCCCCGGCGGCTGGAACGACGAGTGGGCGTGCGAGTTCGAGCTGCTCAACGCCGCCTATTACAACTCGTCGGAGTATTATGTGCGTGCCAATGTCACCTACGAGTCGCCCCTGCTCATGCTCTCATGGATTCCGAAGGTGGGGCGTTACATTGAGAAGGAGCGCATCTATGTCAATGCCCTCGCCGTGCATGAGCTGCACCCCTACATAGAGTACGGTTACGGATTCAAGACGCGCCTCTTCTCGCTCGCCGCCTTTCTCTCGCAGAGCAACGGCCGCTTTGAGGGCTTTTCCGTGCGCATGGGCTTCGAACTCTTCCGCAGCTGGTGACGCGACGGCGTTCCGCCGCGGTGCCGGGAAAATGGGAAAAGCATGGCGAAAAACCGTGCCGACTATTTGCATATAAGAGAAAAAATACAGAAATTTGCAGACCGACAATAAAAAGAAAGGAACAACAATGCGCAAAGTGATAGGCATCGGCGAGACGGTGCTCGACATAATATTCAAGGACGGCAAGCCCGTCGAGGCTGTACCCGGCGGCAGCACGTTCAACGCCATCGTGTCGCTGGGGCGCGCCGGAGTCAGCACCACGTTCATTTCCGAAGTGGGAGCCGACCGTGTGGGTTCGCACATCATCGACTTCCTCCGTGAGAACGGCGTGGACACGGGCTGCATCAGCGTAATGCCCGGCGGCAAGTCGCCGCTGTCGCTCGCCTTCCTCAACGAGCGCAACGAGGCCGACTACACCTTCTACCGCGACCCGTCGCAGGAGCACCCCGACTTCGTCCTGCCCGAAATCAGTGCCGACGACATCGTGGTGTTCGGCTCGTTCTATGCCCTCAACCCCTTGCTCCACCGCCAGGTGGCAGCCCTTATGGAGCATGCCCGCAGCTGTGGGGCAATCATCTACTACGACGTGAACTTCCGTCCCGCCCACCGCAACGACGTGATGAAGATAACGCCCAACCTCATAGACAACCTCGAATATGCCGACATAGTGCGCGGCTCGCATGAGGACTTCATGGAACTCTACCGCAAGGACGACGCCGACCGTGTCTATCGGGCAGACATCTCGTTCTACTGCAAGCGTCTTGTCTATACCAATGGCGCACAGCCCGTGACGGTGTTCGGCGACGGAGGCTTCCGCAAGGAGTACCCCGTGCAGCCCACACCCACCGTGAGCACCATCGGCGCAGGCGACAACTTCAACGCCGGATTCGTGTATGCACTCATAAAGAACGGCGTGACACGGGCAGACATAGAGCGCGGACTCGACGAAAAGACATGGGACAGCCTTGTCGGCACCGCCCTGGATTTCGCCGCGGAGTGCTGCAAGGACATCTTCAACTATGTGTCGAAGGAGTTCGGGGAGAACCTGAAAAACGGGGCTGGAATCTGAGCTGCGGAGGCAGGGGCGTGCCATGCTTCCGGCGTTCCCTGAACAAGCGGAAAACAACGCGCATGGGAGTGCCTGCAAAACAAGGCTTGTTTATGTTGCAAACAAGGCTTCTTTGCACTGCAAACAAGGCTTCTTTTCACAGTAAACAAGGCTTGTTTGCAAAGCTACTGTGAAATGCCGGCACCACGGTCTTGCGATGTTCGGCTATAGGTCTGGTTATGAGCGTGTTCCATGCATCGTGCGGCATGGCGGAATGCGGCGTCTTACAAACAGGAATGAAAGAACAAAAATAAAATCAGTTTATGAAAACAGAAATCACAAATGGAATCCATTACGTTGGCGTGAACGACCGCCACAAACACATCTTCGAAGGCCTCTGGCCTCTGCCTTACGGCGTGTCATACAACTCCTACATCATCGCCGACGAGAAAATAGCACTCGTCGATACCGTGGAGGCCGACTTCTTCACGCAGTATCTCGACAACATCCGCAGCGTAATCGGCGACCGCCCCATCGACTATATCATCGTAAACCACATGGAACCCGACCACAGCGGTTCGCTGACACTCATAAAGAAATACTATCCCAACGCCAAAATCGTGGGCAACAAGAAGACCTTCGGCATGATGCAGGGCTTCTACCGTGTGGGCAACGACGCCGACGGCGACACGATTGAGGTGAAGAACGGCGACACGCTGCAGCTCGGCAGCCACACGCTGGCGTTCACACTGGTGCCCATGGTGCACTGGCCTGAGACGATGGTGACTCTCGACACCACCGCCAACGTGCTCTTCTCGGGCGATGCCTTCGGCTGCTTCGGCGCACTCAACGGTGCTTATATCGACGCAGAGATGAACTGCGACATCTATTGGGACGAGATGCTGCGCTACTACTCCAACATCGTGGGCAAATACGGAACACCCGTACAGCAGGCGTTGAAAAAGCTTGCAGGAGTGAAGATGGACTACATCTGCTCCACACACGGTCCCGTATGGCACGAGCATATAGAGCGTGTCGTCGGCATGTACGACCGTCTGAGCCGCTACGAGGGCGCCGACGGACTCGTCATAGCCTACGCCTCGATGTACGGCAACACCGAACGCGCCGCCGAAGTGATAGCACGCGCCGCCAGCGAAGCCGGAGTGAAGAACATAATAATGCATGACGTGTCGCGCACGCACCACTCCTACATCATCGCCGACACCTTCCGCTACCGCGCACTCATACTCGGCGCACCCACATACAACAACGGACTCTATCCGCAGATGGAGTCGCTGCTCAGCGAACTGGCAGGGCGCGGCATGAAAAACCGGTTGCTCGGCTGGTTCGGCTCGTTCTCTTGGGCAGGCAAGGCAATGAAGACCATCGGCGAATGGAACGAAACACGACTCCACTTTGAACCCGTCGGCACACCCGTGGAGATAAAGCAGAGCCTCGATGAGGCTACGACACGCGCCTGCGAGGAACTCGGACGGGCGATGGGAGAGAGACTTCTCTGATACCTCCGGCATCCTGAATCATACAATGCGCATGGAGAACGTGCCGAAGGTACGCCTCCATGCGCCCACAACTGCAAGTGCCTTGCATTTGTCAGAACCTTTACCGCACTATTAACCCAACAACCGACATTTATGGAAAATATGCAGAACAAGGGATGGAAAGCACGCCTTTTGCACCTCCCTCTGCTGCCCCGCATCATCATTGCCATCATCCTTGGCGTGGTGGCAGGCAGTTTTGTGCCGGGAGAGTGGCTCCGTGTGTTCGCCACCTTCAACGGCATCTTCAGCCAACTCCTTGGCTTCCTCATCCCACTCATCATCATCGGACTCGTCACACCTGCCATCGCCGACATCGGCGAGAGTGCCGGACGGCTGCTCGTTGTCACTGTGCTTGTGGCATATCTCGACACTGTCGTGGCGGCATTCGTGGGCTACGGCACGGGCGAAGCACTCTTTCCGAGCCTTGTTGCCGGCGGCGAATCGCTGTCGGGAGTGGGACTCGACACCGTCTTTACGCCCTATTTCACCGTGAAGATACCTCCGATGACCGATGTCATGAGTGCCCTTGTCTTCGCTTTCGTGGCAGGACTGGGCATAGCCTACAGCAAGTCGCCGGTGCTGAAGAGTGCCGCCGCCGAAGGACAGGAGATAATATCGCTCACCATAAGCAAGGCCATCATTCCGCTGCTGCCGCTTTATATATTCGGCATCTTCGTGGGAATGGCTGTCAGCGGCGACGCCATGCGCGTGATGAGCGTCTTTGCCAAAATCATAGTGGTGATATTCGTGCTTCATGTCTTCATCCTCGTCTATGAGTATTTCATCGCCGGACTGATAGCCAAGCGCAATCCCCTGCGCCTGCTTCTCAACATGCTTCCAGCCTATTTCACGGCTCTCGGCACCTCATCGTCGGCAGCTACGATACCCGTGACGCTGCGACAGACCGAGAAGAACGGCGTGAGCCGTGGCGTGGCAGGCTTCGTCGTGCCTCTTTGCGCCACCATACACCTCTCGGGTTCGGCCATGAAAATAACGGCATGCGCCCTTACAGTGTGTCTGTTAGGAGGCATGCCGCACGGCATAGGGCATTTCACCCATTTCATTCTTATGCTCGGAATAGTGATGGTGGCGGCTCCCGGCGTGCCCGGCGGAGCCATCATGGCAGCCCTTGCGCCGCTCGAAAGCATCCTCGGATTCGACCCGAATGCGCAGGCTCTGATGATAGCTCTCTACATAGCAATGGACAGTTTCGGCACAGCGTGCAACGTGACGGGCGACGGAGCCATAGCCGTTGCCCTCAACCGCTTCTTCGCCCCGCGCCGCACTACTGCTGTTCCGGAGAGCACAGACGCTTGATGTCGTCGAGGCAGCGGGCTGTTTTCAGCGTGTCGTCGAAGCCGTCGCGGAGCACACCGCGGCGGCGCAGGTCGGCAAGCATGTCGAGAAGCGAGTCCCAGAAGCCGTCGATGTTGTAGAGAATCACCTGCTTGTGGTGGTAGCCTATGCTTGCGGCGGCGAGCACGGTGAACACCTCGTCGAGCGTTCCCACGCCTCCCGGCAGGGCTATGATGACATCGCTGCGCCCTATAAGCAGGTCCTTACGGTCGGAAAGGTTGTCGCAGAGTATGCGCACATCGACATGTTCGCTCACCTTTCCGCCCTTTTCTATTATCGTGGGAATCACGCCTACGGTCTGTCCGCCGCCGTCGTGGGCGGCTTTTGCCACGCACTCCATGAGTCCCATGTTGCATCCTCCGAACACGAGGGTGTGTCCTTCCGATGCCATCCATGCGCCCAGTTCGCGTGTACGCTCAAAGTATTCGTCCGGCAGACTGTTGTTTGCCGAGCAGAAAACACATATTTTCATAGTTTGTTCTTTTGTTCGTTTATATCGGGTCAATGCTCTTCCGGAAGCAAAGGAAGCCGTAGCCGGCAGCTACTTATGCATAAAGAAGGAGTTGGAGGAGTCAGGGAAGTCAAAGCAAATGTTCCGTATCGGCGTGCGAACGCCCGATGGCTTTGGTTTCACTGACTCTTCCAACTCCTTCAATCTCTTTGCGGAAGAATCTCCAATTTCTATTTGTACTCCTGGATAGGCAGCTCGCCTGTGAGAGCTCCGAGTGCGTTGAAGGCGAGCGACTCCATTTCTCCCTCGCCGGGCATTACTATTACGGGAGCGAGGAAAGCCACCTGCTTCTTTATTTCCTCCACGCAGTACTTGCTGTAGGCTATGCCGCCGGTGAGGATAATGGCGTCGGCCTTGCCCCAGAGTGCCACTGCCATTGCGCCGATCTGCTTGGAGACGGTGTAGAGCATGGCTTCGAGCACTTCATGATAAGGCTCTTCGCCGAGTTCGGCGCGGCGTGAAATCTCCTTCATGTCCTTTATGCCGAGCAGTGCCTGGCAACCTCCGTAGCCTGCAAGCATCTTCATTATCTGTGCCTGTGTATATTTGCCGGAGAAGCAAAGGCGTACGAGTTGGTCGGCAGGGAGGGTGCCTGAGCGTTCGGGTGCTATGGGTCCTTCGCCGTTGAGAGCGTTGTTCACATCAATCACCCTGCCTTGATAGTGTGCAGACACACAGATTCCGCCGCCCAAGTGAGCCACGACGAGGTTCATGTCCTCATACTTGCGGCCTACGGTGCGTGCGTAACGGCGCGACGCTGCCTTTGCGTTGAGCGCATGGAAGATGCTCTCGCGCTTCATGAATGGAAGTCCGGTGTAGCGTGCGCGTGTCATCATCTCATCTACAACAACGGGGTCTGCCATGAAAGCGGGGCAGTTGCACTGGCGTGCTATCTCGTCGGCTATGAGGCAACCGAGGTTGCACACATGCTGATGCTTGGCGTGGTTAAGGTCGTATTTCATCTGCTCGTTCACGGCATATACACCTCCGTGCAAAGGCTTGAGGAGTCCGCCGCGTCCTATCACGGCGTCGAACTGCAATGGTATGCCCGCCTCTTTGAGCAGGTTCAGGATGAAGTCCTTGCGGTATTCATACTGCTCGGCGACGGTGGTGAACTTCTCTATGTCTTCGGGCGCGTGCAGACCGTCGGAGGTCCACACTGCCGTCTCGTCCTCATATACTGCCACCTTGGTGGAGGTGCAGCCGGGATTAATGACGAATATGCGTTTCATTGCTATGTCTTGGATTTCTATTTTTAGTGATTTGTTGTCTTGTCAGTGTGCCGCACTCACGCTTTCATGCAGGCGGTGGCGAGGCTGTAGAACTTCGATTCCACGGTGTCGGCTCTCGATGTCACCACTACCGGCGCTGTCGTTCCGGCGAGCATTCCTGCGACAGTGGCTTTGGCGAAGAGCGTAATGGCCTTGTAGAAGGTGTTGCCTGCCTCTATGTCGGGGAATATAAGGATGTCGGCATTGCCCACGACGGGCGATGCTATGCCCTTGATGGCGCCGCTCTCGGCGTCGCATGCCGTCTTCACATCCATCGGTCCATCTACTTCTATGCTTCCGAATGCGCCTTCGCGTGCTTCCTTTTTCAGTTCCTCATAGCTCAGTGTGAGCGGGAACTTCTCGCTCACCTTCTCTGTGCAGTGTGTGAGAGCCACGCGTGGACAGTCGTTGCCGGTGACGCTTCTGTATGTGTCGGCGATGTAGCCGAGCTGCGCATGGAACTGTTCCGTGGTGGGGTAGGGTATCACGGCGGCATCGGTGAAGAAGAGGAGCCGCTGCAATCCGGGTATCTCCGCTACGGCGATGTGTGTGAGCACATGTCCTTTCTCAAGCAGTCCGCACTCCTTGTTGAGCACGGCACGCAGCAGGTTGTCGGTGTTCACGGTGCCTTTCATGAGCACCTGGGCACGCCCCTGACGCACCTCTGCCACAGCTTTGCGCGAAGCATCGTCCACATCGGTGGCGAGGATTATCGCCGTCCGGTCGGGATACTTGGCGTGAAGACGCTCTGCCACGGCAGCATTCTGCTCCACGGCAACGAGTATGAACTTAGCAAATTCTTCGCTGATACTGCGCTCTATCACCTCTTCGGTGTGGGCATCGGCAGGACATGCCACAGCCACTGTCACGCACTTCGCCATTGAACGCAAGCGCTGGGGCAGGGCTTTGAAATCGACTGTTGGTTCCATTTTCATTATTTAATAGTAGTAACTTCACGTTTTCAGGTCGTAAGTACATGTCGTGAAAGCGTTGCACACATCGCTATGAATGTGCAATTGCTCACTTTGCACTTCTGTGTGCAAAGATAGCAGAAGTTAAGCTAATTACAAAGAAAACAGACTGTTTTTTATTACTATTTTTAATAATACCCGTCTTTTGCGCATTACGGATAACAAAATGAACATTTACGCAGAAGAATGAGACAACGGGAAAGGGGTGTCGATGTCTGTAATTATTCTGTTTCGCAAATGTTATGTTTTCACTGTATGTGCTGATTGGCGTACGGACTTTCGTCTTCGGATTACCGGATGTCGGCTACCGTCTCGCTGGACTGTGCCTGCAGTTCGGCTGTAGGCTGCATGTCCTTGTCGGAAATTGCTGCGAGAATCACTGCTATCGTGCATAAGGCGCAGACGAGAATTGTCAAGATAATGGTATTTTTTTTCATAGAGTTATCTTTTTTGTGTTTGACATTTATTTGGTTTCAGTCTTGCAAAGGTAGGACTTTTTTCTGAACAAAAACAAAATCGGAGTATAAAAATGTCACTTTTATAGAAAAGTGACACTATTTTTACAGAAAGGTGACATTCCAGAGAGCACCGCACCCTTATCTGCCTCTCTTTCAATGGGAAAACGGTGGCAAACCGGTGCGGGTGAAAAGAAGCCTTGTTTGCAATGAAAAGAAGGCTTCTTTGCACTCCAAAGAAGGCTTGTTTTACAGGCAAAGAAGCCTTGTTTAAAAGTAAAGGGGTAAGAGTAAAAAATAGGAGGTCGAGCGTCCCGCTCGACAACACTAAGCAAACAGCGAATTACGAAAAAACTTAATCAGTGTTGTCGAGCGAGACGCTCGACCTCCTAACCGCAATTCGTAACTCCTAACTCGTAACTCCTAATTCATTATAGGAGGGCGAGCGTCTCGCTCGACAAC
>ERZ1023670.359-NODE-359-length-13898-cov-97.977750_pt1 | contig 13898 bp, 9 predicted proteins | sample MGYA00380342_ERZ1023670 | MGnify/ENA primary metagenome ERZ1023670 (study PRJEB33179, sample SAMN07448984) | human gut metagenome | biome: Human-gut; feature: Human associated habitat; material: Faeces | host: Homo sapiens | place: India: Bhopal | collected...
GCTGAAAGATTTCCAGCATTCTCAATACATCAAACTTGAAAATGGATATTCTGCGCATGTCTATGATATGGAAGTGATTATCGCCATAGCACTTCAAATGGATACATACCAAGCCTTGTTGTTCAGACAATGGTTTATCAGTAAGGTTGTGAACCGCAAGGATTGCCAAGCAGAGCAAGTAAAACACGAGTATCCGATGATTATTGTGATGAACGGAACGATGCCAAGAGGTGCAAGTTAGAATCTCTCATCTTTTAATAAGATTCCTACACCTTTATAATATAATAGCGTACAGGGGGAACGATTTTTGTCGTTGTACCCTGTACGCTATTTTTGTTTCGCTATTATGAAGCAGTACCCTCCCCTTGTGAAACAGTGCCGTCGATTATCGGCTTGCGGTAATTACCAGTGAGAAGTGCTTGTATCTCGGATTCCGGATAGAGGGTTTTGCCACATAATATAATGTAGGGCAAGATGCCTTGCTTGCGATATTCCTGCAAGGTGCGGCGACTAAGCTTCAGGAGCTCGGAGAGTTCCTTGTCGGTGAGGTATCGCTCCCCGTCCAAAGGTGGGCTGTAGGACTCGATGAATGAAGATAGCCAGTTGTTGGCTTTCTTCAAGGATTGCATGGCGGTGTCTATCGACTTGCTCTCATGCGTAAGAAGTTGGTTCATGTTCATTGTTTACAATTTGGATTAAGTGGTGAATATAAAATGTGTTGGCTCGCCCAGGGTGAAGTTTTCGGCTTTGCCTTGGGCGAGTTTGGCTTTACGCTATACCGATTTGATTCTGGCGATAAGCGGAACGATGGCTTTGACCTCTTCGGGGCAGTAATAGAATTGGCGACCTATCTGGGTATGCCCCAAGAAACGGCGGTCACGAAGTTTTTGTAAGGTGCGCTGGCTGATGCGAAGTTGCTGGCAGACCTCATGACCTGTAAGCCATTTGTTCAGACGCTTGCCGTTAGCCTTATGCTTCAGCAACTCAACTTTCTTTACCAAGGCATCGTATCTTGCCATCATCAAGTCGAATGCCTTCTTTTCCATTGTTACTACTTCCATATTCTCTGTTTTATTGGTTCAACAAATTCGGGTGCAAAGTTAATGTGTGTATGTAGAAAAACAATGAAAATGAATAACTGTGGCAGTGCTTTTCTGGGGTTTGCCGACCGCTTGGCAAGAAAAATCAAGAAAATTATACGTGGGTCATTAATGAGTTGTTAAACGGGTATTTCGCAAATGGTTAATTTTGCCGCCGAGAAATCAAAACAACGAATTATATAACATTTCAAACGGAATTAGAATGGAAGTAATAACAATGGAAAGTGCAGCCTTCAAAAAGCTGACAGAACAGTTGACAGAAATAGTCCAGTACGTGCGATTGGCAAAAATGGCATTTCAAGAGAAGTTGACGGGCAAGAGATTGAAGCCGATGTTGACCAATGACGATGCAGCTAAGATGCTTGGTGTGAGCAAGCGCACCTTGCAGCGAATGCGCTCGGAGAACCGCATTGAGTTTATTAAAATTGGCAATCAATGCCGATACCAAGTTGAAGCCATTGAAAGAATGGTTGAGGAACGAACAATAGCAAAGGAAACATGAGCATGGAAGATGGAACATTGAGAAAACTGGAGTTATATCTCCATGACCTACACAAAAAGATAGACGGCATCTACGACATGCTGATGTTGAGACACGAACGAGAGACGGAGCAAAAAGGAAGTTCTGCCATCAATGAAAAATTGCTCGACAACCAAGACCTCTGCCTCTTATTTCAAATATCCCCTCGTTCCCTTCAACGCTATCGCAGTCTGGGAGTGCTTCCCTACAAGCGTTTGGGGCAGAAAACCTACTACACGGAAGAGGATGTGATGCAGTTTGTAGAGAATAATGTCAAAGAATTCAAGAAAGAGAATGTGGAGCATTACTTGACTCGCATTCATCAGAAATTCAAATAACAACAGTATTCACCATTAAAAATTTACAATTATGGTACAAAAGAAAAAGAGTGATGAACAGGACGTGCTGGTAGTCCGTGACGAGAAGACGGGCGAGATCAGCGTCGTCGCCGGACTCAGCAGAGACGGCACCCCGAAGCGAGCACCCGCCAAGGCGGAGAACACGCCCGACTTCCTGCGTTTTGACCGCAACAGTGACCTGATGGACAGTTTCTTTAGAAACTTCTTCCGCCAGTGCAAGGAGCCAAGCCGATTCGGATTCTACCGCATAGCGGCAGACCAGGCAGAAAACCTGCTTGGCGTGATGAAGGAGTTGCTGAAAGATCCGGAGGCTAACAAGGAGATTCTTTCCGCCCACAAGGTTGACACCTCCAATTATGAGAAAGAGGCAAAGCAATCGGAAGGTCAGGCGAAAGAAACCGCATCATCGGACGATGCGTCCAAGACGCAAGCTAACACCGAAAAAGAGAATGTATCATCTGAACAAACCAACGAAAAGAAGAACGACATGGAACAGAAACCAGAACAGACCGCAACCGAACAGCAGGCACAGACCGCTCCGGGTGTAAAGCAGAACCTCATTAGTGGTAACGATGTGAACCTGCAGGAACTTGGTGCCAAATATGGCATAGACTTCAACAGTATGAATGAGAAGGATATGAAAGCCCTGCTCAACTACGGCAAGACGGGGCTTGTGATTGTGAAGCCGACCTTCGGCGGTGAACAGATAGAGATACAGGCCCGTCTGTCATTCCGCAAGGACGATAACGACCAGTTGCAACTCGTGCCGCATTTCGTGCGCAACGAGCCAAAACTCGATGTCGCTTACAAAGGCTATACCTTCACTCCAGAGGACAAGAAGAACCTGTTGCAGAACGGCAACCTCGGAAAGGTAGTGGATTTCCCCGACAAGAATACAGGTGAGCTGCGTCCTCATTTCATCAGTATCGACCGTCTCACCAATGAGATTGTTGACATCCCGACCAACAAGGTGCGCATACCCGATACCATCGGCAAGACACCTATTACCAAGGACGACAAGAGAGTGCTCTACTCAGGTATTCCGCTTCGCAAGGAGATTGAGCTTGCCAACGGGCGCAAGTTTACACCGCTGCTGCAGGTGAATGTGGAACAGCGTGGTGTGGAGTTCGTGCCTGGCAGCACAAGACAGGCGCAAGGTCAGAAACAGAATGGAGACAAGAAGCAAACCGCTGACAAGCAGGAGCAGAAGGCAGAAGGTGATGCGGGCGGTCAGAAGAAGCAGCAAGATCCCAACCACTGGCTCAATGAGGACGGGACCATCCGCCGACTCAACACCTATTTCAAGAAGGAACTGACCGAGCAGCAGAAGGACGACTATGTGGCAGGCAAGACCATCGAGATCAAGGAAGTGCCCAACAAGAACGGCAGCGGTACCTATACCGCCTATGTGAAGTTCGACTTCGACAAGATGCAACCACGTTCCTACCGCAACAATCCCGACCTAAAGCAGGCAAAGGAACAGATTCCGACCAACGAGAACAAGGTACAAGTCGCCGTCAACGAGCAGGGCAAGACCAACGAGGCGACCAAGCACACCAAGGAACCCTTGAAGCCGGGACAGTCTGCACCGAAGAACGAGAAGCAGCAGAAGGAGCAGACCGCCGAGGCACAGAAGCCGAAGCGTAAGGCAAGAAGCGTGAAGATGTAGATGCCGCCACTTAATCCATTTGAATAATCCATCAGTAAAGAATAACCGACACCTGCGACCGACTATTCCACGGTTGCGGGTGTCACAAAAACAACAGACAATGAAGACAATCATCGCAGAGAAACCAAGCGTAGCCAAGGAAATCGCCCACATTGTGGGAGCTGACAAGCGCGAGGAAGGCTATATGCAGGGCAATGGCTATTATGTGACATGGGCATTCGGACATTTAGTGCAGCCAGCCATGCCGGAAACCTACGGCATGAAGGGATTCCATGCAGAGAATCTGCCTGTGATTCCCGCCCCGTTCGTTCTTGTTCCCCGACAAGTCAAGACAGAGAACGGCTACAAACCAGATGCAGGTGTGCTTGCCCAGATTAAAATTATCGGCAAGCTGTTTGACAGCAGTGAGCGCATTATCGTAGCAACCGATGCCGGACGTGAGGGAGAGTTGATTTTCCGATACCTCTATGCGTATCTCGGTTGCAGGAAACCTTTCGACCGTCTCTGGATCAGTTCGCTTACGGACACCGCCATCCGTGAGGGACTTCTGAACCTCAGGGATGGCAAGGAGTATGACAATCTCTATCATGCAGCCAAGGCACGAAGTGAGGCAGACTGGCTCGTCGGCATCAACGGCACACAAGCCCTTACTATAGCCGCAGGACGTGGCACCTATTCCGTAGGTCGTGTGCAGACTCCGACCCTTGGCATGGTGTGCGAACGCTATTGGGAACACAAGCATTTCGAGTCGAAACCGTTCTGGCAGGTACACTTCGGTGTGGTTGATGCAGACAATGGCAATATACTGAAGTTCACATCAGTCAACCGCTGGACAGACAAAGCTACCGCAACCGATATATATAATAAGGTGAAAGAAACAGGTTCTGTCATCATCACAAAGGTCGCAACCAAGCGAAAGGTGGAGAAGGCACCGCTCCTTTACGACCTCACCACCTTGCAGAAAGAAGCCAACTCCCAGCATGGCTTCACGGCAGAGCATACACTCTCCATCGCCCAGAAACTCTACGAGGCAAAGTTCATCACCTATCCAAGAACATCAAGCCGCTATATTTCGGATGATGTATTTGCCACCCTTCCCAAACTCTTCAAGAATCTGGAGAATCATTCGGAATATGGAGAGAAAGTGAAACTCTTGCCTGGCAGTGAGGACTACAGCAAGAACTGCGTGAATGCCGCCAAGGTGACCGATCACCATGCCCTGCTCATCACAGAAAATGCAGCCATTGGTCTTTTCAAGGACGAGAAGATTGTTTATGACATGATATTGTGCCGGATGATTGAAGCATTCTCGGCAGACTGCATCAAGGACATCACATCAGTATCGGCGCAAGTGGATCATGACGTTGAGTTTGGCATCAGTGGCTCCATCATCCGACAGACTGGCTGGCGAGCGTTGTCGCTCAAGGAAAAGAACAACAGGCAGGACAAGGATGCAGACGCAACCGACAATGCGGTCAAGGATCAAGTCATTCCCAACTGGCAAGAAGGACAGCATATCACTCTTTCTGGCTGCACCATCACGGAGGGCAAGACCAAACCAAAGCCTTTGCATACGGAATCCACATTGCTTGCAGCAATGGAGACCGCAGGCAAAGAGATAGAAGATGATACGATGCGCCAGGCAATGAAGGACAGCGGTATTGGCACACCTGCCACACGTGCCGCTATCATCGAAACCCTGCTCAAACGAGAGTATATGGTGCGCCAGCAGAAGAAACTTGTGCCGACAGAAAAAGGACTTGCCCTGCATTCCGTGGTGAAGAACATGGCGATTGCCAATGTGGAGATGACGGGCAAATGGGAGGCGGAACTTGCCAAGATTGAACGAGGTGAAGCAAGTGCAGACGGGTTCACCCATAGTATCGAAGGCTATACCCGTGAAATCACTGCGGAATTGTTAGGTTGTGACAGACTTTTCAGCCACAAGGATTCCGGCTGCCAGTGTCCTAAATGCAAGCAAGGTACCATGCAGTTCTTCGGAAAGGTAGTAAGATGCAGCAACAAGGAGTGCGGTATGCCAGTGTTCAAGCAGGTAGCAGGAAAGTTGCTCACTGATGCCGACATCACCGACTTGCTTACCAAGGGCAAGACCAGAACGCTCAATGGTTTCACCAGCAAGCAAGGCAAATCGTTCTCCGCAGCCATAGCCTTTGACGAGAATTTCAACACGAAATTCGTCTTTGCAGAGCACAAAACAGCAGAAAAGCGAGGAAATGTGAAGAGATACAAGAAATAGTTTGTACCTTTGCCACCGAAACCTGGTTCATAAATGGTGTCTTTATTCAGGATGCTTTTATTTACTGTGGATTAAGTGGCGGCACTCGGAGGGATACCGAGTGCCTTTTTCTTGCTTTCAACTAACATCAACCGCCATCCACGGTTTATTATTCACCACTTAATCCATTCAACAGACAGATGAACAGAAAGAAACAGACACAGACAGAGCTGTCCTATTACGGACTGTATCTCTTGAACCATCTCAGAGAGAACCGTTTTCCACAAGCCAGCGATGCGGACTTTATCCGCGAACGTGCAGACCATGCCGCAGAAGTATATGAGCAGGCACGGCGTGATGCCCTCTTTGCCGATGCGGCACAAGAGCTTGCCATGTCAGCATTACTGAAAGGTCTCCGCTTTTCCAAGTACAGCATCCTGTATGATGTTGTTGACAGTGAGTTTCCCCTGGAAGTAGCAGTAGAAGACCAGGAAGCGTTTGTCAAGAACCTCCTGCCTTTGGTTGATAACGTGTATTCCATTTACGACCTCACCGATGACGATTTTGCCCAGTCACCGGACTACGACCAGCTCTATACAGAGTTGACGGGAGCCGTAGCTCTTTTCATAGAGTCAAATGGCGTACAATAGAAAACAACGTCTGAACGACAACATCAAGGCGATAGAGACGGCATTCATCCTTGACAGGGAACAGCGCACGCCGACTGCCCGTGAGCGTCTCCTTCTGGAGCGTTATTGCGGATTCGGTGGATTGAAGTGCATCCTGAACCCTGCCAGGGAACTGGCGGATGCCGTCCATTGGGCAAAGTCAGACCTTGAATTGTTTGCTCCAACAGTGGAGCTGCATAGACTTATCCGTGAAAACAGCAAGAATGAAAGCGAGTACAAACAGTTGATGGACAGTCTGAAACAGTCTGTCCTCACGGCATTCTACACGCCGTCAGCCGTTACGGAGGTTCTGACGGATGTGTTGAAAGAGCATCAGATTATCCCCGAAAAGGTACTTGAACCCTCGGCAGGCATCGGTGCCTTTGTCGATTCCGTCTTGGATAACAATCCCAAGGCAGGCATTATGGCGTTTGAAAAAGACCTGCTTACGGGAAAGATACTACGCCATCTGCACCCGGAGCAGAAAGTGCGCATAGAGGGATTCGAGAAGATAGAAAAGCCTTTCAATGACTACTTCGACCTCGCCATCTCAAATATTCCGTTTGGCGATGTTGCCGTATTTGATCCGTCCTATACAGCCATGAAAGGCATGAGGGCACTTGTTACCAGACGCATACACAACTACTTCTTTGTCAAGGCTCTTGATACGGTAAGGGACGGCGGATTGGTTGCCTTCATCACCTCACAAGGCGTATTGAATGCCAAAAACAACAGTGCCGCGCGTTTTATGATGCTCTATCATGCAGATCTCGTGTCAGCGATTCGTCTTCCCAACAACCTGTTCACGGAAAATGCCAATACGGAAGTGGGCAGTGACCTCATCATCCTCCAGAAAAACAGCCAAAAGGAGTCGCTGCGAGGAGACGACAACCTGCTTGACACTGTCTATAATGACGAGAACCGCATTCCGACAAACAACTACTTTCTGGAGCATCCGGAACGCATTATCCATACAACGGCAAAGTTGGATACTGACCCGTTCGGCAAACCTGCAATGATATACACGCATGAGGATGGTGTGGAAGGCATTGCAGAGGATTTGCGAAAGATGCTCCATGAAGACTTTAAGAAGAACCTCAATTTGAACCGATACTTGGGGATTGAGGAAACAATGTCTGAGGAAGTTAAGGAGGTTGAAGAAACAGAAAAGATAGAAAAAACAGAGAAGATGAAGCCGTCCATTGAGGAAAAGCAGAACGATACGGTAGTATCCTTGCAAAAGCAGGAAAAGCCTACTGATGATGCTGAGCTATCCCAAAAGTCCAATCATCAGCAGCCACCAGTCCAAATGACTCTGTTTGACCTTTGGGGAATGGAAGAAGAAAACCGTCAGGCTGTCCATGCTACGAAGAAGAAAGCAGAGGTAACAGTGGGTGCTGTCGCCAAGAAAGTGTCAAGGAAGAAAGCAAGTCCGTTGGTAAAAAGCGTCAATCCGACTTTTGAAGTTGTGACAAAGCCTGTGGAAAAAGAAGAAAAGCCTTCGTTGACAGATGCAAAAGAGCAGGAAACAGCACAGGAGACAAAACCAATCCTGCCTGGGGATGAGCCATACGCAAGCATCTCTTGGGAAGAGAATCCGCCAATCAACGGCTTTTACGAGATGATGATGACCATGGCTCCCGAAGACAGGGTGCGGCTGCGCCAAAAGGCGGAACTGCACCGTCAGGAACAACTCAAGGCTCTGGGCGTTGAAGATACGCTTGATCCGAAGTTCAAACCTCCGATGGAACCGATAGAAGTTCTCAAAGTTCAAATCGGGCATGGACAGTCGAAAGGGAATGAGCCAAAAGAAGATTCCAAGACTCAGAGCACATTGGAAGAAACAAATCATGAGCGGGAACAACAAAAAGAGCAAGAAAGAAAGCGGGAAGAGCTGGCAAAGAAGAAAGAGGATGCTATGAAGCCCCGTCCATTTGATGAGAAACTGGATAGTTTTCATCGTGAGGGTTCTATGGTGCTCGACTCTGCCAAAAACATCGGTGTATTGAAAGACCTTACCAAGTATGGTGCTACCTTCATGCCGTTGGATCTGAATATGGAGCAGAAAGAAAAGGCAGTCTTGTATATCGCCCTCCGTGATGCCTATCAGAAACTTTACACCTATGAAGCGGAAGAACAGACGGAAAACAAGCAGATGCGTGAGAGTCTGAATGTCTATTATGATGCTTTCTTCATCCGCTTCGGCAACCTCAATGCCAAGCAGAACGTGAAGTTAATCCTTATGGATGCCTCAGGGCGCGACATGCTGTCGTTGGAACGGGTGGAAAACGGACAGTTCACAAAATCAGACATCTTCGACCACCCGGTCTCTTTTTCGCTTGACAAGATCAGTCATGTGGATTCTCCAGAGGAAGCGCTCACCGCCTCGCTCAATAAGTTCGGCCGTATCGACTTGCCGTATATGACTGAATTATCGGATATGCCGGAACAGGAACTGACGGAAGCGCTTAAAGGGCGCATCTATTACAATCCGCTCATAGACGGCTACGAGATAGCCGACCGCTTCATTGCTGGCAATGTCATAGAGAAAGCGGAGCGTATAGAAGAATGGCTGAAGGAAAATCCCGACCATGCAATCGTGAGGGAGTCGTTGGAAGCCTTGAAGGCAAGCATTCCCGAACCGATAGCCTTTGAGGACCTGGACTTCAACTTCGGTGAGCGTTGGATACCTACAGGTGTGTATTCCGCTTACATGAGCCACCTCTTCAATACACAGGTCAGCATCGTCTATTCCGACAGCATGGACGAATATTCGGCAAAATGCAGTATGAAGACCATGGCCATCACGGATGAGTATATGGTGAAGGGATATTACCGCCACTATGACGGCATGAGTCTTCTGAAACATGCCCTGCACAACACCTGTCCCGACATGATGAAGAGCATCGGTGAGGACGAGAACGGCAATGACATCAAGGTGCGTGACAGCGAGGGCATACAGCTTGCCAATGCCAAGATTGACGAAATCCGCAACGGGTTCTCTGAATGGCTGGAGGAGCAGTCTGACTCCTTTAAGGAACGCTTGACAACGATGTACAACCGGAAGTTCAACTGCTTCGTGCGTCCAAAGTATGACGGTTCTCACCAGACCTTCCCCGGCTTGGACTTGAAAGCCCTTGGCGGAAAGTATGGTGTCAAGAGTGTGTACCCAAGTCAGAAGGACTGTGTATGGATGCTTTTGCAGAACGGCGGCGGGATATGTGACCACGAGGTCGGCACTGGAAAAACCCTTATCATGTGCATGGCTGCGCATGAGATGAAACGTCTCGGTATGGCTCACAAGCCGATGATTATCGGACTGAAAGCCAATGTCGCGGAGATTGCTGCCACCTATCAGACAGCTTATCCCCATGCGAGGATACTCTATGCCTCGGAGAAGGACTTTTCCACCAAGAACCGTGTCAGTTTCTTCAACAACATCAAGAACAACGACTATGACTGTGTAATCATGTCGCATGACCAGTTCGGGAAGATACCGCAATCGCCAGAACTCCAGCGGCAGATACTGCAGGCGGAGCTTGATACCGTGGAGGAAAACTTGGAGGTGATACGCACGCAGGGCAAAGACGTGTCACGGGGAATGCTCAAAGGCTTGGAAAAGCGGAAGTTCAACTTGGAGGCAAAGTTGCAGAAGATAGCCTACAGCATCGAGCAACGTACCGATGATGTAGTGGACTTCCGCATGATGGGCATCGACCACTTGTTTGTGGACGAGAGCCACCAGTTCAAGAACCTTATGTTCAACACCCGTCACGACCGTGTGGCAGGACTCGGCAACAGCGAGGGAAGCCAGAAGGCGCTCAACATGCTCTTTGCTATCCGTACCATACAGGAGCGGACAGGCAGAGATCTTGGAGCGACATTCCTGTCGGGAACAACCATCAGTAACTCACTGACTGAGTTGTATCTGCTCTTCAAGTACCTGCGCCCCAAGGAACTGGAGCGTCAGGACATCCGCTGTTTCGATGCGTGGGCGGCAATTTTCGCCAAGAAAACTACCGACTTCGAGTTTAACGTTACCAACAACATCGTGCAGAAGGAGCGTTTCCGATACTTCATCAAGGTACCGGAGCTTGCTGCTTTCTACAACGAGATAACCGACTATCGCACGGCGGAGGCGGTTGGCGTGGACAGACCGGAGAAGAACGAGATCCTTCATAACATACCACCGACACCCGAGCAGGAGGACTTCATCCAAAAGCTGATGGAGTTTGCCAAGACGGGTGATGCCACCATCCTCGGCAGACTGCCATTGTCGGAAATAGAGGAAAAGGCGAAGATGCTCATAGCCACAGACTATGCCCGAAAGATGGCACTCGACATGCGCATGATAGACCCGACTTGTGAGGACCATCCCGACAACAAGGCGAGCCATTGTGCCAAGATGATAGCGGACTATTACAAACGCTATGACAATCACAAGGGGACGCAGTTCGTATTCTCAGACTTGGGAACATACCGACCGGGCGAATGGAACGTGTATTCTGAAATCAAGCGCAAGCTGATAGAGGATTACGGCATACCGTCGTCTGAAATCCGTTTCATTCAGGAATGCAAGAACGAGAGGGCAAGAAAGGCGGTGATAGCAGCTATGAACGAGGGATCGGTACGAGTATTGTTCGGCTCCACATCCATGTTGGGTACAGGTGTAAACGCACAAAAACGGTGTGTGGCGATTCATCATTGCGACACACCCTGGGTGCGACATGAAGTCGCATAGATAATTGTTGGAATGATACTTTAAGTATCAGTTTTAACCCGCTGTTCCGTCAGCGGTAGCCTACCGACCGATGCACCTTAATGTTGTATTAAGCGGTCGGGACAAAGTACACTTTCACAAGACAAGACAGAACCGTGAGGGGAAGTCAAGTATGGTTAGTATCATACCGTAGAGTGGCGAGGCTGGATAGTATGGTTAGCGTAAGCGAACTGTTAGTAAACTTCGTAATGTCGTAAAAGAGTGCAAGATACTGATACACTCTACCCAAAATGGGATGCGGTCAGATAATCCTCTCCATGGTAGGATTACACGGATGTAAAGACCGTCGGAGGATGAGACAGAACCTAACCTATCCGTTAGTTATCTATGTGGAACATGGTAAGCCTGTACATCTCCTGTCAGACAAAAGACAGGTAAGCTGAAAGTAATGGATGCTGAATGATGTGCAGGTATAAGATAACAGAGAAAGCGAATGCCGTTCTGTAATGGGACGGATAGGGTTTGAGCCACTTATCACGAGTTGACAAGGGACAACATCAACCTACCACGAAAGTGGGCAGACTTCTGTGGTAATGTTTGGGAGGCAAATACCCAACATTAGCCAAATGGTAATTCTTTACAATAAACTTTTAGAACTTTTTAAAGTAGGAATGCAAATGAACGATAAAATCAAAGAAAATCTCCTCGACCAATCGTGTGCGCCGACTGACAACCTGCAATCAAATTGGGACAGAATAGACTGGACTAAGGCGGAGCAAGCTGTTAAGAAGCTTCAAGCTCGTATTGTAAAGGCTCAGAAGGAAGGCAGACATAACAAGGTGAAAGCCTTGCAATGGACGCTTACCCACTCTTTTTACGCAAAAGCCTTAGCCGTAAAGAGGGTTACTTCTAACGGGGGTGGTTGTACTCCTGGGGTTGACAAAGAAATATGGGATACCCCTAAAGCTAAAATGCAAGCAATAACCCAACTCAAACGCAGAGGCTACCAGCCAATGCCGCTGAGAAGAGTTCATATCAAGAAGAGCAACGGCAAACTGCGACCGTTGGGAATACCGACAATGAAAGACAGAGCCATGCAAGCACTCTATCTTATGGCATTGGAGCCTGTATCAGAAACTACAGCTGATACTCGTTCATACGGTTTCCGCAAGGAACGCTGCTGTATGGATGCAATACAGCAATGTCATAACATTCTCCGAAAGGGATATTCTCCCGAATGGATTTTGGAGGGTGACATAAAAGGGTGTTTTGACCATATCAGCCATGAGTGGTTACTTGCCAATATCCCAATGGATAAGGCAATACTCCGAAAATGGTTGAAATGTGGCTATGTTTTCAACAAGCAAATGTTCCCGACCGAGGAAGGAACACCGCAAGGTGGTATAATTTCTCCGACACTTGCCAATATGACTTTGGACGGATTGCAGAAAGCTCTTGCAGATAGATATAAGCGCCATCATGTTAATGGTAAGTTGTATTCACCAATGGTGAACCTTGTACGTTATGCGGATGATTTTATCATCACTTGCGAGAACAAGGAAACTCTTGAAAATGAAATCAAGCCATTGGTTGCTGAATTTATGTCTGAAAGAGGTCTGACCTTATCAGAGGAAAAGACGGTGATAACCAACGTGCATGACGGTTTTGATTTTCTTGGCTTTAATATCCGCAAATACGGCAAGGACATATTGACCAAGCCGACAAAGAAATCCGAGAAACGCTTTATGGAGAATATCCGTAAGGTAATTAAGGAGAACAAGGGTTGCAGACAGGAGTCGTTAATCAGAATGTTGAACTCTAAAATCCGAGGATGGGGAGGTTATTATCAGCATGGAGCGACACGTGATTCATTTCACAGAATCGACCATCAGATATTCCTCTCACTATGGCAATGGGCAAAACGCCGTCATTCCAAGAAAGGGAAACGGTGGATAAAAGACCGATATTGGCATGACATTCGAGGGAACAAATGGACTTTCGCTTCAAAATTCAAGAAACCAAACGGAAAGGAAGACCAATTGACATTATTGTCTCTGACTTCATCGTTTCCATTCCTGCAATACACGCAGATTAAAGGAGACATGAACCCGTTTGATGCAGACTGTCGTCTGTACTTCTATAAAAGAAAGAAGTCGAAAATGCTTGTTACGCTAAAAGGACGCAAGTCACTGCTGTACCTATGGGAAAAGCAAGGACGCAAATGTCCTATATGCGGTGAGCCTATTGATACGCACAAGGCATGGAATGTCATGCCAACCGTTCAAAACGGAAAGAAATGCAATCTGTTGGTTCATGATGAATGTTTTAAATTATCCCGCAAATCAAATGGAAACAAGAAGTAGTTTGAGCCGGTCTCTGCATACAAACAGAGGCTTAGAAAAGCTTGAGCCGTATGAGGGGAAACTCTCATGTACGGTTCTTAGGGGGGAAGAGGGCAGCAATGCCCTTGACCTACCCGATCGTCCATCAGATCTTGAACAACGCAATGGTCGTGGAGTTCGTGCTGGCAACGAGATAGCTAAGTTATACGCTGACAATAAGGTGGACATTATCATCTATGCGGTGGAAAAGTCGCTTGACTCGTACAAGTTTAACCTCCTGCACT
>ERZ1023670.362-NODE-362-length-13812-cov-16.228320_pt1 | contig 13812 bp, 14 predicted proteins | sample MGYA00380342_ERZ1023670 | MGnify/ENA primary metagenome ERZ1023670 (study PRJEB33179, sample SAMN07448984) | human gut metagenome | biome: Human-gut; feature: Human associated habitat; material: Faeces | host: Homo sapiens | place: India: Bhopal | collected...
TATTGATGAGGCTGATGGCAAGCGTTATCTCCGTCGTTTCGATGCGATAAGGTTTCATGTGGGTTATCATTCGGATAGAGATAGTGCCGTGGTTCAGGTATTGGATACTACCTATGAGGATGGCTTGGTTACTTATCATCTTGGAAAGGTATTGGAGGTGATAAGGGGAAAAGCATAGATATTTCTCGATTTTCTGGGCAAACAGGCGGGCAGTCTTCTTTCTTGTTTCAGCCGCCATGACTACAAGTGCCTGGAGGCAGCATTCAAGATGTACGGGCAGCAGAAGATGATGTTCGAGCAGAATGTCCGCAGCTGCGCCGACCGCATCATCAGCATCTACCAGCCGCATCTCCGCCCCATTGTCGGAGCTCTTTGTCTTGTTTTCGCAAAAACAGGCTTGGAGACCCTCAAAAAGAGAGTTCTCAGCACCATCGACGACCTCGTGGGAGTTTTACCCTCGCCACAAGTCAGCTGGGGCAAGATAAATTAGCGGACCCTAAATAGGCAAGTCTTCTGTTATATTGTTGTTGTGAATGGTGCCGAAAATATATTTAAATGGTACCAATATTGTTGTTCGAATGTTTTGCCATTAAAGGATAAATGAGTAATTTTGCATCAGAAATCAAGTCGTAACAGACTGTAGAGTTCTTTGACATATTGAGGATATTCAGAATGACTGACATTAACGACATCTGTGTTGTATGGATACATGAAACGTTGGGTTCTACTATTTATATTTAATTAATTATTTAAACCGTTGGCAACGAGTGGGTATATATGCTTGCTTAAGCTGACACAAAACCAACAATTCATGGCAAAAAACAAGAGAAAACAGAGTGTAGTTAACAGTGAGAATGTGATGACAGCCGTGCATGTAGCTTGTGCTTGCGCAGCAGTAGCTAGCGTACTAGTTCCAGCGGCTCCGGTGCTTGGAGGCATTGGTTTGGTCTGTACCAGGACTATTCCATCATTGCTAAGAGGTCGCGTTTTCTTCTAAGTCATCTGGCATAGCTTCTATGCAGGTGTATGCTTGTATGGATGCTATGCAGATAGATTTACCATTGTGAATAACTATTAAACATTATATATATGGCAAAGAACAACATCAAGACTGTGATTAACAGCGCGTCTGCAACCAGTAGCGCACAGTCAACTAACAACTACATGCAGTATTCGCGTTACCGCAACAAGCAGGGACATGGATGGGCTGCAGAGGATGCCAATGCTATGGCCGACCGCCTTTCTGGCAAGAAGGTGGATCAGGTAGGTCGTGACAACAGCCTAAACGGTGCTGACCGTATCAGTAACGGTATCGAGATCCAGACGAAGTATTGTGCCTCTCCTTCAAAGACTATAGGTGCGGCTTTCTCCGATGGTTCCTATCGTTATGGTAAGATGAAGTTGGAGGTACCCAAGGAGCAATACGAAGAGTGTGTTCGGCTGATGGAAGACAAGATACGCTCTGGCGAAGTTCCTGGAGTGAGTGATCCTGCAATGGCAAAAGACATTGTGGTTAAGGGTAGTTGTACCTACGATCAGGCTGTCAACATTGCCAAGGCTGGGACGTTGGATTCGGTCAAGTTTGACATAAAGACACAATCGGTGTCGTGTTCCATCACATGTGGGTTTTCTTTTGCCTTGGGCTATGCCAATGCTTTGCGCAATGGCAAGAGTCATGCTGAGGCATTGGAGTGTGCTTCTACGCAAATGGTGAAGTCGGGGGCTACCTCATTAGCTGTGGGAGTAGGTACACAGCAGTTGCTACGTACCTCCGTAGGCCGTTCCATAGCATCTACCGCTACACATTCCGCTCGAACCATACTTGATGCGACTTGTAAGACGCAAGTCGGTCAGCAAGTAGTGGAAAGAACAGCCTCTGCTCTTGTAGGTAAGGAGGTTGTGGGACAAGCAGCTAAGAACGTATTGGCTAAGGGAATGCGTACCAACATGGTTACTGGCGGCATTATGATGGCAGTACAGACCGTACCTGACGCTGTGAAACTATGCAACGGCAAGATGTCGGCAGGAGAGTTTGTGGAGAACACAACCAGTAATGCCGCTGGAATAGGTGGTGGTTATGCTGGAGGCACATTCGGTGCTGCTATTGGTACGGCGTTATTCCCTGGTGTAGGAACTGTTGTCGGCGGTATGGTTGGCGGCATAGTCGGTGGCATTGCGGGATCGTCGGTAGTTCGTGGTATATTCTCATTATTCGATTGAGAGTAAATCTTTCCTAAAACAGACTCAACGGTGGAAAACAACATTTTCTTCTTGCCTTTTATTGGCAAGTATTATGCCAAAGGAGGCTTGTTCGGTAAACGAACAATGATATTGGGCGAGAGTCACTATTGTGACGGAGGTTGCTGCGACTGCGGCAACTGCCGTCTATGTAGGCAGTGTGCAAAGTTTACGCAGGATATCCTCCGTGACTTTCTCGATGAGAGAAAGGAGCGTCAGAATTGGATGCGTACTTTCGTGAAGTTCGAACGGTCGCTTGTTGAAAAGATGACCGATTGGGCGTTGAGACGGAAAATATGGGATTCTGTTATGTTCTATAACTATCTGCAAGTGGCGATGACTGGTCCTCGTAAGGCTGGTACGTCAGCGCAATACAAACAGGCTGTCAATGCTTTCTTTGAGGTTATAGATAAGTATGAACCTGAATGTATTATCGTTTGGGGTAAGCGACTATGAAACAATATGCCAAACGAACGATGGCAGGATAGCGACGATATCGTAGTGGACGGCAATCACATTGCTACGGGATATTATCTCTTGAGCAATGGCAAGCGAGTGAAAGTCGTGGCTGTATATCATCCTTCCGGGGGGGTATTCCTGGGATTATTGGCATAAGGTGATACAAGGTCTGCTTGCATCAATCTGACAGATTATTGGTGCTACACATTTGTATGGCATTAATATAAGGATATAACATTTTGTTAGACCGACAAAATGTTATATCTTTGCAATCGACAGAGGTAATAATCTCTGTATGTTATAAACTAACATTATTAAATAGAACGTATATAGTAAGATATGATTAAAAACGAACAGATAGATAAGGAGTTGCAAAAGGCAGGTGTGAAATTCCTACCTTTTGTGGGCGACCAGTATAGCTACGGCATATCCTTTAACGATAATGGCGAGCTTGTGCTTGGTACGGAAGCAAAGCCGGGGAAGAAGGTGCTGGTTCTTGGAGAAAGCCACTATTGTGATGAAGATTTAAGTGACGAAGAACTATCATCGTTTACAAGAGAGGTTCTGGATTGCTATTTAAAATCAGAAGAACGATATAGTTGGATGCGAACCTTCCTAAAGTTTGAACGTGCATTGTCTAATGCTGACACAAATATCGATAGTAAAAGTATTTGGAACCATTTAATGTTCTATAATTACCTCCAATGTCCATTGCGAGGACTACGAATGGCAGGTGATTCGAGAAGATATGAGGATGCAACGACTCCCTTCTTTGCCATTTTAAAGAAGTATAAACCAGACTATATAATAGTTTGGGGACGTAGGCTTTTTGTGAATTTACCTTCTGAAAATGTACAGGAAGGTGAATATATGCCGAGTATTGAAATTAACATTTGGAGTTATCAGATAGATGGTCATACGATTATGGTTTTACCTGTTGTCCATCCTTCAGGAGGGTTCTTGTGGGGATATTGGCATGAGGTTATTGTTGAATTATTAAAAAAGTGATTTTATGGAACAGGAAACTACGTTTGAGTATAATTCACTGTCTTGCTTTTTGCAACTTGAGAATCTTGATACCGACAACAAACAGACCACACCAAAGGATTCTATATTTCGAGATGTAAGCGTTCTTAAATTATATTATGATATTTTACGTAATGTAGAGAAAGATCCATTTAAATATTGGAATATCTATGCTTTACGAAATTATCTTTGGTATTTTTATGAGCTTTCTCAATCTATGTATAGCTCAATACGCGCTATTATACCAAACCCATTAAATATATTTGTATCATCTAGTTTTGCTATTTTCTTTACTGGGTTATATAGCAAATTAAAGAATAAAGGCTCTAAAGAAGGAATATTTGTAGTTTGCAAAAAACAAGAAGATGAAACTATCAATAGATGTGTTATGTCTTATTCTGAACTTTTAACTTCAGATTTTAAAGAAGGCTTAGACCAAATAACATTGAAGTCAACATTTGAGGAGTATCTTCCTTTAGCTAATGAAGGTGCTCCAGCAACTATAGAAAAAATAGAAGGTTTTTCAAACGATGAATATAATAACTATGAAAAGTATGATAATGGAAATTATAAGGATACAAGGCTTCATATTTTAATTGATGGGGTGGATAATATTCCTAATGATTATTTTAGGATTCTTTATGGTATATGTCCTGACAAGAAGATTGATTTAAAAGGTAAAAAGAAAATAGTTTTGGACTCTGTTAAAAATAAAACGGAGCAATTTATAGGCTATCGCGAAGCAATGATAAAGGCTATTAAAAAGGCTATTGAGAGTGCAGAAAATGATAATCAGTTTAATCAATTGCCATTAAATTTTTATTTCAATCCGAAAACTATTGGTAATCCATTTCAATATTTATTACCAATTGATTTTACAGGAACCGGGAATCCTGATTTCTGTGCTTGTATATCCGTTGATACAAATGGAACTGGAAGATTGAAGACCATATTAAACATGAATGAGGTCTATGGTAATGTGAGAGTTTTTGGCATGGATGCTGTAGAATCTGTAAAGGATTGGTGGGTTTAGACATTATTAATTAATTGGCAAGATGCGTCAAGTAAAAGGTAATATTTTTAATGGAGATAGTTATAAAGCGATTTTTGCACGGGCAATCTACAAGCGACTCATGAGTCGTGAGTGGGTTACCTTTGCAGATATCATGAGTGACTGTCTTGAGAAGCCATGTGAGAATCCATCGAAAGAAGAACACTACGGAGAGCTTAAAAAAGCTTTCGGTAAGATAAAGCAGCTTATTACTGAAAAAGTGGGTGAAGGCAGCATAGAAGTAGAAGGTAACAATCGCAATCAACGTTTTCGATATAAAGGCAATATAGACGATCCCTTGTCCGACTTGTACAATTATGGTAGGGTTATCAGTGATTTGAAAACGTATTGGCAATTCTGTCAAGACTCTGCCGGGTTCTTTCCTGAATCATGGCTGGAATACTTCTTCAAAGAATGTCAAGACCTTTGGGAGATTAAGAAGAAAAAGGAAGATGGCGAACAGGTGTTGAGTGCTAGCTTGGATAGAAAGCTAGCGAATATAGAATTGCTGCCATTTCTTTATGAAACAATCATCCAAAAGAAGGTCCTGCAGATTGAATACAAACCATACAACAAGAAATGCCAAACAAAGACCATTCATCCCCATATGTTGAAGGAATTTAATGGAAGATGGTATTTGTTCGGTTATGAGGATGGTGATGTACCTATGCATACTTGCACAATAGCCTTAGATAGGATATGTGCGAAGCCGAAAACATGTAATGGCGTGACATACCAGTCAGCGCCAAAAGGATACTACGATAAATATTTCAAGAACCTTGTAGGTGTAACTCATTATAAGAAAGCAACGGCATTTCAGATTCGTGTGCGAGCTCATAGCAATTATATGTTTAAACTGACAGAAACGAAGCCTATACACCAAAGCCAGCAGACAACCATCCCTTTCGGTAAGCATGAAGACGGAGAATATGGCGAGTTTACAGTCTATGTGGAGTTAAACAATGAATTTATAGGTCGTATCCTGCAAATGGGAGCTGGTCTTGAGATTGTTGGTCCTGATGAAGTGAGGAGTGAGTTTAAAAAACGTACGGCTGAGCTTGCCAAACTGTATGAATAGCAAAACGAGAGCGTACATCTAATATTTAGGGTTTACTAATTTAAGACAAGTTGTTGATAACTAAGAGATTAACTTGTAAAAACATTTACTCGGTTCAGATAAAATTATTACTTTTATGTGTTAAAACTCGTAAGTGCGACATGAAATACTACTCACAATACCGTATACACGACTTGTTTGAACTCCAAGAGTCTCTCTCGGAATTGAGCAAGTCCAACCGCTGGGTCAAGCTTGCCGACCGCCTTCCCTGGGCCAAGATCGAAAAAGAATACAACAAACATCTGAAGAACAGCCATTGCGGAGCAGGCAACAAGCCCGCATGGTTGTTGATGCCTTAATAGTGAAGCATGTGGAGAATTTGAGCAACGACAGACACGCCGAGGAGAAAAGAAGGGCCTTATGTGAACGGAACGAGATAGAGGCGACGTTTGGAACATCCAAGAGGGTTTACCGGGCGAACGACATCCGGGCGAAACTTGAAATACGGCTGACACGTGGATAGGGGCTTGCTTCTTCGCTAAAAACGCAATGAAGTTCCTAAGGGGAATTCTTTGTCTCGTTTTCGCAAAAACAGGCTTGGAGACCCTCAAAAAGAGAGTTCTCAGCACCATCGACAACCTCGTGGGAGTTTTACCCTCGCTACAAGTCAGCTGGGGCAGGATAAATTAGCGGGCACGCTTAGAACGCCAAGATAGTTAAAAAGGGTTATAACATGTATTTATTATTCCCTTTTTTGTAATTTTGCCGAATAATAAATAGAAGGAGGTACAAAATGAGAATTACAAAGATTTCGAATTTGGTTGACGGAAGGAAGTATTGGTATATTGGAGTGCGTTATCAGTGTCATTGGGAAATATACCATACTTGTGATACATACAGGAACGGTAATGACTGGTCAAAAATGATAGTTTTTGATAATGAGAAAGAAGCAATAGAAACAAAAAAACTACTACAAGATCACATTTATCCATATACTACAGAATAACAATTTCTTCTTTTTAGACCGATTTAGCGTTTAATTTACCTTGATAATGATGGAATTAAAATCTTTGCCGGAGTGGATAACGTACTATGCAAAACTTTCACCCGAAAAGGTATGCATAGTATGCGAAAATAGGTTCTATACATATAGAACCATAGACATGTTAACATCTTCAATAGCTAACATGTTATCGCATAAGGGTATAAAGCCAGGAGATTCTATAGGCTTGTATGCATCACGTTCAGAACTAGTACCAATTCTTATACTTTCAATACTAAAGGCACGAGGTGTTTGTGTACCAATAAAGGAGGATAATCCAGTAGATCGTATAAGACTAATATGCAAAGATTCAAACATAAAAGGTATAGTTTGTGATGATAATGTGCCCAATGTTACATTTACTGATGTTTGGACTTTAAGACTAAGTATTAAAAGTTTCGCATCGGTACTTAAGTCTTACATCAGTAAGCCTGACAAGAGCAAACTTACATATCCCAAGATGCAAGATAAAATGTTTGTATTATATACATCTGGTTCAACTGGAACTCCCAAAGGTGTAGTTCATACGCATGAGTCGGTGATGACCTCTTTTACAACAGAAATAGAGTCTTTAAAATTAGAGCAAAATGACAAAGTGCTCCTTCACACTCATTGGAGTATGTGCTTTGGTCTTACTTCATTAGAAAGCTATTTGGTTGGTGCAACCCTCTATATTGCAACAGACAAACAATGTTTTGACCTCACTCTTTTAAATCAATACGTTGAAGAAAAAGAAATTACAGTTCTCCACATGCCTACGCTTGTAGGTTACCAATATAGCCTTTTATTTCAACCTGTTTCTCTACGATTAGTGATATTAGGCGGCAGTTCTTTCCCCAAAAATAACAATCGACATTCATATTCAATTGTCAATATTTATGGAAGTACTGAAGCAATGTGCCTTTCGTATTGTTATTATAAGCCAGAAACAAAAGCTTTTTCCCTCGGTAAGCCTTACAGACAAATAGAATGGAGTATCAAGGACCCAAATGGCAAAGATGTTTCCAAAGGTACTACAGGCATTTTATGGGTAAAAGGAAAAAGTATCGCTCTTGGTTATCAGAACCTATCCGAACAGAACAAGGCAAGGTTCAGAAAAGAAGAAGAATACAGATGGTTTAACACATTGGATATAGTAAGAGAAGAAAAAGACGGTTCTTTTACTTATATTGGCAGAAGTGATAGAATGCTGAAAATCAGAGGAATGCGAATAGACCCTTCTGAAATTGAATTCCTTTTATCGCAGATTGAGGGCATAAATCAATCTTGTGTTCTTGCTAATAATTTCGGGAATACAGATTTTTTATGTGCATATTATGTTACACAAGCGCCCTTTCTAAAAGATGGCAATGAGTTAAAAAAATATTTGCGCTCTCATTTGCCTGAATACATGATTCCATCCGTCTACATTCACATGGATGAATTCCCGCTGACATTAAATGGTAAAATAGATTATTCAAAACTGCCTAAACCATCTTTAAATCTTCATAACGATGACACTTTTAAATCACCTAAGGAGAATCTATTAACATCTACAGTTTCATACGTTTTGCAATTGAAAGGGTTTATTAGCGCAAATTCTCGTTTCATGGAAATCGGTGGTGACTCATTATCTGCCATGATAGTGATATCAAGAATTAGAATGTTCGGTTATGTCATATCTATGGAAAACCTAAAAGAAATGACTTTAAAAGAGATTGCTTTGCGGATGGAGAAGCAAAAGAACAATGTAAGACCTTACTACGATGGAAAGAATATACAACTTACAAGTCTTTGCAAGTATATTATAAAAAACAACCGGGAAAATATAATTAACAACTTCATCATTGAGGATTTTCTTAAACCACATACTCGTATTTCTAAAATTATTCTAGAAAATGTGATTCATATGTTGTTTGAAAGCCACCCCATATTAAATTCTTTTGTAAATGAAAATCATTTGGTAGAGAGACATGCTGGTATTTATGATTACAGATCCATAGTAAAGGAAATTGAATCTGATTACAGCAAGGAAGGTTTAGGCTCGTTGATTCAAAGTTTTTATGGTTCTTTTGAGTTGAAAAAGCATTTATTCAGGATACTACTAATTCATTTGAAACATAGTGATTTGCTTATTTTGGGATGCCATCACGTTATTTCTGATGGCGTTTCCAAAAGAATTTTGTTGAAAGATTTTTGCAGATATTATAGTCTTGTTTCGAAAGGATTAAATGTAAGTACTGTAAAGGAAAGTCAATCTTATGCTGAATACAGACAGTTATTGAAAGAAATTTATCAAAAACAAAGCATGAGCACCGAGGTAGCTTACTGGGACAACATAAGAAGGAATTTGCCAATAATAAGGATGAGAAGAATACAGGAGAAAGATAAATTTTCTATTATTTCTACTATTTTACCCAGGGTTGAGAGTGAACGTATACTCCTTAAAGGAAGAAAATACAACAACGGGATATTATCATTGGCTCTTCACGTACTAGCTTGTAATGTTATTAGTCGATTCCAAAAGAACAAGATAGCATGTCAGATTATTATGCATGGCCGGATAGATGAGGTAAAAGATTCGTATGGAAATATCGTTTGTTCAAAGATGTTTTCCGTTGATTCTTCTATTGGTTTTTTTGCAATTAACCCTCCAATTTTATTAACTAAGACGGAGGCGAAAGATGTATATGTATGCGATAAGAAGATAACCGATATGCCAAATGGCGGTATAGGATTTGATACAAGCGGTGGGTACAAAGATGTTGAGAATCCTACCTTTGGTATAGATTTTCTTGGTAAAGAGGAATTGCTAGTCCAAGATGATGACTATGTAGATTTGTTTGAAAAGTATGATGGAATACCACATTGGTATCCTATTAGCAACGAACTTGACATGGGCTGTCAATATTTGATATTCCTTTCTGTGAGAGACAAAAAAATTCAAATTCAGAGCAGATACAATACAGCATTCTTTTGCCCTGAAGACGCAGTCTGTTTTTTGGATGAATTTGCTAAAAGACTTATTGAGTTGGATTAAAGTATGCCCTTCTAACTTTAGGACAGCGTATGTCGCCCATGCCAATCTTTCCAAAAAATTTAAGAGAATAGCCTGGGCATCCACTATTACAAATAAGCTTATAAGCACATTTACTGCAAATACTTTCTGGGGGTATAACAACAGAGGAAGAATTCTTTACTCGGTATCTTATCGTTTCAATTTCATCATCATCTAAGTTCCCGATAACTTTATTAACGCACGAACAATAGAGAATATTTTTAGAAGAGTTTATGTAAACATTTTCTTTTCCATAGCCACAGTTTCTTATACAATTGTTTAATTCCACGCCATGAGCAAGATATGCTTTCATCAAATTAAAGTCAAACATTTTCTTGATTGATAGCATAAAGCAGCTTTTGTTGATCAGCAAGTCAACAAAAGCATTCCATATATTGTTATCAATAATGGCATTTACAGAAGGCTTTTCGATTTGCTCTTGCGACACTTTCCAATATCGAAAACTAAGCCCTTCGAGAAACTCTGGCATATCTTTCACGCTCTCAATATTTGCTTTACCTACTGTTGTTGATATTATAAGGTGTGAGCTTACCTCCGAAAAGGCATTGATAGAATTGACTGTCTTTTCAAAACTACCATTACCACGCAGCTTATCATGGACTCCCTTCAGCCCGTCTAATGATATTTGCACATATAAGTTATGTGCCATTCGCTCCTTCAATGCTTCTGCAATCTCAGTTGAAAATACTCCATTAGAATTGATAAGAACACGTTTAAAACGATTGCATGCCATATCAACTATGTCAAAAAAGTTTGGATGGAGAGTAGGCTCTCCCCCTGTAATAATAACAGATCCTATGTTGTCAAATATCCCCTCAATGGATTCGAATATTTGACAAACCGTGCTCATTGACATATCATCCATAAAAGTCAGATTTTTGCGAATGCAGAATGGACACTTAAGATTACATCTGGAATTAATTATAAGGTACAAATCCGTTATATTCATAGCCAATTAATTTTGTTTAATTCATCGGATACGTTCAATATTGCTTTTACGCAACGTATTGTTCTAGTGGATGGTATGCGTTCATCACTATTGTTTTCAAGTAACTTGTCTGTAAACAAAATAGCTGCAGCCTTGATTCTAATCTTTGTAAATGTACAAAGATTCATGTCGCGTTCGTTTAGAGAATGACGTTCTATATAATTTGCTGCATAACAAGTTTTACAAATTTTCAAAAAAAGACATCTGCTACACTTCTGACTAACAAATGTATGAAAGAATCCAGTTTTTAACATTTTGGAGATTTCATCTATCTGTGTGCTACTTACTACAGTCGGAATCAACATCCTGCACGGATAAACAAGTCCATCACCGTCAATAACTATTTCATCTCCAATATCACATCCTTTGCGAAATGCGACACAGGCGTCTAGATTTTCAAAGTTGATATCAAATAAAGAACACGGTAATATATGAGGATTAACCTCATAATAATTTATCAATTCCCGCATTTGCTCTGCAAACACATTGAAACTTCTATCTTCCCATCCTTGCATTTGGGCTATGTTTACTAAGATCTTATGAAAGCCCAACTTGTGAAGATATGTAACATTTTGGTACAGAGTATCTATTGTTAATGGGCTTAGCGTCATCTTTGCTACTGGATTTTTTAAATTTAAGATGAAGTTCAAATCAATTTCGTCAAAAGACCCTGGACGGTTTATGTCATGGCTATTTTTCTCTCCATCTATACTAAGGCAAAGAGTAATTCGTTGTTTGTTGCAATTAACCCATTGTTTGACTTTTCCATGAATAAGAGTGCCATTGGTTGTTATACAAAAAGATTGATTAGGGTTAAGGTTGTTCCATACGAACGAACAAATATCAACAAGGTTGTTAAAGGCAAGGAATGGTTCTCCTCCATAAATTTCGATCATGCAACTATCTGAGTACACTGATTTTAACTTTGATGTTACCTTGGGTAGATTAAAGGCTGAACTAGTTTTCTTCTCATAGCAATACACACAACTTAAATTGCATTGCGTGGTATTAATAATACAAATCTTTCTACATTTCATATCCTAAATTATCGGAAAATTCGTATTGTTTAAAATGTCATCTCTTTTTATATTGTCCATACCGGCAAAACATCCACCGTTACAATACTCGTTGTATAATGTACAATCAACGCATAATTTATCAAGTAGCTTGGTCTGATTGCGCATATATTCTGCCACAATATGATTTTTGAAAACTTCATAGGGTATCAAAGACTGACCATAAAACATATTGGTAAGAACTTTTGGAAACTGATTACAGTATCTAAGGTTATAGTTAGAATCCACAACCCCAGCTCTATCCTTGTCGCATAAGGAAAAGATATTAGTTCTTGGCATCTTTGTACCTACAGTAAAGCAAATTGGTATCACATGGTCTTGGGCAACTCTTATACCAGAAGCTTTGCAATAATCCCATAAGGATACATATTTATCAATTACAGTATCCTTTTGTTTGAAAATATTCGAGCGACAATCAAGTGTGAAATTTATTATCACCTTATCAATATTTCTACCAAGTTTCTTTTCTATCCGCTTTATAATATTCACATTAGAATCCGCTCTTACCTGAAGTTCAATCCCTCTTATCCCAGGCTTTTCAAGAACGAGATTCTTTAATGGAATATTGTCTATAAAATCGCCATTAAATATTATGGTATCAGAAATTCTGGGAGTTACATGAAGTATAGTGGGAGATAAGCCATTTGTAAACAGGCATACTTTGTTAAAAAAATCCTGAGCTATTTTATATAAACTTAGGAACTCTGGATGGATTGTTGGCTCTCCACCCATGATTTTCAACAACGTAACTCCATTCTCCTTGAAATACTTACATAGTATTTCATATTTATCTACAGCCATATCTGCCTGTTCTCTAAATGATGCATTAAAGCAAGAAGGGCAGGAAGCATTACAGCGTTCAGTGATATAGAAACGAATAGTCTTATCCATGCTAGAATCAAAAAGGGCCACATGGTTAAATACCTTGCGACCCTAAATTTAGGTGTTGTCAACGATATTAGTCTGGTATCCAACATTGTGGCTCGCAATTAGACTCTAACCAGCTACTAACTTGAGTAACAGACATTTGCTCCATTGCCTTACGATTCTTAATCAGCCAAGAATTTAGCTTCTTGGTTTTCACTTCTACTTTTGGTGAATCAACAGTTCTTGTGTCCATATTACATAAATGCCTAAGTTCAGATTGCAAAGATACATTATTTATTTTATCAACACAAAAAAAAAGAGTTTTTTTTGGTTCATCCGTTAAATGCGTGGTTACGATGTAGAAAAATGAATAAAAAGAGAGATAGCGGGGCATTTGCAAAAACCTGTGTTATATAGCGTGAAATTGAAAAAAGTATGACTGAGCCCACTTTAAAAAAAAGCATATTTTGAATCCAGTCTGACCAGTGTGGTCATTCTGAGTGAAACATAGCAATCGGCTCCGCTGGTGAATATCTTTCGAAAAAACGCTTTGAAAGAGCCGAAAGCTTCTCTTATAGGCCCGAAAAGGGCAAATATCGATCTTTGAAATGTTGAAATCTGGAATATTACCATCCTTCGGAGGTTCATCCACATACATCTGCTATATGCATGCATACGATGTTTGAGCATGCCCCTATATCGGGTCTTGCCATTACGTGTATGAAAACTGTATTACCCCAATTCGGGATAAAATAGCGATTAGTTGCATGTGAAGACAGATACGCGAATTCTCTTCCCATGCCATCAGGCATGGGCAATATATAAAGAATCGAAAGAGATTATTCTATCTTTAGAACAATGAAAGTTGCTTCGTGTCTTCGATGCAGTATCCTTAAATGCCTTTGGCTTGTTGTCAAAGAAACAATATGCTCCCAAGGCAGAAATAAGGT
>ERZ1023670.363-NODE-363-length-13805-cov-7.753891_pt1 | contig 13805 bp, 10 predicted proteins | sample MGYA00380342_ERZ1023670 | MGnify/ENA primary metagenome ERZ1023670 (study PRJEB33179, sample SAMN07448984) | human gut metagenome | biome: Human-gut; feature: Human associated habitat; material: Faeces | host: Homo sapiens | place: India: Bhopal | collected...
ATGATTGATTAATCGTAAGGCTTCTCTCCTATTTTATATTTTGAGTTAGGAAAGAAGACGAAAGAGTCCGGGGATTGTGAAATTCCCGGACTCTTTTTATTTCACCCAACCACCTATATCCCCCTATGCACCTTACAAATGATAACTCAGGCTATTTTTTTAGAAAATTTATGCAAACTATTTACTATTTCTAAAAGAAAAATAGTACCTTTGCACAATGATAATGATTCGGCGATAAAGGAACTTCTCCAAAGTCGAAGAAAAAAGGATAGAAATAAACATAAAATTAGATACAAATTAAAAATGAGAACCGTTTACGAATTCTCCGTTAAGGACAGAAAGGGAAAGGATGTTTCCCTCAAAGAGTACGCTAACGAAGTACTGCTCATCGTTAACACAGCTACCAAGTGTGGCTTTACTCCTCAGTATGAGGAACTGGAAAAGCTCTATGAGACATACCACCAGCAAGGCTTCGAGATACTCGACTTCCCATGCAATCAGTTTGGTCAGCAAGCTCCTGGTACTGATGAAAGCATCCATCAGTTCTGCAAACTTACATACGGCACAGAATTTCAGCGCTATAAGAAGATCAAGGTAAATGGTGATGATGCCGCTCCTCTCTTCAAATTCCTCAAGGAATGCAAAGGCTTCGCAGGCTGGGACGAGACTCATCCGCTCTACCCTGTTCTCGACAAGATGCTCTCTGAGGCAGATCCTAACTACAAGGAAAGCGCAGACATCAAGTGGAACTTCACCAAGTTCCTCGTTAACAAGAAGGGTCAGGTAGTGGCTCGCTTCGAACCTACTACCAGCTTCGACGTTATCGCAAAGGCCATCGAAGAGTGGCTTCAAGCATAAAAACAAAAACAAAAGCCAGCTTACATTCCTGTAGGCTGGCTTTCTTATTTCTTTTTAATCTTTAATCTACCTGAGGTACAGTCTGGAGGAACTTATTGATTTCCTCATCACTCACCCTATAATCATGCAAATCTCCATTGAGATAGCTTTCGTATGATGGCATATCAATGAGACCATGACCAGAAAGACAGAAGAGAATCACGGTATTCTTACCCTCTTCAGTAGCCTTCTTTGCCTCACGGATTGTTGCAGCAATGGCATGACAGCTCTCTGGAGCTGGAATGATACCCTCTACACGGGCAAAGAGCATACCTGCCTCGAAAGCTTCTGTCTGGGCTACATCTACACCATGCATATAACCATCCTTGACCAACTGAGAGATAATCATGCCGGCACCATGGTAACGGAGACCACCTGCATGGATGTTGGCTGGCTTGAAGTCATGACCCAAGGTAAACATAGGCAACAGCGGAGTATATCCAGCCTCATCACCAAAGTCATATTCAAACTTTCCACGAGTCAGCTTAGGACAGCTCTCTGGTTCTGCAGCGATGAACTCGGTATGCTTCTCGCCCTTCAGGTTATGACGCATGAATGGGAAGGCAAGTCCACCAAAGTTACTACCGCCACCAAAACAAGCAATCACCTTGTCAGGATACTCACCTGCCATCTCCATCTGCTTTTCAGCCTCCAGACCGATGACTGTCTGATGCAAAGCCACGTGATTCAAAACAGAACCCAAGGTATATTTACAGCCAGGAGTGGTGGTAGCCAACTCTACAGCCTCAGAAATGGCTGTACCCAGAGAACCAGGATGATGAGGATCGCGGGTAATGATGTTCTTACCGGCACGTGTACTCATACTAGGAGAACCCTCAACGGTAGCACCAAAGGTACGCATGATGCTGGAACGGTATGGCTTCTGCTGCATGGTAATCTTTACCTGATAAACGGCAGCCTCCAGTCCGTAGAGCTTGGCAGCATAGGAAAGGGCACAACCCCACTGTCCGGCACCCGTCTCTGTAGTAACATTGGTATCACCCTCCTGCTTACAGTAGTAGCACTGAGGAATGGCAGAGTTGATCTTATGTGAACCCAATGGTGTTGCACTTTCATTCTTGAAGTAGATATGTGCTGTAGTACCCAGTGCTTCCTCCAATCCGTAGGCACGAACCAATGGAGTAGAACGGTAGAACGCATACTTTTCCTGTACATTCTCTGGAATGTCTATCCAGGCGTGCTCAGTATCAAGCTCCTGCTTAGAGCACTCCTTATTAAAGATGTGAGACAAGTCGTCTGCACTGAGCGGCTTGTGAGTCTGTGGGTTCAACGGTGGCATAGGCTTATTAGGCATATCTGCCTGAATGTTGTACCACTGAGTAGGGATATCCTGCTCCTGGAGAATAAACTTTTTCTGTCTCATGTATATGTTTTTATTAAATTGTTAATTCTAGCCACAAAAGTACAAATAAAAAATGAAATACAGAAATATTCCCTGTTTTTTTAACGAATTTGATGTATTTTGAGCATAAAATAGGAGTAATTATTATCGTGTAAGGATTATTTAATGTTTTATAAGTGTACTTTTACCAGTTTTCGCCCCTACTAACAACAATTATTCCCCCTATGTTTTTCATTTTCTTCGTACCTTTGCATCAGTTAAAACAAAGGCGTTGTGAAACGCTATTCATCATCTTTTACTTATACAAAAATATAAAGCATCGGAAAATCTGATAAGAGAATCAGAATTCCAATGCTTTTTTTTATTGATTTCAGTTCACGCTGAAAAAATTGGCAGAAGTTTCACTTCTAGTCGTTCACCTTGATCTGAGAAATGAAACTCAGCAGATTCTTTGCCTGTTCCACACTCTTCATATCACGGATGCGAAGGTAGCGCTTGTTGTTCTTTTCCTTCAAGGCACAATCCTGGATATGGGTAGTGGCATAAGCGAGTACACGGGAGAACATCTCGCTGCGATAGAACGGACTATTCACATTGCTCACAAACTGAAGCTGCATGGTACCCTGCTTGAGCATGATCTTCTCACAACCCAGCGACTTGCCCAGTCGGCGCAGACCTACCACACACATCAGCTCATCCGCCTCCCTAGGAACCGGACCGAAACGGTCGATCATCCGCTTGCGGAATTCAGCCACCTCCTCTTCACCCTGCAGATGGTCGAGTTCGCGGTAGAGCAGCATTCGCTCAGAACTACCCGGCACGTAGGTATCCGGGAAATAGGTCTCCAAGTCACTCTCCACGGCACAGTCATCCACGAAGTCATCACCCGTGAGCTGCTTTCCTTCATCCATCTCCTGCTGATACAGGTCGTTGAACTCCTCGTTCTTCAACTCGGTGACAGCCTGGGAGAGAATCTTCTGATAAGTCTCGTAACCCAGATCTTCCATGAATCCACTCTGTTCAGAACCCAGCAGATTACCAGCACCACGAATATCCAGGTCCTGCATAGCCAGATTAAAACCGCTACCCAGGTCACTGAAGGTTTCCAGTGCTTCCAGACGGCGACGGGATTCCGGAGTAAGACATGCCTTGGGCGGAGCTATCAGATAGCAGAAAGCCTTCTTGTTGCTACGCCCTACCCTACCTCTCATCTGATGCAGGTCGCTCAATCCGAATCGGTGGGCATCATTCACGATGATGGTATTGGCATTGGAAATGTCGATTCCGTTCTCTACGATGGTAGTAGAAAGAAGCAGATCATAGTCGTAATTGATGAATCCCATGATGATCTTCTCCAGTTCCTCCGGCTTCATCTGTCCATGCCCGATAGCTACGCGGCAGTCTGGCACCAGTTTCTCGATGAGCAATTTCAGCTCGGTCAGTTTGGCGATACGGTCGCAGACGAAGAACACCTGACCGTTACGGCTCATCTCAAAATTAATGGCATCGGCAATCACCGACTTGTCGAAGGTGATGACCTCGGTCTGAATAGGATAACGGTTAGGTGGCGGTGTACGCATGATACTCATATCGCGGGCTCCCATCAGCGAGAACTGCAGGGTTCTCGGAATCGGAGTAGCACTCATGGTAAGGGTATCCACATTCACCTTCAGCTGGCGAAGCTTTTCCTTGGTAGATACACCAAACTTCTGCTCCTCATCAATGATCAGCAGTCCCAGGTCGTGCCACTGTACCGACTTCGATATCAGTTTGTGGGTACCAATCAGGATATCCACCTTGCCCTCCTTCAGTTCTTCCAGAATGCGCCGGGTATCCTTGGCAGTACGGGCACGGCTCAGATATTCCAGGGAAACAGGAAGTCCCTCCAGTCGATGTTTGAAGGTCTGGTAATGCTGGTAGGCAAGCACCGTGGTAGGCACCAGCACAGCCACCTGCTTTCCATCGCAAGCCGCCTTGAAGGCAGCACGGATGGCAACCTCCGTCTTACCGAATCCCACATCTCCACACACCAGACGGTCCATCGGCCTACCGCTTTCCATGTCTTTCTTCACGTCAGCCGTAGCCTTGCTCTGGTCGGGCGTATCTTCATAAAGGAATGAAGCCTCCAGCTCATGCTGCAGATAACTGTCGGCACTATAGGCAAATCCCTTTTCACGCCGGCGTTGCGCATAGAGTTTGATCAGGTCGCGGGCGATATCCTTGATTCGCTTCTTTGCCTTCTCCTTCAACCGGTCCCAGGCACCTGTTCCCAGGGTAGAGAGGCGTGGTGGTTCACCGGTATCGCTTCTGCGGTATTTACTGATCTTATAGAGCGAGTGGATGCTCACATCCACCTTGTCGTTGTTCTTATACACGATGCGGATCATCTCCTGATAGCTGTCGCCGGTAGGCACACGCACCAGTCCGCCGAACTTTCCGATACCATAATCCACATGCACGATGAAGTCGCCATAATCCATCTCCTGCAACTCCTTCATGGTGAGCGCCATCTTTCCGGCTCTTGCCGAGTCTGAACGGAGGTTGTATTTATGGAATCGGTCGAAGATCTGGTGATCGGTAAAGAAGCAGGCATGCTTCTCATGATCCACGAATCCCTCGTGGATGGTTTTCTCTACAGGGGTAAACCGGATCTGATACCTTTTCAGCTCCTCACTGTCGAAGATATCCTTCAGTCGTTCCTGCTGCTTCTGGCTGTCTGCCAATATATATAAGGTATAGCCCTGAAGCTGATAATCTTCAAGAGTCTGGGCGAGAAGATTGAAATTCTTGTGGAACAGCGGCTGCGGTGCCATATCAAAAGCGATGAGAGCCTGGTTATCGCCCTTGGCTGTCAACAGATGCTCCTGCTTCCTGGCAACAACACCCTCAGACTGCTTGCCGAATTCAATACGCACGTGCTCATCCAGCGCATGCTGAAAATCTGAAGCGGAAACGAGATTCAGCTCAGCCTTCATCTCCCTTCTGATCTTCTCAGCCTCCATCTCGGTAGCACCTTCCAACTGTTCGGTCAGACTCTGGGTAGAGAATCCATCCTTGTAAATCTGCTCTATGCGGTCGTGCAGCAGCGTATAGTCATTCATCACCACGAGTGCATCAGCATCCAGGAAATGGAGGAAACACTGCTTCACGCTCTGTTCGGCAGCAAGTTCCGGAACGATTTCGATGGCATCGCGCTTATCCTTGGAAAGCTGGTCTTCGATGTTGAAGGTGCGGATGGTATCAATCTCATCACCGAAGAAATCGATACGGAACGGATATTCGCAACTGTAGGAATAGACGTCGAGGATGCTTCCACGCACGGCAAACTGACCCGGTTCATAGACGTAATCAGTCTCCTGAAGTCCGAAATCACGCAACTGATGCACGATATCCACCTGTGCTGTCTGTTGTCCGACAGTAAGTTTGAGAATTCTCTCATCCAGAATCTGCTTGGAAACCACGAGCTCTGCCAGGGCATCCGGATAAGAAACGATATAAATTTGCTTGCCAGCCGACAATCGTGCCAGCACTTCCGTTCTCAGGATTTCGTTTGCCGCATCCCGCTGACCATACTTGATGGCGCGTCGGTAGCTGGAAGGAAAGAAAAAGGCGCTCTCCTGTCCCAGCATCTGCGTAAGATCATGATAGAAATACCCCGCTTCATCAGCATCATTGAGCACGAAAAGCACGGTGCGCTTCATCTTAGCCTGCAGCGAACCGAAGAACACCGAGGCAGAAGAGCACACCAATCCCTGAAGAAAGACAGAATGAACCGACTTCTTCTTCAATAAATCAAAGAGGGCATTCGCCTGTGGCGAACGCCCGTATAGTTTTGCAATTTCCTGTAATGTCACTTTTACTTCAATTTCGGATATTTCTTGAACCATCCATCAAGACGCAGTCTCATCACGCCGAAGAAAGCCTCTCCAAAGATACCGCCACTCATCTTGCTCACTCCCTCACGGCGATTCACAAAGATAACCGGCACCTCCTTGATCTTGAAACCAATCTTATAGGAAGTGAACTTCATCTCAATCTGGAAACCATAGCCCTTGAAGCGGATGGCATCAAGATTGATGGTCTCCAATACCTTGCGGCGATAGCAGACGAATCCTGCTGTGGTATCATGTACCTTGAAACCGGTAACGAAACGCACGTACTTGGAAGCGAAATAGCTCATCAATACGCGACCGATAGGCCAGTTCACCACGTTGACACCCGAAACATAACGGGAACCGATGGCTATATCGTAGCCCTCATCGTGGGTAGCCGCATAGAGGCGAGGCAGATCATTAGGGTCGTGGCTGAAGTCGGCATCCATCTCGAAGATGAAGTCATAACCCTGCTTCAGCGACCATTTGAAGCCCATGATATAGGCTGTGCCCAAACCCAGCTTACCCGAACGCTCCAGGATATGGAGACGGTCGGCAAACTCATCGGCCTTCAGCTTCTTAACGATTTCTGCTGTTCCGTCCGGACTACCGTCATCGATAACAAGGATGTCGAATTTCTTCTCCAGGCCAAAAACGGCACGGATGATTTTCTCTATATTTTCCTTCTCGTTGTATGTAGGAATGATTACAATACTGTCACTCATAATGTTCTAATTTAATATATTTATTGGTCAGGATTCTCCACGAATCCCTGATATTCCTTCACCAGTCCACTCATGATGGCATCATAGCTCTTGGTCATCTGGTTCTTGATATTCTCAGGACCCTTGCCCATCGGCTCAATCGGTTCATGGATAGTGAGCTTCAGCGGATGCCAGAATGCCCAGTAGATATCCTTCATGCGGGGCTTGACGTCGAAACTGCCATTGATGGTAAGCGGGCAAACCGGCAACTGCAATTCGTCGGCAAGCATGAAGGCACCTCGGCGGAACACACCCATGTGACCGGTAAAGCTGCGGGCACCCTCCGGGAATACCACCAGCGACATACCCTCCTTCAATACCTCGCGCGCCCTGTCATAGGAAGCACGAATCTTGGAAGGTCCACTCTTGTCGATAAAGATATGATGTGCATACTCGCAAGCCAAACCTACCAGAGGTATCTTGCGGATGCCCTTCTTCATCATCCACTTGAAGTTACGTCCCAGGAAGCCGTAGATCAGGAAGATGTCGAAAGCACCCTGATGATTGGCTACAAACACATAACTCTGATTCTTCTTTAGATGTTCCCTACCCTCTACCTTCACCGGCAGGAGAAGGAGACGGATCCACAGGATAGACCACCACTTGCCGGGATAATATCCCCAGAAGTGACCATTGCCCAGTCTGCAGCCTATCACGGTAACAAGACTGGTCAGGATGCTTGCCAGAACAAGAATCGGCAAACATATCAAAAGCTGATATAATCGATATAAGTACTTCATAATCGCAATTTCATGAATTATTGGAAGATCGTAATTTGATCATCTTATTTTCGTTTCAATGTGATGACTACTATTTCAGGAGTTGCTCCGATGCGGATTGGAATGGTTCCTCCCAATCCAGCTGTGGTATAGAGCTGGCATCCCTCGCGCTCATAGAGTCCGTAATCGAAAGCCGAGAACATAGACGGGCGCAAGCCGAGAACAGAAACCTGTCCGCCATGGGTATGTCCGCTCAGGGTAAGCTGTGGAGCCACCAGCACGCTGTCCTTCGAACCATATTTCTCGTTGATACGCGAAGGCGTCATGTCTTTCCACATCTCCGGAATATGCTGGAGCATCAGCACAAACTGTCCTTTCTTTATACCATAGAGTGCCTGTGCCACCTCTGCACGCGAAGGCTTCTTGAAGTTTTCGGTACCGGCTACATAGATGGAATCCTTGCCGCGATGCAGCACGAAGTGCTCATTCATCAGCAGATGCCATCCCATCTCCCGTTCCGTCTGCTGTACCTTTTCTTCTATCCTGCGGATTTCAGCCTCGTCATCCACATTCATATAATAGGTATAATCGTGATTGCCCAATACGCTCACCACGCCATCCTTCGCCTTGAGACCACTCAATGTCTTCTTGAAAGGAACCAGTTCCTCCGGTCTCACATTCTGCAGATCACCCGTAAAGCAGATCAGGTCGGGATGCTGGGCATTGATGCTATCTACATCCCGCTGAGGCATGTGTCTGCGCCATCCATAATAGGAACCTATATGGATATCGCTGAAATGCACGATGCGGTAACCCTCAAACGCCTTAGGCAGATCGGGCACATAGACCGTGAGATGCTTCACCTGAAACTGTCGTACCCCCATCGTAAAGCCATAGATGAAACTGAAGAAAGCCCATACGGCAAGGAAGATTCCTACCAGTTTTCCCCAGTTGCGTGCCCGATGCACACTGCCTCCAAACCTGCCATCCCCTTTTTTTGCCTTGAAGCAGCGGGAGAGCTTCATACATTCCCATCCCACAAAACTGGTGAAGGCAAAGACAAACTGCGGAACAGCCAACAGTGCCATCATGCCAAACCAGATGTCTATGAACAACGGATTGGCAGGCAGGAAGTCAGGCTCCAGGGTGAGATAGGCAGTGTATCCTATCACGATGGCAGCAGGCAACCAATATAGTATCTTTCGTTTTCCCTTAGGAATATGCAGGTATTTCCGGTCTATCCAGAGATAGGGCAATACCGTGAGCACAATCACGGGAATCAATAATCTAGCTATCATTGTTAAAAACTATCTTTTTTATCTTCTCGAACTTCTGATTACTAACATCATCTTCTCACCTTCTATTTCAGCAGGCTCGACTGCAGGAACCTTTTCATCAGTTCCACGGGAACGCCTCTGCGGCGGGCATAATCCCTCAGCTGGTCATCCCCAATCTTACCCAGTTCGAAATATCTAGCCATAGGATGGGCGAACATCAGTCCCGACACACTGGCATGGGGCGTCATCATTCCGCTTTCCGTGAGTCGGATGCCCACCTGCTTCATATCGAGAAGCTGGTCGATGAGGAAATTTGCACTCGTATCCGGCAGCGAAGGATAGCCGATGGCTGGTCGGATGCCCTGATACTTCTCCCGATGCTGCTGTTCGATGGTAAGATGTTCTTCCGGTGCATAGCCCCAGTAAGTCTTTCTTACCTCTTCGTGCAGTTTCTCGGCAGTAGCCTCTGCCAGTCGGTCGCTCAGGGTCTGTGCCATCATGTTGAGATAATCATCGTGCCGGTAGGCATCCATGATTCCTCCATCTACCGTAGAACAGAATACCCCGATCTGGTCTTTCTCCCCGTGAGCCAGCGGACGGATGAAATCAGCCAGACAGAGATTCGGTGCGCCCGGTGCAGAAGGATGCTGCTGGCGGAGCATCGGAAAACGGAGCTGCTGATCCAGGAACAGGATATCATCCCCATCGCTGTTGGCATCGAATAGCTGGAAGATGGCATGGCAGTGAAACCTGTCCTCCCAGGAGGCAAGCATATCCATCGCTTCCTGCCTCATCTTCTCCTTGTCGCAGCGTGGTTTCCCGCTCAATCCCCAGGCATGGTAGAAATAGAGCCAGTTGATATAAGGCACCAGTTCTGATATTCTGTATTGCCTTACGATTCTATCTTTTATCATAAGTCATCTCCTCGCCACGGTAGGCTGCATCAAAGGCACCCTTGTTATAGACAAGGTGACCATTGCAGAAGGTCTGCTCCACCTGCCACTGATATTCATGTCCCTCCATCGGACTCCACTTGCACTTGCTCTGGATGACATCCTTTGTAACGGTCCATGGAGAATGAGGCTTCACGATGACGATGTCTGCCTGATAACCCTTGCGCAGGAAACCACGCTGGGCTACCCGGAAGAGCTGAGCCGGCTGATGCGCCATCAGCTCTACCATCCGTTCGATGGTAAGCACGCCTTCATCTACCAGTTCCAGCATGGAAACGAGCGAGAACTGCACCATCGGCATACCCGAAGCCGCCTTGGCACATCCTCCCTGCTTGTCCTTCCACTCGTGTGGAGCATGGTCGGTACCGATGGTGGCGATGGTTCCGTCGTTGAGCGCCTTGCGCAAGGCATCACGGTCTGCCAGGGTCTTGATGGCAGGATTGCACTTGATGAGTGCCTTCTTCGTAGCATAGTCGGCATCCGAGAAGACGAGATGCGCAATCACCGCCTCTCCTGTAATCTGAGGAAGAGGGATGCCATCTCCGGAATGCTCATTCGCCTTTCCGTTCTGATGGGCAAAGAGCTCCAGCTCCCGGGCTGTCGTAACATGGGCGATATGCAGACGGGTACCAAACTCGCGGGCTAATTCCACTGCGAGTTTGCTGCTCTCATAGCATGCCTCTTCGCTGCGGATTTCCGGATGATGCTCCACGGCAGGATCCTCTCCGTACTTAGCCTTAGCCTCTGCCATGTTGCGGTTGATGATTCCGGTATCCTCGCAGTGCGTCATCACCGGCAGGTTCAGATCCTTAGCCGTCTTGAAGACGCGCTTCAGCGATTCCATCTTATCCACCAGCATATTACCGGTGCTGGAACCCATGAAGAGCTTGATGCCTGGCACATGGTGCATATCCAGCTGGGCAAAGGAATCCACGTTGTCATTGGTGGCACCATAGAAGAAGCTGTAGTTCACATGACTCTTCTCTGCGCCCAGCTTTCTCTTGTCATTCCACACCTGCAGTTCAGTAGTCTGCGGCACGGTATTCGGCATTTCCATATAGGAAGTCACGCCGCCATAGGCAGCCGCACGGCTCTCACTCTCAATATCCGCCTTGCGGGTAAGTCCCGGCTCACGGAAATGAACATGGTCATCTATTACACCCGGCAAAACGAAACACCCCGTAGCATCCACTACTTCATCGTAGATGCCACGGGGAGCCATGCCTTCAAATATATCAGATATCACTTCACCATCGACAAGAAGATCACCCAGGAATGAGCGACCTTCATTGACAATAGTTCCGCCTTTAATTAACATTTTAGACATAGTATTTCTTTTTTCTAAACTTTGAATTTACTCTTTTGCTTCAGGAATGCTTGGCTTCGCCAGCTCGTTAGGCGTTGGTGCAGGAGCCGCATTCGGATCGGTCTGCGGAGCCTCCATCTGTCCAGCCTGCATGCTTGGATCCATCTGTGCTTCGTGGGTACCGTTCATGATAGCCTGGTTTTCCTGTGCTTTCTGGTAGTAGTCCTTCACGTATGGATCGCTCTTGAAGTGCTCTGTAGCCTTGCTCATGATATCCTCTATCCATGGCGAAAGCATCGGATACTGGTTGCCCATGGTTACGAGGAAGAATACGCCTGGTCCCAAGACATTCTCGAAGTTGTCGGTAATGAAGGTAGTCACCAGCTTGTCCTCCTGCTCGGAGAGTTTCATCGCCTCAGCATTCAGCTGGGCAGTCACCGCCTGCATATCGCTTCCATTCATGATGGCCTGGTCGTGCTTATGCACCAGTTCCCGCTGCTGGCTCTGCAGCTGCTGGTATTTCTTGAAGAATCCGAAGAGCTTATCGTTGAGTGGCGTTCCACTTACTACCTGCTGTACATCATCGAGTTTCACGGTAATGGTTCCCGCCTCCAGCACCAGCGGCAATACAGGCTCATCGTCCATGAATACATTTGCCATTCTTGCAGAATCTACCGTTCCCTGGAAATGGAACTGTCCATGTACCACATCACAGGAATCGATCTTGCTGAATTCGTTATTCTTTAAGATTTGAAGGTAGAGCATACGGCCATCCAGGGTACTCACGTTGGAAGTACCCGAAATATCGTAGCTACTGGCGCATGAGGTAAGCGCCACCAAGGTGATAAGTGCGTAAAATATCTTATTCATAAGCTTTATAATTCACATTCAGTGAACAAAAGTACAATCATTTCTTGAAGTACCGAAATAAATTGATGCAATTTAATTGAATATTACAAGTATTTATGTTTTATTTGCATTCTTCCCCCTTCATTTCGTGCGAAATGCGGAAGGTGGTGTAGAGTTCCAGGATAGATGCCACCAGCATCACCACGATCCACTTGCCATAGAAGATGGAGTAAAAGAGCTGCGGATTGCCCAGCCATTTCTCGGTAAAGGTATAGACCGTATCCACCATCGAGATGCCGGCAAAGATAAAGAGGATGTTGGCTACATTCTGGATGCGCTTCAGGCGATGGATGACAGTCGACTTGCCCTCGTAGGTCTGCATCGACTGGATCACGCTGAAGAGCACGGTGCCCAGAAGGAACACCCAGCTCGTGGTTTCCACCAGCGAAGGATAAATCTGTTTCAGCACAAAGCTGCACGCACCGACAACCATCAGCACGCCGCCCAACAAAAACAAAGCACTCTGTATTTTATTCAACTGTTTCATCTTTCTTATTTTCTTTTTCTGTTCGTTCACACCTTATTATATATAGATTGCGTTATTATATATAGATTGCGCTACCGGATGGAATCCTTGTCCTCCTCGTTTTCATCGATTTCCACCGAACCGGGCAGGTCCGTGCTCAGCACGAAGATGTCCTCATTGTCAGCCTTCATGAAGTAGCGTTCGCGTGCTATCTTGCCGAAGACTTCCGGTCCCTTGCGCATTTCCTTCAGGATGCGGAGATCCCGGTCATACTCCGTTCTGTACTTTTCTATCTCCGAACGCAGCGTGGCTATCTCAATCTGATACTTGATATGCTGGCGGATGCTATTGTCGTCAATGACACCCACTATCAAAACACCCGCAATTATCACTATAAGATATTTATAGTGAGCGAGATAATTCCATATAATACTTAACTTTTGACTCATTAATTTCCGAATTTGTTTGCAAAGATAATATTTTTTTGTTATCTTTGCATCACAATTAAGAAAAAATAATGTAAGTGAACGTATATTCAAGCAAAAAAGAATGGAAGAATACATAGTTTCGGCTAGAAAATACCGTCCGATGACCTTTGATTCGGTGGTTGGACAGAGTGCGTTGACTACCACATTGAAGAATGCAGTGAAGAGTGGCAAGCTTGCCCACGCTTATCTTTTCTGCGGTCCGAGAGGTGTGGGAAAGACCACCTGTGCCCGCATCTTTGCCAAGGCAATCAACTGCGAGCACCCTCGCGAGGACGGCGAGGCATGCAATACCTGCGAGAGCTGCCAGGCTTTCAATGAGCAGCGCTCCTACAACATCTTCGAGCTGGATGCCGCCAGCAACAATGGTGTCGATCAGATCAAGACCCTGATGGAGCAGACCCGCATTCCGCCTCAGGTAGGCAAATACAAGGTGTTCATCATCGACGAGGTCCACATGCTCAGTGCCGCCGCCTTCAATGCCTTTCTCAAGACCTTGGAGGAGCCGCCATCGCACGTGATCTTCATCCTCGCCACCACCGAGAAGCACAAGATCCTGCCTACCATCCTGAGTAGATGCCAGATCTACGACTTCGAGCGGATGACCGTGCCCAACACCATCGCCCACCTCAAGATGGTGGCTGAGAAGGAAGGCATCCAATACGAGGAGCAGGCGCTTGCCGTCATCGCCGAGAAGGCAGACGGAGGAATGCTAGATTACCTCTCAATCTTCGACCAGGCTGCCAGCTTCTGCCAGGGCATCATCACGGACCAGAAGGAGATAGAAGACCTGG
>ERZ1023670.366-NODE-366-length-13731-cov-60.562153_pt1 | contig 13731 bp, 7 predicted proteins | sample MGYA00380342_ERZ1023670 | MGnify/ENA primary metagenome ERZ1023670 (study PRJEB33179, sample SAMN07448984) | human gut metagenome | biome: Human-gut; feature: Human associated habitat; material: Faeces | host: Homo sapiens | place: India: Bhopal | collected...
GCCAGAGCGATGAGTTTACCAGGATAGCGTGCCTGAATCTCCTTGAACTCCTGAGCCTGCTTGGCAGCATCATAACCGTAGAGGTCGCGACCGATGATATCTACATACTTGTCGCCGGGATACCAGTCGGCATCATTGTTATAGGTATTGGCATCGCCATTGTAATTCTGTGTAGTCCAAGCCCAAATCAAGTTGTGGATTCCCTTCTTTTGGAAGTAATCAAACATGGTCTGCCAAAGCTTTTTGTAAGTTTCGGCACCATCATATCCCCACCAGAACCAGGACTTGCCCCAGCTGGCACCTGATTTCAGACAGGCATTGCCGGCTGCCTCGTGGAAAGGACGCCAAATGGCAACAACGCCTGCATCCTGCAACTTCTGCAGAACTTCCACCACCTTGTCCATCTCCTGATAGAACCATTTGTTCTCCCAAGAGCCAGCAGTAAATACGTTGGCTGCTTTGAAGGATGTTTCTGAAGGTTTGCAGGTCACACCGCTACCATCTGTTCCTGGAACTGTGCTTTCTGTCTTAGGCACGTTGAAGTGCCACATCAGCGATACCAGTCCGCCCTGAGCTGCCCAGTTGGTGACAGGAGTGATGTCGTTATAGTTGATCCATCCGTTGGAACCCTGCTTAGGAACATAGATATGGATGAAATCATAGCAGTTCATGGCAGGATATTTGCCTGTAGCCTGATAAATCTTATCTGCCTCTTGGGTGTTCCAATTGACGTTGGCGATGACCGAAGAGATGGTCTTGCTGCCATAATTCAGCTGCAGATATTTGTAGAGACGCTTGGTTTTCTCAGTAGCTGCTGGGTCAGCGAGATTCACATCGCCCACTTCGCTTTCGTGATAGATAGAGAAGGAGATGTTGTTGATCTTGTTGATGTCGTATGTTTCCCAGGCTCCGAAATCTTCCAGTCCTTTGAGATAGATTTCCAGTTGGTTGCTGGCATTGTGCTTCATGCTGCTGATGGCGTTGGTTTCGCCCGTCAGATTCCATTCAGCTTGCTTTCCTTCTGAATTGTTGATGGTAATTTTGTCACCATCGGTCTGTGCCAAGGCAGTGAATGAAATCATTACTGCCAGGAGTGAGAGTAATATCTTTTTCATTGTCTTGCTACTTTTAAGGATTTGTTATTGATTTTGATAATATAGACCCCATTTGTCAATTCACTGAGATTGATGATGGTCTTGTCGCCAACGGTGATAGGGGAGAGTTTGATGTTCTTCCCATCCAGTGCGAAGGCGCTTACCTTGTTGTTGGTACCGTCTACGATGATACGGTCACCTTCGAAGGCAAACTTGTTGTTGGTTTCTACCAGCTTGATGCCTGTCGTTGTACCATAAGTGAAGGTGGAAACCTTCCATAGTTCGTAACTGGCAGTAGTAGCTGTAGATTTTACAGTCATCTTATCATTTCCGAAGGTTACTTCCGGTAGAGTGCTCAGTGCAAACTCTATCTTGCTACCATCGTTGAATGATACGAACAGCGACTTGCCGTCTGCAGCTTTGGCAGAGATGCAGCTCAGAGCTATCAGTAAGGATAATGCTATTTTCTTCATATCGGGTTGATGTTTTGGTTTTAATTAAAAATGTGGCGCAGTTGATATAACTACGCCACAAATTTACGAATTATATTTCACATAAATGCTTTTTTTATGTTAAATATATCTATCTTATGGGAGGATAGCAATCTTGGTTACGCCTGTCAATTCGCCCTGAATAGCAAAGCCACATGAGTTTGCAACTTCTACTGCAGTTTCATCAAAAACATATTCAAGTTTACTTTCTGAAGGATTCCAATCTGCAATAGTTGTTATAGTTGGCCAACCATCTTCATTCTTATTGATCTGTACTTGTCCCTTGACGGTAGGGTCTTTGTAAACAATCAGTTTAGAACCAACTTTTACCTTTACTTTCTCAAATACGTCTTTGGTCAAATAGAATTTTCCACTGCCACTTGACCATGAGAAATCAAATGGATATGTTATTTTCCCATTATCCATATTCGTTACAAGTTCTGCGATATCCCTTTCGGCAGGAACCACCTTGAACTCTGGACCTTCAATCTTGTTGCCATCAAGATCTTCCATTACAATCTTGTATGTACCTACTTCTGCTGTGGCAGGAACCTGACATACAATCTCGGTGTTGCTGCGTGATGTATAGCGGTTTACCTTGTAAGAACCGATGTAGAGGTTCTGGATGTTCTGGAAGTTCTTACCAGTGATGGTGATGGTAGAACCTGCGATAGCCTCACCTGGTGTTACGGATGCAATTGCTGGATCTGTAGCTGCCTTGATGCTCAATTGACCATCGATGTTGATAGTGGTACCATTCTTCAGGTTAAGCTTGAAGCCTGTACCGGCGCAGGCTGCAGGAACGGTCACTGCGATGGCTTGGGCATTCTGTGCTGCAAATTTGTCAACGGTCTGCTCTACATCGCCAGGGAAGGTGATGCTCTTCACGAGGTCGAGATCTGTACCCTTGATGACGGTCTTCTCGCCAGCTGTGATGGCTGCTGGTGTGCAGGAAGCTACGGTTGGCTCAACCAATGTATAGGCTACTGCAACGGTCTTGCCATTATCAAGACTCAAAGTGATATCGCCTTTCTGCGCATCCTCTGGTACTGTAGAAGTAACCTTTGTTGTCTCTACCTTGTTGAGCTTAGATTCCTTGGCGTTAGGGAATGCGATACCTGTAATCAGATCCATATCCTTACCGGTGATGGTGAGTTCTGCACCATTCTTCACTGGATTAGGTGTTGCAACAAGCTGGGTAGGAACCACGGTGATGATGTTGCCTACAGGAACTTCTACACTGCTCTTGGTTACTACGTAGAAGGTACCGTCGGTAGCCTTGACAGGAACAGCAACGGTAATCTCTGTAGCGCTTTGTGACTTGAAGTCGGCAGCATCAACAGTAGCACCCTCAAACTTCACGCTGGCAATCTGGTCGAAGGCAGAACCCTTGATGCTCAATATTTCGCCAGCCTTGATGTTGCGGTTCTCGATAGGAGTAGCTTCAGGAGTGTTGATAGTCAACTCTTCCTTGGTCTCCAAAGAAGTACCGTCCTTGATGGTATCAGTCAGTGTGATGACACCTGTTCTTGCCTCTACAGGAATCTTTACCTGGATGGTATAGCGGTCGTGACCTACGAACTCAGCCTCCTTGATGGTATCGCTGCCTGCGAAAATCACACCATGCATCAGGTTGAGGTAATCACCCTTGATGGTTACTACGTCGCCTACATTACCTACCATAGTACCTTCGCTACCTACGAAGAACTTGGTGATTTCGATGTCCTCACGATAGGTGATAGGAGATACGGATGTAATCTCTCCACCTTTCTTGGTCTTCAGCACAATCTGACCGGTTTCGCATTTCTCTGCAGGAACCTGGATGGAAATCTTGCTGTTGTAACCGCTCTGAAGAATCTCGTATGCGGTGATAGGATCTGCACCTGGAAGGTTGACAGACTCAATCTGGTCCAGATTTGTACCGTAGAGATACAGGGTACCGCCACGAAGAACTGGGCATGGACCGAATGACTGGAGGGAGATGTCGTTACCATACTGGTCGGTAGAGAGGTCATCTCCTTCGTTACACGCTGTCAGCGATAGTCCTGCGAGGACTACCACCAACATTGCGAATATTTTACTTATCTTTTTCATATTAATGTCAGATTATAAGTTTATTTGTTTGGAACCACACGGATGTTGTCAATCTTGATGATTGGGGTACAATCCACACCGGTAGGCAATACGCTTGCATCGTTGTATGCACCCTTCACTACGAAGATGTTGAAGGCACTGAAGTCGTTCACACCACTGTAGCTCAATCCCTTGTTTCCGTCATAGTCGTATACGAAGTCTGTCAATGGGATAGTAACGGTTACCCACTTGTCCTCGGTATTGTAGAGTTTGTCTTCTGTATTCTGCCAAGGCATATAGAGGGCACGTGCCAGTTTACCCTGTTCACGGAAGAAGGTGTTGTTGGCTCCTGCCAATACATTGCCATAGATGTCCTGTACACCAGCAGCACCATTGGAAACCTGGGTTACGCTACCAAAGTAAATCTGCATAGGAGCAGCCGACCAACCGTTGTCCTTAGGGATGCACATCTCAAACTTCAGACTCATGTTCTTCCAGTCGCTGAAGTCTGCAAGATCCTGCATACGTGGACGGCTAGAATAGGTCTCTGGGTCCTGCCAGCTTCCTGGCCAATACTCGAACGAGAAGTTACCATCGTTCCAGCCACCATCTGAGCCCATGGCTGTCTCGCCGAGAACCATATAGTTGCCTGAGAGTGATGTGCCATCGGATGTGATGGTACGATTGTGCCAACCATTGTTGCCCAATACATCTCCGCCTTCCTTCCAAGGCGTATCGAAGTCGAAGAGCATGCCTCGGTTGTCCATATAGCGGAAGCCTGCCTTGGTGGTACCGTTGATGGTAGTGATGTAGATAGGCTCATGCTTAGGCATATCTTCTGGCATATTGAACTTGATGCTGTTCTGGCTGATCTTCAAGTCCTCGTAAGGAATGGTGTAGTTATCACCTACCTTGATGTTCAGATGACTGTTGTCGTAATCCAGGAAGTAGTCGCCCTTGATGGTTACTTCTTCGCCGGCTGCTGCCCATTCGTTGCTCATACTGTTGATGGTAGGAGCTGGTACGATGGTCTTGAAATCGTAAGTTACGGTATCCTGCTTGCTGGTGATGAAATAAATCTTGTCACTTACCTCGTTTGGAATAGCCTTTGGTACGGTTACGATGATGGTATTGTCCGTCATGTAACTGGTATTCAAGACAGCTGTCTGGTCGTTGAAGTTGATTTTGGTCACACTTCTCAGGTTTCTACCCACAATACAGATGGTATTGTTGAGAGATGCGGCAGTAAGGAGTGAGTCCTTGCTGGCAGCATCCACTGGTCGAACATAATCGATAGTAGGAGTTCCGCCTGCCACTTCATACTTGTCTGGCTCGTCCTCGCAAGAAGTGAATCCTGCGCTGGCTGCAACAAGTGCCATGGCGAATAAAGCCCCATTTATATTTTTGATATTCATAATGAAATTCTCTTAATTGATTAATAACTATATGTATTACGTACATCCACATGGATTGGAGCTGCGTTGCTACCCAGATTAGGGTTCAGGGCTACGTCCTCTGTAGGGAATGGTAATGTAAAGCTGCTGGCAGTTACGTTTGGTGCAGCTGTATTCTCATCATACTGCATCTTAGAACTGTCCCATGTGCCACTGTTATAGTATGCCTTGTAAACATCATCGCAATTCCACATCTGGTTTCGGTGCTGTGCCTTCAATTCCTTGATGCAGCTATCAACATCGTAGTATGCGCGGCGTACGTAATCGTACCAGCGGTCGCCTTCACCGGCAAACTCCAGGCGGCGCTCCTTCCAGATGTCATCGAATGTCAACGATGTTTTTCTTACGAATCCCTGCCACTCGTATGCACGTCCTCGTACCTTGTTGAAGCAATCCAAAGCTAACTCGTCTGTTGAATTGCCCATCTGTACCTGTGCCTCTGCATAGATCAGATAGATGTCTGAAAGGCGGAGGAGCGGAGTAGGGAGAGCATTTGACATACGGGCTGGCGAGATGCCCAGCTCAGCCTTGTGGTCTGCGTTGTCACCATAGAGATGCTTTACGTTGTTACCTCCGCAAGGACCCTGGCACTCACCGGTAGCTGCTGTATTGTAATCCTTGTTATACCAAAAATCCAGATAAGAGAATCCCTTCTTCAAACCATCCTTCTGTGCATTGGCAGGAAGGTCGTGGTCTCTCCAGAAGTATGAATATACATCGCCTGGCATCATGATGGTTGCCTTGCGGCGGTGGTCTGGATCTACACGACTGCTAGGATCATCCTTAGGAGATACCCCGAAGGCTTCCATCAAATCGACTGATGGACCAACATAACCGCCCCAGCAGTCACCATTCTCGTCGAAACCATCTGGAGCCAGGTCGCTCTGGAGGGTATTCTGAGAAGTCCACTGTGCACCTACTGTCCAGCGCCATGCAATCATAATCTCGTCGCAGAACTGGTTAGAGCCACGGAAGATATCCTCGTAGTGCTCCATCAATTCTCTGCCAGAGTTCTCGATGACATCCTTTGAATATTCGGCAGCTTTCTTCAAATCTTCCTGGTTCAGGGTGCCTGAAACTCCAGCCTTGGTCAGATAAACCTTGGCGAGCAGACCTTCTGCGCAATAGTAGTCGATACGGCCTGTGGTACTCTTATCCTTAGGAAGCAGTTCCATCGCCTTTTCCAGGGTCATGATGATATACTCATATACATCAGCCTTTTCTACCTTGCTCAACTGGTTGTAGTCACCCTTGCCAAGCGTCTCTGAGTTGCTGTGGATGATAGGCACATCACCGAAGGTACGTACCAGATAGAAGTATGCCATCGCCTTCCAGGCAAGACATTCGCCCATACACTGGTTCTTCACCTTCTCTGTGGTGTTGATTGCCTTCTGCAATGACTCGTAAACAGTGCTGCAGTGACCAATCTCTGCCCAGAGAGAGTAAGACATGTTTACCAGGTCCTCATCGGTACCGTTGGTACTGAAGTTCATGTAAGGACTTGACCCCCAGTACATATTACCTGACATAACCTCACCAATCTTGATGAAACCACGCTGGAAGTCATACCAAGGTGAGTTGGAGAGATAGTTTACGCCAGAGATGCAGGCATCATCACCGTTGTAATAGTTCTCTGTGTTGTAATTGTCCTCTACCGGTTTGTCAAGGAAGTCATCGCAAGAGGTCATTCCCATAGCGAGGAGCATTACAAATGCTGTATATTTGATATTCTTTAATTTCATAACTGTTCATTTTGGATATTAGAATGATAAGTTCAGACCAAATGTAATGGTGGTTGGAGATGGGTAGCGACCGAAGTCCAAACCATATACATTCGCACTCTGTGTAGAGAGACCTACCTCTGGGTCGTAACCGCTGTAACCTGTAATCGTGAAGAGGTTAGATGCTGTGAGAGTCAGGCGGAGGTTGGTGAGACCAATCTTCTGGATGAGTTTCTGGTCGAAGGTGTATCCTAAAGCCATGCTCTTCAGACGGAGGTATGAACCATCCTCGATATAACGGTCGCTGAACGCATCGTTATCGTTAGGGTCGTTGATAGTGGCACGTGGGTACATCGAGTTTGGATTGTCAACTGTCAAATTAGAGATGTTATCATACCAGTTGCCTGTGTAGTTGCCATCCTTGGCTACGAGGTGAACTCGCTTGTTGACATCCTTCAACTGGTTGCTCCATGGAGAGTTCATGTGGGTCATCTTCATGTTCAGATAGTTGGCTACCTTGCCACCTACAGAACCATTGATGAAGATATTCAGGTCAAAGTTCTTGTAGCGGAAGGTATTGTTCCAACCGAAGGTCCACTTTGGAAGTGGAGAACCGATGTTGGTCTTATCATTCTCATCGATGATGCCATCACCATTGATATCCTTGTATTTCAGGTCACCTACATAGGTGGTGTTGGTGCGGCTGAACTTGGATGGATCATCAATCCATGCATAGTGCTTGGTTCCGTCAGCATCTGTAGTTACAGAGATTGGATTGTTCTTCTGCAGAGTCTGTACTGGCGAACTGATGATGTCGTTATAATCCTTATATACTCCCTCTACTACGTAACCATAGAAACCGTAGAGTGATTCACCTGGTACAGAACGTGATACAACATCGCTCCACTGTCCCTTACCGAGCAGGGCTGTACTGCCCGAAAGACTCTTCAGTTTGTTCTTGTTGATAGAAATGGTAATGTCTGAGCTCCAGTCGAAGTTTTTGGTAACGATAGGGTGGGTATTGAGTGCAATTTCCAAACCTGTGTTCTCGATGTTACCATAGTTCCCGTATGGTGCAGCGAGTGCTGAAGATGCATTTCCGCTGGTACCCATGATAGAAGGCAGGTTGAGCTGCATCAGCATATCCTTACTCATCTTCTTATACCAGTCAACGGTCAGGTTCATACGATTGTTAAGGAATCCGAGATCAAGACCTACGTTCCACTGCTCCTGAGTTTCCCACTTGATATCCAGGTTCTTCAGGTTGGCAGGACGGTAGCTGGTACCGAGGGCTGTATCCATGGTACTCATGGCAGAACCCCACTTGTAACCACCGATATTGGAGTTACCTGTCTGACCCCAACCGAGACGCAACTTACCATTGCTCAACCACTTGATGCCCTTCATGAATTTTTCGTTGGTGAAACGCCAACCTAAAGCCAATGAATGGAAACCTGCCCAACGGTTGTTTGGACCGAAGTTGGAACTACCATCATAACGATAGGTATAGGTAGCGAGATAACGGTCATCGTAGTTGTAAGTCTCACGGGTGAAGAAGGATGCCATAGATGAACTACCCCAACCAGCACCAATCTGTGGGTCGCCCTGACCCAATGCAGGGTTGTGAACTACATCGTTAGGAAGATTGGTGTTGGATGCTGATACGTAGTCATATCTTGATTCCCAGCACTCCTGTCCGAGCATAGCTGTGATACTGTGTTTGCCGATATTTGTAGAATATTGCAGATAGTTGTTCAACGACCAGTAGGTATTGCTGTTCTTCTGTAGACGGCTCTCGTTGTTCTGACGCTTCCAGGTACCGAGGTCAATCATCGGGTTGTAGGTCTCAGCCTTGGATGCACCGATATCGAAACCCAACTGGCTATGCCAGGTTAAGCCCTTCATAAGGGTGATATCTGCAAAGACACTACCATTCAGACTCTGACGGTCGAGCAGAATATCATCTTCCATCGCCATGGCGATAGGGTTAGGATTGGTAAATCCTTCCTTAGATACGCTTGAGTATCCGCCATCGATATTGTAAATCTGGATATCTGGAGGTGTAGTCAATGAGTAGTTGATCAAACCTTCTGAACCGTCAGCCAGCTTCAAACTCTCTGCTGTCTTTGAATAAGTTGCATTCAAGCCGAGCTTGAACCATTTCTTCAACTGTGCTGAGAGGTTCACACGCATAGAATAGCGCTGGAATTCAGATCCGATGATAGTACCATCTTGGTCTGTCCAGTTGCCTGAAATATAGTAGTTTACCTTGTCTGTACCACCTTCAGCTGCAATCTGGTGAGACTGTTGCCAGGCAGTCTGGAAAATAGCATCCTGCCAGTTGGTACCGATACCGAGGATAGATGGATCGCTGTAGGTTGCATCTGGCTTGGAGATTTCGCCCTGGCTTGCCAAGTCGTTGTAATACTCGGCAAACTCGCGGAGGTTCATGATGTCCAGACGCTTGTTCTGTCGGCTTGCTGCAACGCTACCGTTATAGGTAAACTTAGCTTCACCCGCCTTACCCTTCTTGGTGGTAATCAAAACGACACCGTTGGCACCCTGTGCACCATAGATAGCGGTGGCAGAAGCATCCTTCAACACCTCCATGCTCACGATATCGCTAGGGTTAATCAAAGACAATGGAGATACGGCTGAGTGAGAACCGTTTCCGAGCTTGTCACCCAAACCGAGAGAAGAACCACTGTTGCTCTGAGAGTTGAAGATGACACCATCTACAACGTACAATGGCTCAGAGTTGGCGTTGATGGTAGCGATACCACGCACGCTAACGGCTACGGCAGAACCTGGCTGACCAGAAGTCTGGACAGCGTTCACACCAGAAATCTTTCCCTGGAAAGCCTGGTCAACGTTGGTGATAGGAGTCTGCTTCAAGGTTTTTTCGTCCATGGAAGCGGAAGCACCGGCAAGGTCGCTCTTCTTCATGGTACCATAACCTACAACTACTACCTCGTCAAGACTGTTGTTGTCTTCTGCCAAAGTGATGTCGTACTTGCTCTGGCCTCCTACTTTGAAAGTTTTGGTAACATAGCCTACGTAGGTTACCTCTACAGTCTGTCCGGTAGCTACATTCAGCGTGTAGTTTCCGTCCATATCTGTCACTGCGGCATTTTTGGTGCCTTTCACTTTTACTGTTGCACCGATGATAGGACCCATTGCATCCGATACGTTACCAGTAATCTTCTTGGTCTGTTGCACAGCCTGATTCGTTGTGATCTGGGCTGCGAAAGTTTGCTGAGGGGAGATGCCGAGAAGACTCAGGGCAGCTACACTAGCAAGCAACTTTTCTCTACTTTTAAAGTTCATACAATTTTTGTTAGTTGGTTAAAACAGTTTGGCTCTTTCACTTATATGATCGATACGGGAAAGAATCCAAAACGGATTAGTGCTCTCTGATTATTCCTTCGTCATCTTTTTCTGATGAGAAGAAAGGGCTAGAGGCTAGCTCTAGGTTGCATTTACTTTTTCCATTGTTGTGATTATGTTTATTTGTTTTTATATTGTTTATTCTAAACCTTTAGGCTGTTTTGTAAATCTGCTGCAAAGATAGCTATTTTTGGCAAAATAGCTTGTACATATTTTGCTGATTACTAATACTTTTCTGCTTTATTGAAAATAAAATGTAGTTTTCGCCATATTTATTAAAGATTAAGTGTTAGCGTTACAATTTATTTACTTGGTGGTTGATTTATATTGATTGTTCTATTATTTGTCTATTATATATAAGGTACGCGTACATTATTTATTATATGAATTGTCATAACCTTTTGTGCTTTGTTAATTGATCTTTGGTTGTTTTCGGTCAATTCTTGAGTTAAATAGAGTGTGTGTTTTGTTGTTTTCTTTGCTTTTTCTGACTTGATGTGCGTCAATTCTTATTTCTGTTTTCAGATATTTTCGAATATTTTTCTGCCTTTGCAACAAAGTATGTTTATTCAGCAAAATAATACACGGATATATCGGAAATTATGCCTAACTTTGCAACCGTAAAACTGAATGTTTAACTAACAAGATTACCAACGACAATATGAATCATCGAATTGCAAATGTTTTTAGGTTAATAATTATAGGTGTTCTGATGAGTGTGCTGGGGACTTCAAGCCTCAGCGCACAAATCAGAGGAAACAACATCGTTGTAACGGTAACCCCTGACCATCAGGACTGGAATTATCGGGTAGGCGAGAAGGCTAACTTCACGGTGAATGTGAGAAAGAGCGGTACGCTACTCAACCAGGTGAAGGTTGATTATGAAGCCGGTCCGGCAAAGTTTCCGGAGGTGAAGAAAAGTATCACTCTCAAGGACGGAACCATGAAATGGTGCGGCAGTCTGAACAGACCGGGCTTCTACCGCCTCAAGGTTATCGCTCATGTTGACGGCAAGAAATATGAAGGACTTTGCACGGCAGGGTTCTCTCCAGAGAAGATCCAGCCTTTCGCACAGGAACCTAAGGATTTCGATGCTTTCTGGAAGAAGGCACTGGATGAGGCAAGACAGAATGACCTCAATCCTACCAAGGTGCTTCTGCCTGAGCGTTGTACCAAGGATAAGAATGTATATGAAATAAGTTATAACAACAACCGATGGGGCTCTAAGATGTATGGCATCCTGAGTGTACCGGTAAAAGAAGGTAAGTATCCGGCTTTGCTCCGTGTACCTGGTGCGGGTGTACGCCCTTATGCCGGCGATACTTATACGGCTCCTGCTGAGTGCATCGTACTGGAAATCGGTATTCACGGTGTTCCTGTTACCATGCAGCAGAAAATTTATGATGATCTTGCCAATGGCGAGCTGAAAGGTTACTGGGATACCAATCTCGAGAATCCTTATCGCAATGCTTACAGACGGGTAGTAACCGGTGCTGTTCGTGCGGTGGATTATATCGCTTCGCTCCCTGAGTGGAACGGAAAGACTATCGGTGTAACGGGTTCATCACAGGGTGGATTCCTTTCCATCGCTGTGGCAGCTCTCGACAAGCGCATCACTTTCCTGGCTCCTGTTCATGATGCCATGTGTGATTATGAAGCTGAAATTCACGGAGTTGCAGGTGGCTGGCCTCACTACTTCTATAAGGAAGATAAGGCGCAGGGGGCTGCATGGAAAGAGCAGAAACTTACGGATTTGGAAAAGGCAAGACTCGAAGGTGCACGCTATTATGATGGCGTCAACTTCGCCCGTCGCATCACCGTTCCTGGCTGGTACAGTTTCGGTTATAATGATGAGGTGGTTCCGCCAACATCATCTTACGGCCTTTATAATTCGGTAAAAGCGCCTAAGACCTTGAGTCTGTACCAGATGACCGGTCATTACTGGTATCAGGAGCAGTGGGATGAATGGCAGGCTTGGATTATTCAGCAATTAAAGAAATAGATATATGATAGGAAAAAGAATTTTGATTGGTGCAGCTTGCCTCATGGCGATGCAAGGAGCTGTGGCACAGGTTGATGGCGTTACGGGCGCATCAGTCCAGACTGCCAATACTTCCAGCTGCAAGGGTAAAAAGCAATGTTGCAATACTCCGGCAGAGCAACTGAAGGTCAGACTGCAGAAATTACTGAACAAGGGAATCATGCTCGGTCATCAGGATGATCCGGTGTATGGTACTACTTGGAAATGGGATGAAGGAAAGAGCGATGTATTCCTCACTACAGGTGATTATCCTGCTGTGATGGGTTTCGATCTTGGAAAAATAGAGTTGGACAGCAAGGAAAACCTTGACGGTGTGTCTTTCGATCGTATGCGAAAAGAAATCATTGCCCAAAATGAGAGAGGAGGCATCGTCACTTTGAGTTGGCATCCTTGGAATCCGGTAACAGGCGAGAATGCCTGGGATCCGAAAGGTGATGCTGTAGCTGCTGTCCTGGATGGAGGCGCCCAGCAACAGAAGTTCGATGGATGGCTCAAGAAGGTTTCCGATTTCATCCTTTCTTTGAAGACAAACGATGGTAAACTGGTTCCTGTCATCTTCCGACCATGGCATGAAATGAATGGCGGATGGTTCTGGTGGGGAGCTAGCAGTTGCACACCTGCACAATATAACCAATTATACGTAAAAACCCTAAATATACTTACTAAAGCAGGGTGCAATAACATCGTTTGGGCTTGGTCACCAAATCTCAGCGACGAGAAGACGGTAGAAAAATTCCTGGAGCGATTCCCGGGAGAAAAGTATGTGGATATGCTGGGTGTTGACGTCTACGAGTTCGACAACAGCGATGCCAACTATCAGCAGAACCTTGCTGCTACGCTCGATGTGCTGATGGAGGCAGCCAAGAAGGTTGGCAAGATTCCTGCCCTCACCGAAACGGGTTGCCGAGGTATCGCCAGCAAGAAGGACTGGTTTACCCAAACCCTTTGGCCTGTACTTCAGAAGTATCAGTTGAGTTATGTTCTCTTCTGGCGTAATGCCTGGGATAAACCTCAGGAGGAAGCCTATCTTCCTGGAGTAGGCGATGGTGCCATCGTCGAGGACTTCAAGGCATTCAAGAAGGAAAAGAAAGTCCTCTTTGCCAAAGACATTTTAAAGGTTAAATAAATGTTGAATGTTGAATGTTGAATGTTGAATTGGCATTAGTTCAATGTGCATTTTATACTCAACATTCAACATTCAACATTCAACACTCAACATTAATATAAAATAAAATATGACTACATTTCAAGACAAAGTGAAAGCACTCCGCGCTCATCATGAGGAATTGCTGAGCCGTAAGAATGAACCGGTAGAGTGGGGAAATGGTATCTATGAAAAGTATAAGAACCCAATCCTTACTGCAGAACATACACCATTGGAGTGGCGTTACGACTTCGATGAGAAGAGTAATCCGTATCTCATGCAGCGCATCATGATGAATGCTACGCTCAATTCGGGTGCCATCAAGT
>ERZ1023670.367-NODE-367-length-13631-cov-12.970610_pt1 | contig 13631 bp, 8 predicted proteins | sample MGYA00380342_ERZ1023670 | MGnify/ENA primary metagenome ERZ1023670 (study PRJEB33179, sample SAMN07448984) | human gut metagenome | biome: Human-gut; feature: Human associated habitat; material: Faeces | host: Homo sapiens | place: India: Bhopal | collected...
TTAATTCTAATGCAAAGGTATTAAATTTTCATGAGACAAACGAATGAATGCGTTGAAATAGGATATTTTCTCCGCTATTTATTAAAAATCCATTTAGGGGGGGGCATGCCTACATTAGCGACAAAGATTTCTTCAAATCACGCTATTTCATTTTCAAAGTCATAGGCACTCAATATCTCACAATTGGAAAATTACCGTTCATTTCCGTGCTAATTTATGTTTACCGATGCTTCACTTTGAGGTTTAGTGCTTTTTTGTTTTTCGGTTGTTTCTTTCGCTCTTTTGTTTCGCGATGTATATTGATAATCAGTCTGTTATGAACAATCGGCAGGCTCTCAAGAATAAGATTATGAAGAATGTAAGTGCATTTGTTTTATCGTGGTCTCGTGCAACCTTATCCTTTATTCTCTAATCTTATCAAGCTATCCTCTCGCCCCCGGCATCTTCTTATACGCGAATCCTTCACCACCAGGGAAGTAAGCTTCGAATACAATGCTGAGGAACCGTGCAATATCCTTACGCTTCTTGCCAATCTTGAAGAAAGTGGAACTGGCATACGCCATGAGGTCGACTTGGCTGCATTTGGCATTGACAGCAATATTGACTTTAGGTATTAATATCTGGTCGCGCTCGGCAAAGGCAATGGCACAAGCGTTGATGGCCTCTTGCTCTTCTTTGCTGAACGCGCTTATTTTCGCTGCAAACCAGTCGAGTGCTTCTTGCACTTTGTGCTGCTGCTCTTCATCCACGGCTTGCGACATTGCAACAGCACGTTCCTGTTCAAGTTTCTCCACCGTATCTTCAAGCACCGCCACCTTTTTCTTCATGACATTATACTTCACCATATTCGCCATGACGAAGCAATAGCAACACACAACGACGATGAAAACAAGCACGGCTTGATAGCGTAGCTCGTCCACAATGTCGTTCAGCCCTGCAATGTAATCAAAGCACGGGAGCATCCTGCCATTCATCTATTAGGCGAGGAGTCTCACCCATCAACAACAATGATGGTTTGGAGGCAGCAGTTGCAGCGTATTCTTCCTGCATCTCCGTATCCAGCATCTTTATGACACTTTTACACATTTGCTCTGCAGTTGTTGTCTTTCCGCACCACTTAGGGTCATCTATTAGTACTGCCCCGAAAGCCTCAAGACGCTATGCCAGTTGAAGGTCTGCAATTCTATGTGAATAACTCATATTGTAACCGTGATTTGATTATGTATGCAAAGTTAGTGATATTCAGTTATATATGCAAGCAAAAAACTGATATTTGTGGATATCTAATACTATGAATTGCGTAGTTTCATTACTAACTTTTGTGGTAATTTAGAACTAACTTTTGTGGCACTTCATTTGTAATTTTTGCTGTATTTCATTTGTAGTTTTTGAGGTACTACATTTGGTATTTACAAGTAAAAACACTACCTTTTAATAAGGTAGGCTGCACTCGGGAATACAAAACAAAACTTCGTATTTGTTTTGATATTCCGCTCATTTGCACTACCTTTGCAGCAGTTGAGTGCGTGTTTGCTTATCGTTGCTTATTTCCATATTTGCAGCACATTTTGATAATGTGTGCTGCGCCTCAGCAGAACATTCAAGCAAGTTTGATGTTCTGCATTCGGCTTGCAGCACATTTGCGGCACGCTCACGCAGATGGCTTGTTTAATAACGGTTTGCATTTCGAGGAGGTTAAGTAGAATTGTAAAATATTATTATCGAAATTTAACACTTTAGAACAGGTGCATTTAGAGCGGAAAAAGGGTAGCCTTCCGCTCTTTGACAATGCCGTCGGCCGGTTTTTTGCCAAAAAGTTTTGCCGTTACAGTACAATCGCGTCGCCATTACACCGTAACGGCAACGCGATTACACCGTAATGGCAACGCGATTCCACCGTAACGGCGACGCGATTCCACCGTAACGGCAACGCGATTCCACCGTAACGGCAACGCGATTCCACCGTAACGGCGATGCCATTTTAGCGAATTGGCAACGTCTGGAAACCGTAGGAATTACAATTTGCTAATAGTCAAGCGTTTATTAAAATGCCCCATAATCGCGTCATTTCCACGCAAGCGACAGCTTGGTTGAATAATAACGATTCTCAGATGACTATTTGTAAAATATTTTGATATGTATAGCATTAAGCCATCGTGCCAAATCCCGGAAGACCCTTATTTATTTCTTTTATTATGTTCGCGTTCAGAATAAAATGCCTAAATTTGCAAGTGTCAATAGATTGTAAATAACAGAATTTATTAGCAATGGATACACTGTCTCAATTTCGCTCTATTGAGGAACTTGTAAAAATGCTCGGCCGTGAGAAAGTGCTGTTGCGCGAAATGTTCGAGCGACGCAAGTCGATGGCGTTTCGAGCGAGTTTGGCATTGGAGATAGTGGAATACAAGCGCGAGCGTGTACGGTTTCTCATTGACCATGGCGTAATACATGCAAATGGTGATTTCCTTGAACTGGAGGACGTTTACGTGAAGTTCTTCGAGGAGGTGCTCGACATGAACGAGGAAATAAGCGTGGCAAGTGTAAAGGAGTATATCGACTCGCTAAAGGAAAACATCAACTACTGGCTTGAGGAAACCAATGAGCAACGGCGCTTCGTGTATATGGGCAACGTGCGGAAAATACTCCGGCGCATTGGGCTCCGCACATTGAAAAACATTATCGACCTCAAGCGCAATGTTGACGTGGCATATAAGCAAGAACCCAACTACAAGATAAAGAAGGAGAAACTTGTCAAGCTTGACGAGAAACGCAAGGGCATAAAGACGCTTATGCAGGAGAGTGAGCGACTGATGACAGATCGTGTGGCTTTCTTCCGCATGACCGCCGACCCTGACATGCAGCGCACATGTATGGATGTGCGCAATGATTTCACCGATGCCGACCACAACCTGCTTGAGATAGAGAAACAGATAATCGACTATATCAACCAGATAGAACAGCAAAGCATTCTGTTTAAGAAGATACGTCGACTTAAATACCTGAAGGACCAGCTCACATGGCGTGAGGACACCGACATTCAGCATGTTTTCGAGACCCGCAACCCGCTTTGGATGGAACAGCGCCCTTACAACCGCATACGCCTCTCGCTCGACATGCTACGCGGCAACGAGGAGCTGTACAGCATCATAAGGCGTGTGGCAACCAAGGCTGGCGTACGCCGCTTGTCACGAACCGAGAGTGAACCGATCGACAAGGATTTCCTGGAGGATTCGGTGGAGAAAGTGCCGAGCGTGAACACCACGGAATTGTGGAACGCTTTCAAGGCGCAAGGTGCCGACCTGTTTTCGTTCATATTGAATTATCACTACACCATGCCACGCGACATCCACGATCATGTGGTTCTGTATTGCCAGATGGCAACCATGCATAGTGGTGAGCTTAGAATAACGGACGACTACCATACATACAACAACATTGAATATGCTTTGATCTATGCGAACTAACACACAACGAATATACGAACTTATGAGCCGTGGCACTTTCATCTCCGTAGACAGTGCCGACACGGAGATAAAGCACCTCTATGCCGACATAGTGGAGAACCTTGCCGACTATGAGGCCTATTTCATAGAACTTGGACTGCGGCTTGAATCAGGTGACGGCTATTTCTATTTCTCACGTCCCAATGAGTCGAGGATAACCATTGAGCAGAAGCTGCAGAGCTTTGCCCAATGGGTCGACATTCTCGACTTCCTGAAAACATTCGACGTCAGTTTTTCTTCCGGCACGCAATTCCGTCCCGCCACAATTCTTGAGAACGTGACCCTTAATGTGGATTTGCGCGAGAAGGCGAAGAAACTCTACCGAAAGCAAACCACCAACCAAGAGATAGTGGACAAGCTTGTTGACGACCTTGTGGGCATGGGCTTCGCGGAACTTATAAACGAGCAGGATGGCACGTATAAGGTGACCTCGGCATTTCATTACGCAGAGGAGCTGGTCAACCTCATAACCATCTACAACGAGGACGACGCGACAGAAGGACAATGATACAGATTACTTATGAGACATCTCAATAAAATAATATTCATTAATAGCGCAAACATACCATACGCCGAAGTCATGGTTGATGGCAATGTGCATTTTGCCGGAACACAAGGCGTCGGTAAAAGTACTGTGCTGCGTGCCCTTTTGTTTTTCTACAATGCCGACAAAATGCGCCTCGGAATACAACAAGGGCAGAAGTCGTTTGAGGAGTTCTATTTCCGGCAGAGCAACTCGTTCATTATATATGAGGTAAAGACCGGCAATACCGCCTATTCTATCCTTGCCATGCGCAATCTTGGCAAGATAGTTTATTATTTCATTGACGCCCCTTATCAGCGTGACTGGCTTGTCGATAGTGGCGGTAGGGTGGAAAGCGACTGGATAGCCATACGAAAGAACATATTGCGTGACAGAAACGTTGACATAAGCAACAAGATAGACACCTATGAGCTTTACCGTAACATAATTTTCGGCAACACGCACGACCGCACACACCGTTACGACAAATACGCCATTGTGAAGAGCTCAAAGTATCAGAACATTCCACGCTCCATACAGAATGTCTTTCTGAACAGCAAGCTTGATGCCGACTTTGTGAAGAACACCATAATACAGTCGATGACTGATGTCGAGGAGTCGATAAGTCTTGCCACGTATCGTCATCTTGTCGCTGACTTTGAGCGTGAGTTCGACGAGATAGACTGCTGGTACCGAAAGGACAGCAACGGGCAAGTGGCTGTCAGGATGAAGGCGTCAGGCGTTGTCGACACTTACAGGCTGCTTGTGGCTATTGGACAAGAGATTGTTCATGCCTGGCATTGCCTCAATTTTGCCGTGAACAATACACGCGAGCAAATGCCGATTGTGGAGAACGAGATACACAACATAAAGGAGCGGCTTGTGCGACTGAAGGAGCAGACAGATGAAACAAGAAAAGAATACAACAGCCGGCACGAGCAGCTGAATCGCGAGATAGGCGCGATACAGTTGAAACTTGCCGAGATAGGCGCGAAACGCAAGCATTATGAAAAAATAGACATCGCAAGCATAATAGACTTGGATTCGCAGTCTCCAAAGCTTGAAGCGGAGAAGCGACAAAAGCAAGACATGCTCTCCGCTTTGCAAAGACAGTTTGAGAGCGTGACAGACAAGTACAAGACCCTGTACAAGGGACTTGACGACGAGTTGAAGACATTCGATTTGTCGCAGAAAGAAGAACTCAACCGACACCGCGGCAATCTGTTGACAGAGCAGGATAGATTGCAGAGGCAGCGCGACTCCAAGAAGAAAGTGGCTGACGATGCGTATAAAGAATGGACTGAAGCATCTGAGGAGCGGTATGCCGCATTACAGGGCAGCTGTAATAGGGCCGACAAACGTTTGTCAGAACTTCAATATTGGCATCCCATGGAGAAGCAGGCAAAGATTTGCCATGAGGAGATTCTTGGTTTTCAGCAAACTGAAAATGAACGGAAAAGCGAATTGGCGGTTGTCTGTAGCCAAATAGAATCACTCCGTAAGGAAGGTCAGCTCGAATTGGACAAACTTGAGGGTAACTATAAAGTGAAGGACGAGGCTCTTCGCAAGGAACTTGAAAGGCAGCAAACAGAACTTGCCGCTACGGAAGGGTTGCTTGCCCGTTGGGATGGCTCGTTGTATGAATGGCTGGTGAGGAACAAACCAGGATGGGAATCAACAATAGGCAAGGTCGTTGACGAGCAGAACGTGCTTTATGCCCAGGGACTTTCGCCAGAACTTGTGCCGGGAAGCGAAAGCTGTCTGTTCGGGGTGAAGGTTGACCTTGATGCCATTGCACGGCATCACCGCACTCCCGATGACTACCGGACGTTGCAGAAGTCGCAACGTGAGGCTATAGATGCGACAAGGCAAAGGCTGAGAGCTTTGCAGGCGATTAAGGAGAAAGAAATCAGCAGCTCGCGTAAGAATTATAGCCAGAAGTTGTCGGAACTTAACCAGCAGAAGACCAACCTAAGCGTTCAGCTCCAGCAACTGCCGGTAAAAACAAGAGATGCGCAAACGCGTCTTCACCAGATTGAACGTGAAGAGGAACAACTTGTTGCGCAAGAGCGCGAAAAACGCCAGACTGCTTACAATGAAGCACGCCTTGGTCTGGAAAAGGAGAAGGACCAGCGCAAGGAGCACCGACAGTCGCACGACAGGGAAACAAGAGCGGCTGAGAATGAGTATGATATTGGCGTTGACGCTTTGCGGAAGCGTTTCGACTCATTCTCCCAGAAACAAAAGGAGGAGGCGGAGGCTTTTCGAGCAGAACATTCTGCCCGTAGAAGGCTGATGGAGCAGCAGGAACGCGACGAGCTGAAAGGGCTTGGAGCCGACACTAAGGCTATTGACGAGTGCCGTGGCGAGATTAGGCGTCTGCAAGCGGTGTTGGACAAGATCGCGCGAAACCACGACAATGTTGTCGAGTTCCGCAAGGATGAGAAGGAGCTGTTATCACATGAGGGTGAATACCGGGAAAGCAAACAACGCTATGAGGCAATAGATGTGCAGGCCAGCAAGGATTGTGACGAAAAGTGTGGCAGACTTGCCATGATGCGCTATGAGGAGCAGGCCGCGCTCGACAAAGGCAATGCCAGATGCTCTGAAATGAAGGAAGGCTTGAAGCAGTATGACCAGTTTTGCGGAATTGAGAACATCATCCCCGAAAAGCTCTTGCAGGATGATGATGTGGAGCGAACGTCGGCTACTCTTGGCGACCTTGTGGCGACAATGCGAGGGGCAATAAACCGCAAACGCCAGAAGCAGGATGACCTCAAACGTGCGGTCAACGCGTTTAATACCCACTTCTCCCAAAACAACACGTTCCACTTTATCGTTCCGCAATACGACGAGGATTATTTGGCGTTTGCCCTTAACCTGCAGGACTTCATCGACAACAACAAAATAGAGGAATACCGCAAAAGGGTGAGCGAGCATTATAATTCCATTCTTCAGAGTGTGTCGCGTGAGGTGGGAGCGTTGATGAACCATAAGGGTGAAATCAGCGGCATCATTAACGATGTAAACCGCGACTTCCGCGAGCACAATTTCGCGGGAGTAATACGCAGCATTGAGTTGCGCTCGGAAGACTCTTCTGACAGATTGGTGTTGTTGCTGCGCGACATCTGCAACTTCATCGACGAGAATGCCTTGTCGATAGGCGAGGTCAACCTTTTCTCTGGCAACAACCGTGACAAGGCTAACGACCGTGTGGTTGACTATCTCAAGAAATTCATGAAGCAGCTGCAGCGTGAACCGTCGCGCACGGAGCTCACCCTGTCGGACACGTTCCGGCTGCAGTTTCGCATTGAGGAGAACGACAACTCCACCGGATGGGTGGAGAGGATAAACAATGTGGGCTCCGACGGCACGGACATATTGGTGAAGGCTATGGTCAACATTATGCTTATCAACGTGTTCAAGACCAAGGCCTCGCGCAAGCATGGCGACTTCATCATCCACTGCATGATGGACGAGATAGGCAAACTGCATCCGAGCAATGTAAAGGGCATATTGCAGTTTGCCAACGTGCGCAACATCTATCTCATCAACAGCTCGCCGATGGGATACAATGCCGACATTTATAAATACAACTATCTGCTGACAAAGGACAGCAAGTCGAGAACCCACATAAAGCGTCTGCTTACGATAATGTAGCTTATGAAACAACTTTCAAGAACGACATTGGCAAATCTCCAGCGGCTCAGCAATGGCGAGTCGATAGCGGCAAGCGGCTTGCGCAAGGATATTGCCGAGGAACTTAGAAAAGAGGGCTTGTTGACTGTGCGCGCGCAAGGCAGCCGACGTACCATGCGCGCCGTTGATTGTGCGGCGTTAAGGCTTTATGTCGAGGCCAACTATACAATGATGGACCTTGATGAGGCTGCAGCTATTGGAAGCGGCGATAATGAATTGACGAGAGCCTGTCTTGCCGAGGCAACTGGCGATTCAAAGCTTATCAATGTCCGCTCATGTCCAGGCTTCCCGGTTAATGCTTATTCGCCAATAAGATGTACGTTGCACGGACGGGAATTGACAGTATGTCCACCAGAAGGCAGCTTTATGTTTATTTCCGACTGGAAGGAATTTGCGGTTGATGCGGATGCGTTGGTTGTCGGCATTGAGAATATGGAGAACTTCCGCAAGGTCAGCATGCAACGCCATTTGTTCGAGTCGGTTTTGGGCTGCAACGCAAGGCTTCTTTTTGTCTCACGCTATCCGCAGTCTACCGACTTGCGCTCGTGGTTGCGGTCAATCCCGAACAGGTATATTCATTTCGGCGATTTTGACCTTGCCGGGATAAGCATATTCCTCACTGAGTTTCATTGCTGTCTTGGCAACAGGTCTTCCTTTTTTATCCCGAATGACATAGAAGAACGCTTGCGTAACGGCTCGGCTGACAGATACAACAGTCAGTATGTGCGTTTCCATAATCTGCGGTGCAATGACGTGCCGGAACTGCAATCACTTGTTGATTTGATAAATAAGTATCACAGATGTTACGACCAAGAGGGATATATAGAAGGGTGATGTAGTGGATTCTTTATTCCTGTGACACGGAATCGCCGAGTCTTGTGATGCTTTTCAGTCCATTGATGACAGCGTCAAACCTCTCTTGGCAGCTCCTTTGCGATGTCCCACTTCCCAAATCATCCTGGAAGCCTCAAAAGGCATCTCCACATAATCGGCAAGGATTAATACCTTATAAGTGGTCTCGCCGATACCCATTGGCTCCCCCATAGCCCAGTCTTTGAAATTATGGGCTATGGACGTGATGTTAACACCTTTGTCTTTCACGACAGCATTGGCTATGCACAGCATCATATCCGTGTCATCTGTCCAATCGCCAATTTTCCATCTTCTGCGATGACGGTCTTGAAAAATATCGCTATAGTGGGTTATGCCATTGGGGTATTTCCAAGCCATGTCTTCATCTGTCATGCCTTCAGTGCCAAGTCCGAGCGCGTCTCCTATGGCTTGACCATATATGGTTCCTTTTAGTTTGTCTATTAGTGTTTCCATTTTTGATAGCAATTATAATGTTTTATGTTTTGCAAGTTCTTTTCTTTCACGATCTGGCGTTTTGCCCTGCTTTTGTAAAAATATTAAAAAAGGGAATGATAAATCAATAATGATACTCTATTTTATTAACTTTGCATTGATAAAACTAAGCTGGATGCTTTTTAAGGTATGAGACAACAACCCACTTTTTGGCTGGAAGTGCGCAAGGAATACGTGATAGAGAATTTCGCGGCCTTGCTGCCGTATTTGCGTGGCTATCAATACGACTCGAGGATGGAGGCCGATGATAGCGATTTCAACAAGACGTTTCGCTGCTTGAGAGAAGTGGTGGACGACATTTGTCAGTCCATGAGCGGCGACAACGTGTATCTCCACACCCCATTGCGATGGGACGAGGACACGCTGAAGAAAAACGTGGGATTGATGGCCTCTTATCTCCTCGCGGCGCAAAAGAAGGGGCTGACCGATGATCATGCCTTGTTGTCGTTGTGCGACATCCTGCTTAGCGTGGAAAAGAATCCCGACCTTGTCGTGCTTTCCTATTTGAAGGACGTGGTTGTCCATTGCGCCGCCAACGCGGAGGTCGTGGTCTACGGGTTCAACTGGGACGACATCGAGAAGATTCCGCAATTCTCGCTGTCCTTGTTCTTCCAAAAGGCCGTGAAGACCACATTCCGTAAGCCAGAGGAGGAGACGGCGATGTTTTACGAAGGCAAGGGATTGGTCATGATGGCCGAAGGCGGCGTCAAGCTGCTGCCCATGAACAAGCAGGCTTACGACAAGGGCAATTCGGTGTCGCAATTTGAGCTGCCTGTTGGCGTGGGCATAGCCGTGAACAGGACGGACAAGAGCAACAAGACCGAGTTTCCGGAGCTTATAGACACGTGCACCGACATGCTCCGCTCGCTCGACAATGTGGTGCCGAGCATAAAGAAGGAGCTGAAGGAATATGAGGATGGCGACATGCTGAAGGTAAGGGTCTTGGGCAAGAAGTTTGGCTATGTGGAGTGTGAGACCATTGACCCCGACTACGAGAAGATACGGGGCAACGTGTTCATTCCGTCTGTGCTGTTCAAGTATTACAACATCTTCTCCATATCCAAGGAGAATCTCATAGGCACGTTGCAGACCAACGACGTGTTGATGGTGAAGAGGCAAAAGATAGAACGCTACAATTTCTACCCGTTCATCCTCGACATGCAGGTGTTCAAGGATTTCAACAGTCACCAGATAGAGCATGTCCAACCCTATTCGTGCGATGCCATCCATCTTACGGAGTTCGGCAATGGCTTGGGCAACCGCTGGCTCACCGACATGGGAATGCAAGTCAACGTGATTGGTGAATTGACTGAGGACCAGCAGTATTGCGTCGATAACGACCAGCCTGTGCGCATACAGGTCTTTGAGTCTAAAACCGACAAGAACGGCAACTGGATTGTCAACGGAAGGTACCTCTTTGAGGAGTCATCCACGTTCGTCGGCTCTCGCAACGAGTTCGTGGAGAACGCGCGCGACAAGTTCATTGAAGACTTCCTCGACTATTATTATGAGGAGCCAGGCGAAGACCAGCAAGTGGCCACGAGGCAACTGTCGCCCACGGCCATCCCCATGCTTGTCAACGTCTTGAGCTGTTGCTCCCAGCTCGTTGGCGACACTACGCTGCGCTATCTCTATCTTTTCGCCGCCCGCTTCCTGGCGGCCATTGTCTCCGACGATAAGAGCCGTGCGTTCTTGCGCCAGAAGATGCGCTACGTGGAGTGCCTGGTCCACTTTGCCATGGGCGACGAGACGGCATCCACGCTTAACCTGCGTCACGACGACGACCTGCCAGAGTTGTCGGCGCTGAGCAAGGAAGAGGCCGTGGTGGCACAGATTGCCAAGTACCAGGACATGGACGTTGAGCGCAAGCCTCGCTCGGCAGGGTCTGACATCAACACAGCCTACCTTGAGGAGATGATCTCAGCGTCTAACGTGTTGCGAGGCAAGCTGGAGCCATCGGAGCTGAACCGCATAAAGAAAGGCATTGCCGACTACTTGCACGTGGCCGACGTCTACCGCAACATCACGCGCGAATACACCGACTATGGCGAGGAGAGCGACACGCTCGAGTTCAAGACATCTATCGTGTTCCCGCCAAACAACGGCATGCAAGCCGACCCGCAGCAACAGCAGTGGGCCATCCTCAAGGCCGTGTGCGGCTTCCTCAACACCGTCTCCGGAGGCGAGATATTGCTCGGCGTTAACGATTATGGCAGGGCCTCGGGGTTGAAAAACGACATAAGCTATCTTTGCGCCCACAGGTACATAAGCACCATGACGATGGACAGCTATCGCCTGTATGTGAAGACCGTCATCGACAAGGCCTTCCGCGACAACCGCAACGTTGAGGGCCTTGACGTGACCTCCACCGTTATCACTTACGTTATTGAGCGCAACAACGAGGGCGACGACTTGCTGCGCATCCATGTCAATCCTTACGAGCATGGCATAGTGTCGTTTAGGGAGGAGCACTTGCCCGAGGGCGTCTCGCGCTCCTATTACCGCACGAGCGGCGCCACGGTGAGGATGGACGACAAGCTCATGAAGCTGGTAAAGCAACGTAAAAACTTATAACTTGAATGTCGCCACTATGGGCAGGTGGTCGCTGAAGCCGCCCTGGTAGCGTGGACCGAGATATGTGCGGTGGGGTTTCGCCCCACCGTATTTTTTGTCCTCTTCCATCAGAAACGGTGCGTCGTTCACGCGACAGCCCGTGAGCAGCCTTGCCATCGTGGTGTTGCAGAATACGTGGTCCAGGCTTCCCCATTCGCCCTTGTAGCGGTAGGTGCCCTTGGCGCCGTTGGTTCCCCTCGCGCCGAGCGACACCTCTGTCATGCCGTGGCTCTCGATGAGCTTTAGCGACGCGTCGGAAGAGTAATCGTTGAAGTCGCCCGCGATAATTATCAATGGATTATCTGAGGCGCTTCGTATGGAGTCTATCATCTGGCAAACCCTCTCGGCCACGTGCAGGCGATAGGGTCTTGTGCGCGTCTCGCCGCCTGCCCTGCTTGGCGCGTGCACCGCCACCACGTGGAGGGTGTCACCGCTCATCACCATGCCCGAGGCGTAGAGGATGTCGCGCGTGGGGCGTTGGCCTTTGAGCGGATCGACGCGCACCGAGTGGCTGTTGATAAGGCGGAAAGAGAATGGCGAGTAGACCAGCGCCACGTCGATGCCGCGCTGGTCAGGGCTCTGGGTCATAACGTAGTCGTAGCGTGCCGCGCGCAGGGGCGACCGCCGTGTGAGGTCGCGCATCACGGAGTCGTTTTCCACTTCCGTCAGCACCGCCATGTCGGGCAGACGCCCGCCGCCGGCATTGTCGCCACACGCCACGAGGGCCTGACCCACGTGGTCGAGTTTTTGCCAATAGCGCCGTGGGGTCCAGTGACGGGGCGAGGAGGGCAGGAACTCCGTGTCCTGCTTGCCCTCGTCGTGAACCGTGTCGAAAAGGTTCTCGACGTTATACTCCACAAACGTGAAGATAAACAGAAGCAGCGTCCACGGCGTCATTGGCAAGTCTTCTGATGAATGAATTGTTTACAGGTCGTCGGCGAACAATGGGTCCTCCGGCATCACCATCACCGGCTTTTGGTCAAACTCGCCCTGCAGCTTGGCAGGCACGTATTTCTTGTTCACCACGAGGCGGAACATGTACTCGTTGAACCATCTGTTCGACATTATGAGGCATCCGGCCTGTCCGTACGACGCGCCCCATGAGTTCTCCACCTTCCATTCCGTTGGCTTTCCGTTGGCGTCGAGGTTCACGGCCGTGAGTGTCATGGCGTGTGTGGAGCCGCTGTCGAACGTGGCTATGCGGTCGGCCTTGTTCATCGGGAACGTGGTGCCGAAGAGCGTGCCGTAGTCGTAGTTGTCGAGGTCCATGTATCCGAGCTTGCGGTCGAGCTGCTTGCCCACGTCGTAGCTTGAGTACATCTTGTGGCCGTCCTTGAGCGAGGCGATGGCCAGCTGCGCTATCTCGTCCATCGGCAGGTTGAGATACTTCCAGTTGTGGCCGTCGTAGACGTGGCGGTCGTAGTCCACCTCGTAGGTCTTGTGGTATGGTCGGCGAGGGTCGTTCATCACCATGATGAATGTGCCGTTGAGCTTTCTGCCCACGGTGGCGTCGTAGAACGACTTTGGCGTGTAAGTCTTCGCCTCGCCAACGGCGTTGCCCTTGCTGTCGCGGAAGGTGTAGCTGAACTCCTTCGTGGGCTCGCCGAGTGTGAGCGCGAGTATGTGGTATATCGTGCCAAGCATCTCCGTTTTGCGTTGCTTTATGGCCGCGTCTTTCTTCTTGGCCGCCACCATGCCGCGCAGCTCAAGTCCATATTCGCGTAGCTTCGACGATATGATCCTCGCCATGCGGCTCGTGTTGTCTGAGTTGTAGGTCTCTGGCATAGCCTGCATTGGCACGAGGCCGTATTTCTCGGCCAAGTCGGCAACTCCGCAGAAGGTGCCGCCGTCGTTGATGGGGTTTTTGAAGAAGAACTGCACGCGCTCGTCGTCGATGGGCTTCGAGGCGTTGTCTATCGAGCCTT
>ERZ1023670.370-NODE-370-length-13516-cov-88.399376_pt1 | contig 13516 bp, 11 predicted proteins | sample MGYA00380342_ERZ1023670 | MGnify/ENA primary metagenome ERZ1023670 (study PRJEB33179, sample SAMN07448984) | human gut metagenome | biome: Human-gut; feature: Human associated habitat; material: Faeces | host: Homo sapiens | place: India: Bhopal | collected...
GCTTTTCTGCATCGGGGGCTTTTTTGTTTTATACCTTGAGGCTGTGTTTTACAGCGTCAACCCTTGCATTTCATGGGGTGTAAAACCTTGATGTCGCGTTTCGCGACATCAAGGTCTGCGCTTCATGGAAAAAAATGAATACGGTGCAAAAGTACTACAAAATTTCTGAACCGCCAAATTTCACCCTGCAGAGTTATGTTAAACCGATTTTAACATTCCGGCTTTCGTAGTTAAACAAAAAAAGTCGTAGAGTTGCGGGGGAGAAAACTATATTTTGTAAAATGTTTCTCTGTGTGTTTTGAGCAAGAAAACAATGAGATGCTATGAAAAAAGCAATTTCTTCTGACTACTTCCTTTTTACCCAGAAAGCGTTACAGTGTGACAGTTGTGACAGTTGTGACAGTTTTCAGCGCCTACCCCCTCCTTCCCTTTATTTAGAGGTAAATTATTATATATAATATATATATATATAATAATTTAAATATATATACTTATAATTTGATAGCTGCAAACTTGCAATATACCCCCTCCGCTGAAAACTGTCACAACTGTCACAACTGTCACGCTGTAACGCCCCTTGGTCTTTTCCTCTTATGTATCTCTTATAGCACCAAGTTTCGATATTTGTAAAAACAATTTTCTCCACTCCGTATAGGTTGTCCTACATGGAGTGGAGAATTTCGTATCGTGTGGAGTATCTTCTATGTCATGACCAGATCCAGGTCCTTTGTGAGTTTTTTCATCGCAGGGTTCTTCTCCATAAGAAGTTCCAGAACTTCATTCTTGGTCAGAACCTTGCCTACCTCTTCCTGGTCGGCAAGGCGGTAGGTGATGCTCAGTTCGCTGTTGTGAAGACCTAAGACGAAAGTCTTGAGAATGCGGTTCTTGATGTTCAAAACGTCGTCTAATAAGAGCTGGTTGTTGATGATAACCTCTATCTGCGGATAGTTGGTTATCTTCGGTACAATACTCTTCATGCGGTTGGCTAAGCCTATGAAATCCAGCTTGTTCTGCATTCTCATGCACATACTGAACCATGTTGCTTCCACCTGCTCCTGGGTGAACTCGTTCTGGTCGCCCGTGATGGTCGCTTTTTCCTCATTGGCATCATCATACGGACTGTGCAGGCGGCGCTGGTTCTCCTCCCTCTTCTTCAGGTTAGAGAAAGTCATGCCTATGCCGCCCAGCTTGATATTCTTGAGTCGTGGCTTGTGAGGCGATGCAGCATCAGTAGCAGCTCCGGCAGCGGCTGAGCCTTCTGGAGAGGCAGATGCGGCTGCGGTGGCAGATGCAGAATAAGATGCAGCATTGGGGGCTGCAGGAGCGGCTGTCGGTGCCCCTGACGAAGGCACAGCAGTAGCTGTAGCAGCAGACGCTCCCGGCTGTGATGACCGGTTTTCGCTGCTGCCGGAAGGCTCAGAACCTGCACCCTGAGAGGCAAGCTTAGACTGAGCCAGAAGTTTCTGAAACAGGGATTTTAATCTATTGGGCGTACGCCCCGCACTAGGCACATCCTGATCCTCGGGCTGCGTAATCTGGCCTATCTGTATCAGGGTGAGCTCTACCAGTAATCGCTTGTTGCTGCTGGCGCGGTAATGGATATCGCACTGGTTCATCAGTTCCAGCGCCTTATATAAGAAAGGTGTAGGTGCCTTCTGGGCCTGAGCCTGGAACTTGGCTTTCTGGTCGTCGCTGGTCTCGAGCAGAGGCAGGGTCTGAGGGTCCTTCGCCATCATCACATTGCGCACGTGCTGGGCAAGACCCTGAATCATGTTGCCGCCATCGAAACCGCGGCTCAGAATGCCGTCGAGCGTTACCATCATCTCGGGCACCTTATTCTCCAGAGCCAGGTCTACCAGACGGAAATAGTTGTCGCTGTCGAGCACGTTCAGGTCCTCGATCACCTTCTGGTAAGTGATGTTGCCCATGCAGAAGCTGGCAGCCTGGTCGAAGATAGAGAGGGCATCGCGCATACCTCCGTCTGCCTTTTCGGCTATCACGGCGAGCGCCTGCTCTTCATATTGTATGCCTTCCTTCTCAGCCACCATCTTCAGGTGGTTGATGGTATTAGCTACCGTCATTCGCTCGAAGTCGTAAATCTGGCATCGGCTCAGGATGGTAGGCAGAATCTTATGCTTCTCGGTAGTGGCGAGGATGAAGATGACATGCTGAGGTGGCTCTTCCAGCGTCTTGAGAAAGGCGTTGAAGGCGGCTGTAGAGAGCATGTGGACCTCATCGATGATAAACACCTTATACTTGCCCACCTGAGGCGGAATGCGGGTCTGCTCCATCAGAACCTTAATCTGGTCAACACCGTTGTTGCTGGCGGCATCCAGCTCGAAGATGTTGTAGGAACGCTGCTCATTGAAGGCACGGCAGCTCTCACATTCGTTGCATGCCTCGCCGTCTTCGCGAGGGTGCTCGCAGTTGATTGCCTTCGCAAAAATGCGGGCACAAGTGGTCTTTCCCACACCTCTCGGACCGCAGAAAAGATAGGCGTGCGCCAGCTTGCCGCTCTTCACTGCATTCTTCAAAGTGGTGGTCAATGCACTCTGTCCGACAACCGAATCGAAGGTCATCGGACGGTACTTTCTTGCAGAAACTATATACTCTTCCATTATTTTTTCTTAATTGATGATGCAAAGATAACAAAAAAATATTATCTTTGCAAACAAATTCGGAAGAAATGAGTAAAAAACTTGGTATTATATGGAATTATCTCGCTCATTATAAGTATCTTATAGTGATTGTAGCGGGTGTTCTGGTAGTTGGTGTAGTTGACGACAACAGTGTAAGACAGCACATTAAGTACCAGATAGAGATAGCTACGCTCCGTTCGGAGATAGAAAAGTATCGTGAGCAGTATGAAAACGACAAGCATACCCTGCGCGATATGCAGCATGGTGCGCGGGCATTTGAGAAGATAGCCCGCCAGCGTTATTTCATGAAGGCTGATGATGAAGACATCTTTGTATTGAGTTCGGATATTCCGGAAAAAACTAACGAACAAGACGAAAATGAAACAATTGAGTAAACTGGAAAGTGCTATTTTCTTGCTGGGCGGCGTGCTGATGGTTGTCGGTGCGGCTTGCTTCGCATTTGGTTTTTCACATCCGCAGCTGGTGCAGGTAACGAGCTGGGGGTTCCTGCTGGGCACCATACTCTTCAGTGTAATGCAGGCGATGCAGTTCTATGAGGGGTCTTCGCTGGTTATCCATCGCCTGAAGAGAATGCAGTATGTAGCAGACATCTTCTTCGTGCTCTCAGGCATCTCGATGGTAGATACGGTGTATGCTTTCCTGCGCCGCTGGTTTGAGAATTATGAGACCTATATCACCTATTTCTATAATAAGTGGGTAGTCTTCCTTCTCATCGCAGCCCTGCTGGAACTGTATACCACGCATCGCATCTCTCATGAACTGAAGAAGGAAAACAATCAGTAATATAGAAAGGACGAGAAAAAAGCTTTCGGTGGCCAACAGGAGTGCAAACAAAACATAAATCTTGTAAGAATGAATTAAATTGCTGCAATTTATTTCGTCAGTTCAAATTAAGATTGTACTTTTGTTCACCGAAAGTGATATAGATAGCTTATGAATAGAATATTTTACGCATTCATTGCCTTGATGGCACTTGCATCTTGTGCCAACAGTTACGATATCTCGGGTACTTCTAACGTAAGTACTCTGGACGGACGTATGCTGTACCTTAAGATACTGGAAAACAACGATTTCAAGAACGTGGATTCTTGCGATGTAGTGCACGGACAGTTCCATTTTCAGGGTTCTGTCGACTCTATGAAGATGGCGAATATCTTCATGGATGATGACCCTGTGCTGCCGCTGGTGCTGGAGAGTGGAAGCATCACGGTGAAGCTCGATGATACACAGCAGGTGGTAAGCGGTACTCCTATGAACGATAAACTCTTCGGATTCTTCAAGAAATACCAGCAGATTCAGAATCAGTTGCGCGAACTGGTGCACAAGCACGACCAGGCTATCATGAACGGTAGCGATATGGTGGCTGTCAACAAGCATCTGAACGAGGAATCCATCCGCCTCTCTGAGCAGGAAGACAAGCTCATCACTTCGTTTGTTACCGACAACTTCAACAATGTGCTGGGACCGGGCGTCTTCTTCCTCGTTACAATGGGCAACCAGTATCCGATGCTCTCTCCTTGGATTGAGGATATCATGAGCAAGGCTACCGACTATTTCAAGAATGATCCTTATGTAAAGGACTATTATAAGAAAGCTCAAGAAAATCAGGAGATTATGAATGGTACCCGAGATGCGCAGAGCGGCATGCAGCCAGAGATGGAAGCGGCTCCACAGGTAAATCCTGATGCGGCTCCGGCACCTACAGCCAACGAACTGGCTGCGCCTACGATTCCTGAAAAACAGGAAGGTCAGGAGTAGAAACAGGACTCTTTCAAGGTCTTGGGCATTAACATCTTGTAAAACTCTTCATTTTATAAGTTTAGTAATATGAAATTAATCAAGAATGGAACCATTATAAATGAGGGTCGCTCTTTTGTGGGCGACCTCTTGTTGGATGGTGAATTTATCAAGGAGATATATGAAGGCGAGGCACCCCGTGGCAATTACGATGAAGTCATCGATGCCTCGGGGTGTTTTGTTTTGCCGGGTGTGATTGATGATCATGTTCACTTCCGTGAGCCGGGACTTACGCAGAAGGCTGACATCGAGAGCGAAAGCCGCGCTGCTGCCTTTGGTGGTGTGACCAGCTATTTCGAGATGCCTAACACGGTACCTCAGACTACCACTCTGGAGGCTTGGCAGGCAAAGCGGCAGCTGGGCGCTGAGAAGAGTCATGTGAACTACAGTTTCTTCTTTGGCGCTACCAATGATAATGTAAATGATTTTGAGCAGCTCGATACGCATCGTGTTCCGGGCATCAAGCTCTTTATGGGCTCCAGTACGGGCAATATGCTGGTGGATAAATATGAGGCGCTGCAGGCTATCTTCAAGAAGGCGAAAGAGCTGGATTTGCCGGTGATGACCCACTGTGAGGATACCGAAATCATCAACCGCAACATGCAGCTGGCTAAGCAGAAATGGGGTGAGGACCCTGCCGTAGAACATCATCCGGAAATACGCAGCGAGGAGGCTTGCTATGAAAGCAGCCGTCTGGCGGTGCAGCTGGCTAAGGAAAGCGGGGCGCATCTCCATATCGCTCACGTTACTACGGCTAAGGAACTGGAGTTCTTTGGTAAGGATGAAAATATTACAGGCGAGGCTGTTGTGGCTCATCTCATGTTCTCGGATAAAGATTACGCTGTGAAGGGCGCACGCATCAAATGCAACCCTGCAGTAAAGACCGCTGCTGATCGCGATGCTTTGCGTAAGGCGCTGAGTAATGGTAAGATAACTGTAGTAGGTACCGATCATGCTCCTCATCAGTTGAAGGATAAACAGGGCGGTTGTGCCAAGGCTGCATCAGGTATGCCAATGGTACAGTTCTCGCTGGTAAGCATGCTGAAACTTGTTGACGAAAAGGTAATCAGTATCGAGCGCCTGGTTGAACTGATGTGCCATAATCCAGCCCGTCTGTTCCATATCAGTCAGCGCGGCTTCCTGCGTCCGGGTTATAAGGCAGATGTCGTTGTGGTGCGCAAGGGAGAGCCTTGGAAGGTGACCGCAGAGGTGATTCAGAGCAAGTGTAAATGGAGCCCTGTAGAGGGTGATGAGTTTGCATGGAAAGTGGAACAGACTTTCTGCAACGGTCATCTTATCTATAACAAAGGCGTGTTTGATGCCGCTTGCAGAGGAGAGGAACTGGAGTTTAGAAACAATTCCTGAAAAAGGGAAATCTTACGGGGATTGTAAAATAAAATATCGTATCGGATGCGAAAAATAGTATACAATATAAGCGAAATTGAGCCATATATCAACTGGCTATATTTCTATCATGCCTGGGGATTGAGCGGCAAACCTCGAGAGGAAAAGGAAAAAATGAAGGCTGAGGCGCTCGATATGCTCCATTCATGGGAAGGCGAATATCATACCTATGCCGTCTTCGGACTCTTCGAGGCGAACAGCGAGGGGGATGATATCTGGCTGGAAGGGCAGAAAGTCCGCTTCCCGATGCTCCGTCAGCAGCATCCGGCGGCTCAGGGAGAACCCAATCTCTGTCTGGCTGATTTCATCCGTCCTCTGGGCAGTGGAATAACAGACCGGCTGGGTATCTTCTGTACGACGGTAGATGGCGGTCTGGAGAAGAAATATCGCTCGGACGACTACCTCAATATGATGGCACAGACACTCTGCGACCGGTTGGCTGAAGCCACGGCAGAGAAGTTGCACGAAGAGGTGAGACGCAGCATCTGGGGCTATGCTCCCGACGAGCAGCTGAGCATCGAAGACCAGCATCAGGAGCGCTATCAGGGCATCCGTCCGGCTATAGGATATCCTTCGCTGCCCGATACCAGTGCCAACTTCATCATCGACCAGCTCATCGATATGAGTCAGGTGGGCATCCGGCTCACCACAAGCGGAATGATGACGCCTCATGCCAGTGTTTCGGGGCTGATGTTTGCACATCCCAAGTCGCGGTATTTCGAACTGGGACGGATAGGAGACGACCAGCTTCGCGACTATGCACAGCGCAGAGGAGTGCCCGTGCAGGCAATGAAAACGTATCTTCAATCAAGTTTGATCAAGAAATGATAGCAAGAATATTGATACCCGTAGTGGTATTCACCCTGTTGCCGTATCTGTGGATATATAAAAGGTATGGCAAGTTACGGCTGAAGAGTCTCTGGCAGCGGGTGCTCTTCTGGTTGCCGGCTTTCGTGGTTATCGCCTACAGCGCGTATATCACGATACTGCCCAACTTCCTGCCACGCAATCCGGTGCTCATCGACATCTGGTTTGTGATGATGGCAGTATGTGCAGTTCCGCAGTTTGTCTTCAGCCTGTTCAGTCTCTTCGGTTGGTGCTGTATGCGGCTCCTTCACGGACATCGCAACTGGGGCAAGCTCCTCGGACTGGTAGTGGGAGTGGTGGCGTTCTTCTGCTTTATCTACGGATTTACCGAAGGTTTTCCTAAGATGCAGGTCAAGCGAATCACCGTCTATGTACCCAATCTGCCGAAGTCTTTCGAGGGCTATCGCATCGTTCAGTTCAGCGACATCCATCTCGGGTCATACTATGGCTGGCGTGGTCATCTGCCTCAGCGCGATATCGACAGCATCAATGCCGAAAAACCTGATCTGATTTGCTTTACGGGTGATTTACAGAATGTTACGCCCGATGAACTGCCTGAGTATCAGGCGCTGCTCAGCAGTCTGAAAGCCAGAGATGGCGTGATGAGTGTGCTGGGCAATCACGATTACACCTATTATATGGATGTAGATGACGAGCAGGAGATAGCTGCGCTCGAGAAGCGGATGCAGGACTTCCAGCGGAGTTGCGGATGGCGCCTGCTGATGAATGAGCATGTGGTGGTGCATAGAGGCGCTGACAGCATCTATGTAGCTGGTACAGAGAACTATGACAAGCCAAAGCGCACCAACGTAAGGAAGGCGCTGTATGGCATCAGACCGGGCTCTTTCGTGCTGATGCTGCAGCATATTCCGAAGCAATGGCGCGAGACCTGGCCTTCTACTATTAATAAGGAGAAGGATGAGGATGGCGATGTGATAGGACCTGACAGGAAGGATTCGCTGGTCGTAGCACCGCAGCTTACGCTGAGCGGTCATACGCATGCGGGGCAGATCAGTATCCTGGGCTTGCGTCCGTCGATGTTTACTCCTTATGATTACGGCCTCTTCGAGGAGGAGGGTTGCCAGCTCTATACTACATCGGGTCTGGGCGGTACCGTTCCAATCCGCATAGGGGCTACGGCAGAAATCGTGGTCATCACACTCAAAAGAAAATGAGGAGTGTTAAGTGTTGAATGTTAAATGTTGAGTGTTAAATTATTCATTCTTAATAAAAAATGAAGTACTTATATCGTCTGTATCAGCTTGTTATATGCTTGCCTATCCTCTTGTTGGCTAGCGTTTTAACCAGTTTAACTACTGTTTTGGGATGTATGCTGGGCAATGGCCATTTCTGGGGCTATTATCCTGGCAAGTATTGGGCTTGGCTTTGGGTCCGTATCCTCCTCCTGCCTGTAAAGGTGGAGGGACGTGAGCATCTCAAGAAGAACCAGAGTTATGTTTTCGTGGCCAATCATCAGGGCGCTTTCGATATCTTCCTGATATACGGTTTTCTGGGCAGAAACTTCAAGTGGATGATGAAGAAGGGCTTGCGCAAAGTGCCTCTCATCGGTATCGCCTGTGAGTATGCGCACCACATCTTTGTAGACAAGAGCGGACCTTCTAAGATCCGTGCTTCTTATGACCGTGCTCGCGAGGTTCTTAAAGAGGGCATGTCGCTGGTGGTATTCCCTGAAGGTGCCCGCACGTTTACGGGTCACATGGGCGTGTTCCGCCGCGGCGCTTTCATGCTTGCCGATGAACTGCAGTTGCCGGTATGTCCGCTTACCATCAATGGCAGTTTTGATGTGAAGCCTCGTATGAAGGACATCTACTGGGCTTTCTGGCATCCTCTGAAGCTCACCATTCATGAGCCTATCGAGCCGATAGGCAAGGGAGCTGACAATATCAAGAACCAGATGAACAAGAGCTATGAGGCGATCATGAACGGACTTGACAAGAAATATCAGGGTTTTGTAGAGAATCCGGACCAATAATTTCGGTTTTTTGCTTGTTATTTCAAAAATAAGTTGTAATTTTGCATCTGTATTACATTATATAGAATCAGAATCATTAAAATTATAAGAAGTTATGAGTGATAGCATAGTAATCATTCCTACATATAATGAGAAGGAAAACATCGAGAAAATCATCCGTGCTGTCTTCGGTCTCGAAAAGCAGTTTGATATCCTCGTTATCGATGACGGAAGTCCTGACGGTACTGCTGCCATTGTTAAGGGCTTGATGGCTAATGAGTTTGCCGGTCGTCTGCATATCCTGGAGCGTTCGGGTAAACTCGGTTTGGGTACAGCCTATATCATGGGCTTCAAATGGTCATTGAAGCAGGGTTATGACTTCATCTTCGAGATGGATGCCGACTTCAGTCATGATCCTAATGATTTGCCACGTCTCTATGCGGCAACTCACGATGAGGGCTATGATGTGGCTGTAGGCTCCAGATATATTTCGGGTGTGAACGTGGTCAACTGGCCTATCGGACGCGTATTGATGAGCTATTTCGCTTCTAAATACGTACGTATCGTAACCGGATTTAAGGTGAATGATACCACAGCTGGATTCGTCTGCTACCGACGTAAGGTATTGGAAACCATAGATTTGGATGCTATCCGCTTCAAGGGCTATGCTTTCCAGATAGAGATGAAATATACGGCTCATCGAATCGGTTTCAAGATCAAGGAGGTGCCTGTCATCTTTGTTAACCGTCGTGAAGGTGTGAGCAAGATGAGTGGTGGCATCTTTGGTGAGGCTTTCTTTGGCGTGATGCGACTGCGCCTGGATGGCTGGTTCAAGAAATATCCGAAGAAGGATTAATACTCTGTAATCACTACTCAGTAATCAGTAATCACTAATCAGTACTTGGATGGAAATCCAAAAGATAGAAAAAACATACGGGCGTTCGCCACAGGCGGATGCCCTCTTTGATTTGATGGGGAAGAAGTCGGTTCATTCCATTTTTCTCCAGGGTTTGCTGTGCTCTTCGGCTCCGATGTTCTTTGCTTCTCTGCAGGGGAAGATGAGGCGTTCGGTACTCTTCGTACTGGATGATGCCGATGAAGCAGGCTATTTTTATCACGATCTCACTCAGATGATGGGGCAGGAGAAGGTCTTCTTCTTTCCTTCCAGCTATCGGCGTGCCGTGAAATACGGGCAGCGTGATGCTGCGAACGAAATCCTACGTACAGAGGTGCTGGCGCGCCTCTCTTCGGGAGGACATTTCCTGGTAGTCACTTATCCCGATGCACTGGCAGAACTCGTTGTGGCTAAGCAGAATCTGGATGAACGGATTCTGAAACTGACTGTAGGCCAGCAGATTGCTCAGACCGATGTGGTTCATACCCTGCGCGATTTCGAACTCAAAGAAACCGATTATGTTTATGAACCGGGCCAGTTTGCCGTGCGTGGAAGCATCCTCGATGTCTATTCCTACAGCTGCGAATATCCGTTCCGTATCGACTTCTTCGGCGATGAGATTGACACCATCCGTACCTTTGATGTTGAGACCCAGCTCTCGCAGGCGAAGCGCACAGAGATAGAAATCGTGCCCGAACTCGCCCATATCGAGAGCAACAAGCAGTGTTTCCTCAATTTCCTCTCCGAAAGTACGCCAGTCGTTGCGAAAGACCTTTCTTTCGTTTGCGACCGCATCGGTCAGATCTATACCGAAGGCTTCTCATCGCAGAGCCTTTCCGAGCAGCTGGAGGGAGCTACTGAGGTAGAGGCTGAGCGCATCAGACATGACATGAAGACCGAGCTCAACCTCGTTTCTCCGCTCGATTTCAAGAAGGCAGTAGCGGCTCATCTCCGTATCGAGTTCGGCAAGGTCGCTCCGTCAGAGAGTCCGGCTGTAATACCTTTCAATATCGCTCCACAGCCTCTTTTCCATAAGAATTTCAATTTGCTTTGCCAGACTCTGGAGGATTTCCAGCTCCAGGGTTACACCTTATATATATTGGCAGATAGCCAGAAGCAGCAACAGCGCCTGAAGGATATCTTTGAAAGCGAAGAGCTGAAGCGCTACGCCATCCGTTTTACACCGGTAGACAAGACGCTTCATGAAGGCTTTACTGACCATGACAAGAAGTGCTGTTTCTTTACCGATCATCAGATTTTTGACCGTTTTCATAAATATAACCTGCGCTCAGATAAAGCGAGAGCCGGCAAGATGGCACTCACCATGAAGGAACTGCAGGAGATGGAAGTGGGAGATTTTATCGTGCATGTAGACTTCGGTATCGGCAAGTTCGGCGGTCTGGTTAGGATTCCTACGGGCAACAGCTATCAGGAAATGATCCGCATCGTCTATACGAACAATGACAAGGTGGATGTTTCTATCCACTCGCTTTATAAAATCAGCAAATATCGCCGCAGCGATACCGGTACTCCGCCTCGCCTGTCTACACTGGGTACAGGTGCCTGGGATAAACTCAAGGACAAAGCTAAGAAGCGAATCAAGGACATTGCGCGCGACCTGATCAAACTCTATGCCCAGCGCCGACGGGAGAAGGGATTCGCCTTCAGTGCCGACAATTATCTGCAGCATACGCTGGAGGCTTCCTTCCTGTATGAAGATACGCCAGACCAGAATAAGGCTACTCAGGAGGTGAAGAAGGATATGGAGAGCGGCAGACCGATGGACCGTCTGGTTTGTGGCGATGTGGGCTTCGGCAAGACTGAGGTTGCCATCCGTGCAGCCTTCAAGGCAGCGTGCGACAGCAAGCAGGTTGCGGTGCTGGTGCCTACTACCGTTCTGGCTTTCCAGCACTATCAGACTTTCAAAAAGCGTTTGGAAGGCATGCCTGTAAGGGTAGACTATCTCAGTAGAGCCCGTACAACGAAGGAAACCAGAGAGGTGCTTGACGCCCTGAAAGAGGGTAAGATTGATATCCTCATAGGTACGCATAAGCTGATATCAAAGACCGTGAAATGGCATGACCTGGGACTGCTCGTCATCGATGAAGAGCAGAAGTTCGGTGTGTCTACTAAAGAGAAACTCCGTCAGCTCAAGGTAAATGTCGATACACTCACGATGAGTGCCACTCCGATTCCGCGAACCCTCCAGTTCTCACTGATGGGCGCCCGGGATATGAGTATCATGCGCACTCCGCCACCTAACCGTTATCCGATTCATACCGAACTGGTAACGTTTAGTAGTGAAGTTATCTGCGATGCCATCAATTTCGAGATGAGCCGAAACGGACAGGTTTATTTCGTATGCGACAGAATATCCAAGCTTCCGGAGCTCAAGATGCTCATCGAGAAACATATCCCAGACTGTAGGGTAGCAATCGGTCACGGACAGATGAAGCCTGAGGATTTAGAGAAAATCATCATGGGTTTTATCAATTACGATTATGATGTACTGCTTTCTACCACTATTGTAGAGAACGGTATCGACATTTCCAATGCCAATACGATTATCGTGAGCGATGCTCATCACTTCGGATTGAGTGACCTGCATCAGATGCGTGGACGCGTAGGAAGAAGCAACAAAAAGGCTTTCTGCTATCTGATGGCGCCACCTAAGAGTGCACTTACTCCTGAGGCGCGTCGCCGTCTGGAGGCTCTGGAGACGTTCAGCGAACTGGGTAGTGGCTTCAATCTCGCCATGCAGGACCTGGATATCCGCGGTGCGGGTAATCTGCTGGGCTCTGAGCAGAGCGGTTTTATGGAAGATCTGGGTTATGAAACCTACCAGAAGATTCTCTCTCAGGCTGTCACAGAGTTGAAGAACGAGGAGTTCTGTGATCTTTATCAGGAGAAGATGGATGAAGGTGCCCAGCTTACGGGTGATGATTTCGTTGACGATTGTGGCATTGAGAGCGATCTGGAGATGTATTTTCCTCAGACTTATGTACCGGGTGACAGTGAGCGCATGCTCCTTTATCGTGAACTGGACCGTTTGGAGAGCGATGAGGAAGTAGAGGCTTACCGCAAGCGTATGATAGACCGTTTTGGTCCTGTGCCTCATGAAGCAGACGAACTGATGCATGTGGTAGGTCTGCGTAGGGTAGGCAAGAAGCTAGGTTGCGAGAAGATTATTCTCAAGCAGGGCTATATGCAGATGCAGTTTGTGAGCAATGTAAACAGTCCGTTCTACAGAAGTCAGATGTTTAACCGCATACTCGCTTACGTTACCAGTCATATTCAAGATTGTGTTCTGAAGGAAAAATTCAACAAGCGAATGCTTCGCATCAATGATGTGAAGACTGTAGGACAGGCTGTAAATCTGTTGAATCAGATATCGCAGATAGATTTAGGTAATGAGAAAAAATAATCTGTGTCTGCAGTCTATGGGTAAAATCCTGTATCAATTGTGGAAGTAGACAATAAAACAGACTGTTGATTTATACTGAAAGGTTAGAAATCTGACAACGTTACATGATGATATGTCAACTTTACATGATAATATGTTTCAGTTTAGTGTATAAAAAAACATTGGAATCTCAATATCACTATTGAACTCCAATGTTTTATTTTTTTGTATAAGTAAAAGATGATGATAAGCGTTTCACAACGCATTTTGAATTTTTCTGTTGCAAAGATACTATTTTTTATTATAATATAGGGGGTAATATTTGGTATTTTATGGGGTAATATTTGATTGAATTTATAAAAATGACACTGAAAATACACTTATATAATAAATAATACCTGTAGAATGAACTATTTTATTGGATAAGAATAAAAAAATAGTGGAAAAACACATAAAAAAGTTCTTTATTTCATTTTTTATTTGTACCTTTGTTCTGGCATACAACAATTTTAAACATA
>ERZ1023670.373-NODE-373-length-13345-cov-19.455004_pt1 | contig 13345 bp, 12 predicted proteins | sample MGYA00380342_ERZ1023670 | MGnify/ENA primary metagenome ERZ1023670 (study PRJEB33179, sample SAMN07448984) | human gut metagenome | biome: Human-gut; feature: Human associated habitat; material: Faeces | host: Homo sapiens | place: India: Bhopal | collected...
TTACGTTCCAACCTCTCTTATTCTCCTTTGGCTGCTTTAGAGCTTTATGTTAATGTCGCTCAAACAGATAGTTTTATAGCCACACTCATTCCTCGTTCAAGTTTTCAGATAGCTTATACGGAAGAGGAAATGTCGGCTGACCATAACAAGGCTTACTCTAACTATACATCTCCTCTTGGTGCTGCAATGTTGATGAATCGTTTGTTTACTGAAGGTCTTATCGATGATGAGAAACAAAGTTTCATTAAGAATACGTTAAAAGAATGCAAAACAGGTGTAGATAGGATAGCAGCTCCACTTCTTGATAAAGAAGGGGTTGTTATAGCGCATAAGACAGGTTCAGGTGATGTTAATGAAAATGGTGTTCTTGCAGCTCACAATGATGTTGCCTATATATGTCTGCCTAATAATATCAGTTATACCTTAGCGGTATTTGTTAAGGATTTCAAGGGAAATGAATCACAAGCGTCACAATATGTTGCGCATATATCAGCTGTAGTATATTCTTTATTAATGCAAACTTCAGTAAAATCTTAAACTGCACTTGCTTTGATAATTAATGATAAACAATCTAAAAGCACTCTAATCGTTATCGGAGTGCTTTTAGATTACTAATCAAATTGCTTCTATTATAATTTGAATCCTCTACTTTTTCTTTCTTCCTGTTGCGGCACTCTTGCTCCATATCTAAGCCTGTGCCATTGCTCCCTGAACCAGTCGGCAATCGGCTTCCTGTTTATTGTCAGGTTCAGCCTGCTTTCATCGTCAGGGTCATTTTCCACCCTTAAAATATCATCCTTTATATCAAAGTTCCGCCTGTGTTGCTCGGAATAGATTTTACCGCTACATTTCAGGGCTTCTTTTTTGACTATAAGACTTTCAGTCATTTCTTTAGAGAATCCCAGCATGGCACAAAACTTTTCCATGCGCAGCATTTCCCTGAACATCGGAAACCACCTGAAAGCCTTGTCTATGATTCTGGCGAGCCGTGACAGTTCTTTTTCTTTCATGTCAAGTTCCTGCCTGTGCATTTCTCTGAGATTGTGGATTTGCGTATCATGCTGTTTCTGCATCTGCTGTACTTGGCTCTGCAATTTTTCAATATTGGTGTTCCGTTTTGAAACCTCGTCTTGCAGTTTTTCGTTGGCACGTTCCAGTTCTTTCAGTTTTCCACTCCCGAAAAGAGAAGCAACTCCACTAGTTATGGCTGTCGCTGCCGTGGTGGCTGTCTTCTTTAACTTGTCAGTGCGTATTTCTGATTTCACCTGTTTCAGTTCCTGCTCGGCAAGATTTATCTGTTCTTCTTTGTGCCGTTTGGCTGCATCCATGCGTTGCAGTTCAGCTTTCTGCTTCTCAATGATAAAGTCGTTCCGTTCCAGATGCTCCTTACCAGTGACAGCCTTTGACTGCCCGCGTTCCATCAGCAGGATGTCGGATGCAAGGGTCTGCATCTGCATCATGTCATCGTCATTGAGCTTTCGGCTCTTTCCTGTTTCGTGGTTCATCCAGTCGAAAACGATATGGGCATGATAGTTCGGCTTGAACCATCTGTCCCCGACTTTGAAGCTTTCCCTGTCTTCCGCTTCCGGCTGACCGTTCAGCCAATGCCCTTCATCCTTGTGCAGGAAGATTTGCAGCGGTGTGATTCCCCAGCGTCTTTGACACTCCTCACCGAATTTACGCACGTCTGCCAGTGTGGTGTCCGACCTGACAAGCAGCACTCCTTCACGTATGGGGGAGCATCCCGCAATCTTGACTATTTTACCGTTCTTGCCTTTGCGTTCACGCTCCTTTTCCTGCATGGCACGTCCGGTCTTTTCCTTTACCATCTGTCTGATATTGTCATAATGCATCCGCAAATCCGGACTGCCGAAGTCGGGATTTATCCACTGTTCGTTATCGGTGGATAGTTCAGGAACGACATAGATTCTGGACTCTCCGATGTGGCGCATGTATTCGGCAGTCCTCCTGTTGTGAGCCTCGCTCGATGCGATGTTGCAGGGCTTGATATGTATGCTTGATTTTGTTGCCATAGATACTTGTTTTTTGGTTTGTACTTTATTGTTTGCTTTTCCGCTGTCCGTAAACGCATGGGGTTCTTAGGGGTGCAACCCATAAGCGGAGATTGCAAAGAGAGGGTCACTCTTTGCTCTGGGTTCTCAGGGGAGAAACGCCCTGAGTGGGTCATTAGGGTAAAACCCTAATCCCCTCGGGAGAGCCCACAACTACGTAAGCGGAGCGTGTAGTTATAGTGGGCTATATCAATGGCAAGCCATTGTCTGCAAACTCCAGCCTACGGCTTCCGCTCTCCTCCGTCAGGGAGGTTTTTCATCATCGTTGCCGATTGGAGATGCACCGACCAGCACAAGGTCTAAATCGTCTATCAGTTTTTGCAGGACGGGATTCTTCTCTATCATCCGCTGGAGGATTCTCTCAGCCTCGACCAAGTGGTTGGCTGTACTCATCACCTTGCCCTCCCGTATCTGAAAGATAATCCAATCGGCTATGTCGATATGGGCTTCTTTTTGTTTCGGGGTGGCATTCCTTTCGATGATGTCCGAAACCACCACCTTACAAAAGTACATGCTCTCGGCTCGCTGTTTCCACTCGGCATAAGCATCGGCATCGGGAAAGAGAAGCACGGTTCGCCCTGACAGTACACGGAGTTTCTCTTCTCTCATCTGACTCTTACCACCCGTAGCCAGCCATACATAATCGGGGAAGATAGCAGAACCGATAACGGCACTCTTCTCGGATTCCACCAAGACCACCACCTTGTCGGGATGCGTTTTCAACAAGTGTTCCCCGAAAAGGCATTGGGATAGTTGCCAATCCTCTGCCAACACACGCTGCTTTTTCAATATGCTGTGTATCCAGTTCACTGCCGATGTCTGTCCTCCCTTGATACGGTGTCCGTCTTCGGGATTGTACTGCATCACCTTTCCCGTGCGTACCTTGCCCGTCCTGTCTATCTGCCAAAAGATAACAGAGCCGTCACGGGTAGCCCCCAAACGGTATTCCTCCAACAACCGCTTCAACACCTCTTTCGCCTTGTCGCCATAGTAGGAAGTAAGGAGTGTGAAGAGGAAACGGAAGAAATTGCTACGCTCGCTTTGCGACTTCTCCACATAGTGAGGGGGAATATAGCCGATGGCTGTCGGCTTACTTTGCTGCTTCACTTTCTTCTGCTCTGCTCTTTGCCTGTCAAAAGAGAAATCATTGGTAGTTCTGTGTTCAGGATGCTCTTGAAAATACTCTTTCGGAGTGTAGTGATACCCACAACCGCTTTCGTGGTTACATCTGCCGACCGATGGATGCAACGGCACATTATTTTCGTCCACGTAATAGACGAAAGAATGCCTGTCTCCGCATTTGGGGCAGGTATGCCGTGTTGCCGTTCCTTTATACTTCTGTAATGAATAATTGCCCATAGCTTAGTCCGTTTTTGATGGTTGATTGTCGGCTGTCCCATCCTGTCCCATTGTCCCACACTCTAAGGGTTGGGACAGTGGGACACTTGGGACACCTGCGTTTTTACTCTCTTTGCTGCGCTGGATGATACGGTTTACGGTGGACTTGCCACAATTCACCTGTGAGGCTATCTCCCTGACGGACTTGCCCGATTGGGAGAGTTGCAGAATTTGGCAATCCCTTTGGCTTGATTCATTGTCGCCCAATTTTTTCAAGTGTTCCTTTTCCGTGGAATAGCCCCTGAACACGAACTGCAAGAAAGCATCCACCTTGTCAATCTCGTAAACGATTACATTATCCGCATCATGAGAGAACGTGCCATAGCGCACTTTAAGCTGCTTCACATAGCGAAGCCCTCCGTCTTGGGCACTTTTTCCAATGGTGAACACGCTGTCAAAGAAATTGTAGAGCCGTTTGCTTCCGGCAAGGTCGTTGGATGTGATGGGACAATCCAAAGAGCGTTTGGGCGTATGTGCTAGGACAAGGATAGAGAGCGCATATCTCTTTTTGAGATTGTTCAGCTGAATCATCAGCCGTCCTGCGGCATCGCCTTTCTCCATGGCGCAACACAGGTAGGTAAGATTGTCAATGATGAAAATCTTGCAGTCGGTCTGCACAGCCATCTGTTCAATGCCGCCTATGATAGCTTCCTCAAAGTTGGCATCCAAAAGCTGGTTGCAGTCAATAGACACCCGATAGAGTTTGTCGGGAAAGGTGTAGAGCTCTCCATGCTCGTTGGTATAGCGGAGCTGGAACTGCTTTTCGGACAGTTCAAAGTCCAGATACAGCACATTGTCGGTTCGGGCGATGCGGTCGGCTATCTGCACGGCAAGGATGGACTTGCCCACGTTGGAATCGGCAAACAAGCAGGAGAGTTCCCCCTCGTACCAAAAGCTGTCCCACAGCGCACGGGGCGTAGGCAATAACGATGCTTCAAGAATGGTTTGGTTTGCCGTCTTGATATTCATCATGCCTACACTGTCGGGCATACCGTTATGCGCTTGGGATGCTTTTGTGAGGTCGCCACGTATCAGGTTGATATAGTTCTTATCCTCTTCCATATCATTCACCAGTTACGTGGGTTGGGCTTGCGACGGTGGGAAGAGGATAAGGACTTGTTCAGTTCCTCGTCTGACAACGGTATGGGATTCTTTCGGGCGGTTTCCAGCCACTTGTCCAGTTCGTCACGGTAAAGGCAATAGCGTTTGCCGGGCTTGGTGGCAGGGATTGTCCCTTCTGACAGTTTCATGTAGAGCGTACCCTTAGGGATACCTAAATACTCTGCTGCCTCGTCCACAGACATGGGCACGTGGGTGTCCACCGTTTTGGCATTGTTCACACTGCGCTGCTCGGCGAGCAGGCTTTTCAGGCTCATCACTTCGTCTCGAAGCTGAGCGACAACCTCGGGGAGGTCGTTGAAGGTAAGAATTGATTTTTCCATTCGCGTACTCGTCTCTTTTGTAAGACTTGGCGCAAAGGACTGAAATGATATATCCGTGAATATCTCCACGACACGTCATTGCAAAATAATTCCCGAATAATTAAGCCCAGCCATAAATGACGGGTAAAATTACTCGGGAAACGATGTAAAACAGGCGGTTATGAGTTACCGGATGGTTGTCGTTGGTGTCGTGATTATCCTAATTCCGCACATAATCCTCGGGATAGTGGAAATCAAGTTTGCCGTTTTCGGGTTCATCAATGGGAATTTCCGTCTTTAACGGCTCTACCTTGAAATTCTTGATGGTTGATAAGTCTGTATCAGCAAACGATTTCGGGAAAAGGGCTTTGATGAACTTGGCACGGTTATCCCCATTGTAGTATCTCTTGTACAGGAAACGCTCAGAGATATTCCATACGAAGTGACGGAGTGGAATGTTGTTGATGTCTTTGGTAAACGGTCTTTGTATGGGCTTCGGGGTATAAGTGTTAAGATTCATCCATTTGTCCACCTCAGTACAGATGTGGTTCACGGTTTCTTGGTCGGCAATGCGAGGCAGGTAATAATGGCAATACTCCATGACCATGCGGATGCGCTCTTCCTTTTCCCGTTGCTCTCTGCTTGCGTAATTGGCACGGTTCTTTTCGTGAAGATCCGGGGCGATAGTAAGCTCTATCGGTTGTGTTTGGATAAGTGTCTCTTCTTTTGTCGGGGATGATTCGGGTACAGGCTCAGGGACTGATGTAGGTCCAGGCACAGATGTGGCTTCTTCAAGTGTATTTTGTGACAGTTCTTCCTGCACCTCTATGGCTTCGGCAATCGTTTCTTTCTTGCCGAACTTGATTTTGTAGATTTCGTATGTATCAAAGATAAGTGTCTGAAAGGAGAGATAGAGCAACCATCCCAACAGGTTACAGCATACGAATACTATCCACCTGACAAAGTTGTCTTGGTTGAAGCTGTCCGCTATTACCAGCGTGGCAATGGAAGATATTAGGACGATGGCGAAGCCGACAAAGCCCAAGATGATGTATTTGTCCTTGATTGATGATTCCATATTTCGTTGAGAGATTGAATGTTCCTGTATTATTTTGTGCAAAGTTAATGCTATTTTTCCCAATTACTGCCCGTTATTTGCGGTTAGAACGGTCTTTTTCAATGTATTTCACGAAATGTCATCATATCATACTCTGTTTCATACTCTGAGGGGCTTATAAATGGTGGCATCAAGCCAAAAACATAGAGGGGCGATTATAGCCTTGTAGCCATAACCGCCCCTCTGAATACCTGTCAATGTGAGACATTTATGCCTCCTTGCGCTTCAAGGTTATCTTGTCCACCACCTGACACATCTGCTGCGCTGCTATCTTGGAATAGATTTGTGTGGTGGTAATGTTCTTATGTCCGAGATAGGCTTGGATGACAGCCATGTCCGTTCCCATTTCCACGTGCAGGCTTCCGAAGCTGTGGCGGGTACAGTGAAAGGTGATTTTCTTGGTTATCCCTGCTGCCGTGAGCCACCGTTGGAGTGGTCCTTGCAGCATCTTGTCCTTGAAATCCTCAAAGATAAGTCCCTCGCCCCGTTCTCCCAGCAGTCCATAGGCTTCATCACTGATGGGGTTATGCACTATTTCTTTGGTTTTCTGCATACGGGTGGTAACGAACATCCTGCCGTTGGTGTATGGTTGTATCTGCTGCCACGTGAGCTGTCTGATGTCGCTCTTTCTCAGTCCCGTAAGACAGGCGAAAAGAAAAGCTTTTTTCAAGACCTCCTCCTCACAGGGTGTTTCGGCAAGCCGTATCAGTTCCTCTTGGCTCAAATGCTCCCTGATGGTGGGAATGCACTCGATGCGGTCTAAGAAGCCGTTTGGGTTCTCCTTTATCTTCCTGTCACGGTAAGCGGTGTGCAGCACGGCACGGAAAGTTGACCAATAGCCTGCTGCGGAGTTGATGTGCAGCTTTTGGTTGGTGTGGATGGATTGGGGTGCATCAAGCAGGTATTCCATGAACTTGCGGCACAAATCCACATCCACCTCCTCAAAGGTGCATTTGCCGTTCACGAACCGCTGGAAATGCTTGTATACGTGCTGCCACTTGATATTCTTGCGGTCAGCCAGTCCTTTGAAATAGGCAAGGAAATCGCCCTTCATCTTGGTCTTGTCAAAAAAGCCGTTGTTTTCATTGAAAATGGCTTCGTAGCGCTGGTTGCGCAGGATGACCGCTTTCTTCATCATGCGTGCGTTGAAGTCCCGTTCCTGCTGGTTTGCAGGTTTGGCGAAGATGTAAATTCCTAAGGCTTCACGTGTAATCACTCTCATGGTGACATTGTCACGGTAGCCGGGATAGTAGTCAAGGCATAGTGAATACTGTGTCCCGTTCTTAATCTTGCGCTTACGCAAGGTAACTGTTTTGCATTTACTCATAATAATTATGTTTTAATTGGTTGTATACATTTTGGAGTTGTATCCATGTTTCCGATGGCAAAGGAACAACGTGAAATATCCGTGAATACCTCCACGATACATCATTTTGAAATAATTTTCGATAATCCCGATTTTTCACGGTTATTTGTTCCTTTCAGCCATGACACGCTCCACATCTGAGCGCAAAAGCAGGTTTTTCACACCCACCTTTATCTTTTCGATGTGCTTCACCTTGACGATATGGCAGATGTTGGCTGACGAAAGACCATAGATTTGCTGCACCTGCTCAACGGTATAGTAGCGTTCATCGTTCACAAGGTCAGTTCTGCGGAGTTCGTTCAAATGTGATTTGGAGTAATAGGTACGCCCGTACTCTCTTTTAGTGGGTATCTTATGGCGATAGGTGTAGGCACGGAGTGCGGTCGGCTTCATGCCGAACAGTTCCTCCACCTCCTCGGTCAGTAGCCAGTCGGTAATTTCGCTAATATCAACTGCCACACCGAAAAACTCGTCAATATGCTTCTTGCTGTAATAGTTCTTTCCTGCGATACGGCAGATGGGGATATGGTTACGCTTGGCGGAAGTGTAAAGCCATGACTGCTTTACCTTAAAAAGGGACATCACCTCCTCGCCCGAATAGAAGTCCAACACTTCTTCGCTTTCCTTTTCCCTTTTTTCTCTTTTGGCAGGTAAGGAAGATGAAGATGATTTCCTTGGTGTGGAGGTGTTGCCGGGCAGGATGCGGTGATAGGGATTGCCCTCCAACATCTGCTCGATGTCGGCTCTGCGGATGAATGCCATGCGGTTGCTGATGCGTGAGGCTTTCAGCTTGCCGATGGCTACAAGTTTGTAAATGTACTGTCGGGAACAGCCCATGAGGATGGCTGCTTTGGAAAAGGTGAGATACTCCTGATGCTGTATCTCCATCAAGGGTTGGGCGACTTTGAAGAGGTTGTTCTTCTGCATCACTCTGGCTCGTTTGGCTTCTGCCTGACAAGCCTCACTGCAATATCTTTGCATACCGCTTCGGGTTACAAAGGACTTGCCGCAAAAACTGCATTTTCTGGTTGCTTTCATACCGTTTTATCGTTTAATGGTTCATTTCTTCAATCCTATATCTCTGAAATGGTAAACGGATGTGAACGGAAGTCAACCATTGTCGCTTTTCTACACAGTGTGACTGTTTCCGCATATCGGGGCGGTTATTGTCGCTTGTCGTAAACGGTTGTAAACCCTTGTCAACTGTCTGCACGGTGTGACAAAAAACAAGCCCCGCAAATTCTCCACGTCAGAAATACGTCTCAAAAATATGTGGAAATTTGGGAAGCGACAAATGGCAACCGAAAAGTGTTAAATTTTAGAATATGCTGGTAATTAAAGATTTACACTCGGATATTTCTGATTAGTTTTGGTTGTTCTATGGTTATAAATACACCCCCAAAAAGCACTTTTCCCAATATTTGTCACACTATTTGGAATATTGATGCTGGTGAGTGAATAACACCCCCTAAAAGCAAGATCCCCAATATTAGTCACACTATTTGGAATATTGATGCTGTTGAGTGATTCACAACCCAAAAAAGCGCCAACTTCAATATTTGTCATGTTGTTTGGGATATTGATGCTGGTGAGTGAGTTACATCCATCAAAAGCCAAACTTCCAATATTAGTCACACTATTTGGAATATTGATACTGGTGAGTGATTCACATGACAAAAAAGCTTCATCTCCAATATTTGTCACACTATTCGGAATATTGATATTAGTGAGTGAACTACACAACCAAAAAGCACTATTCCCAATTACCTTCACTCCTTTTCTGATAGAATACTCACCTTTTAATCCTGGTGGTGCTTTAAGCAATCTCTTCCAATCCTTGCTATATTTCACACCAAACTCATCCTCCACAGCATTTTCAAGATCCTCTTTTGTAACCTCCGTACTCCAAACTTCCTCCTTCGGCTTCTGTACATCGAACAATCTGAAGGAGCACATAGACAAGTTTTTCTTGGCTCTGGCTAATAGGAACATTGACATTAGGGTTATCGCTTCCTCATCTGCCAACAAGCCTTGCAGGGCGGCGAAGGTGTTGCTCTTGCTCAAATCGAGATAATCGGCAGCAGAGAAGAGGAGACGGTCGGACGCTCCGTAGTTTTGGAGTAGAGACGGATCGAGAGAGATGGCTTTTAGCGAGAGGGCAATGGAAGCCAAGGCGAAGTCGTCGATGGTCTCGTCGAAGTCATCGATGGTGCGAAGTGGATGCGAAAAGTCCTTTGTGCCTATAGTTGGTGACTTCTGACCTTTCATCGCCGGCACAAACATGCCGTCGTAGTCGACGAGCGTCAGCGTACCGTCAGGGCGCACCATGATATTGTCGGGTTTGATGTCACCATGGGCAAACGACTGCGAGCGAAGCCAAGCCGCCATCTTGCAGAAACGGTAGCAGAGCATCGACATAGCGTGAGTGTCCGTGTAGTTAGCAGCGATGTATGTCTCCATCGTCTCGCCCTCAATCCAGTCCATCAGCAACACAGGGAACTCTTCGTCCTCACAGTTGCTGTCAACGAAAAGCTCCTTCTCCAGATACTTCACTGAAGTGATATAAGGCGAGTCAACAAACTCCAATTCTTCGGCTATCTGGCGGTAAGCCTCCGCACGTCCTTCCTGCTCCTCGGTGAAGCACTTCAGAGCATAGCACTTCCCCGTCTGCTCGTCCTTCATCTTGAACACGACGGCAAACGCACCGCTGCTACGATAGGGTTCACCGTATTTGTCAAGCACGGGCACCAAATGGCTCAGTGTGTCAAGATTTTCATTAGCCTCGCGAATGGCGGCGAGATATTCTGATATAAGAGGGTATTGCATAGATTTATAATTATCGCTTTGTTAGGTAGAATTTTTGTTTCCGTTAGCGTTGTTGTTTCATAATATTGCCAACGTGTAGTCATCGATGTCAATAAGTCTTTTGGCATACAATGATTCCATCAGTTCCTTAAAGTCAGCTTCCGAATCTACGCTTCTTAAAAGAGGACTAAGCACATCGTCTGCAAAGTTGAACTTCTCTTTCGCTGCTATCTGAAGCAACTGCGAATTGCTTGTTTGCTTCATCCGCAGTTCCATCAGTTCACTTTCAAACTCCTCACTTTTCGACAGTTCGTACATCATCAACACATAATGCGATAACGCATCGCTTGCAGCAAACACTACCGACGTGTCGTCAAGGTGGAAGATGCCGGAGCGAAAACCTTCCTCTTCCAACGGGTCTTTGCAACTGACAAGGCGAGGCGGATTGCTAAAGTCTGCCAACCGTGTAAAGCTATGCTCCAGCGTTCCAGTCTGACTGCTATAATGAAAGACGACACTATCGCCGTACGTCATCCATTGGCATTGAGCAGGTTTCGCTGCCCATGCCGCAGCGATGGTTGCGCACGAACCTTCGTTATAGAACTTGTTAAGCAAGATACCGTCGCCCTCCTTTGCCCGTTCTTCATGCACATTGTAGAACGCCTCCCAAATGCCGTCCACCCATTCGTCCAACTCTGTGAACGAACTGAGCGGAGCGTCCTTGGGCAGATGCTCTATAAGATACCTCGACCATTCGTCGGCATAGAGTCCGCAGCCTCCTGCTCCGTCCGACACAGCTATGCACTGTGGCGAACAGAACACGGCATCCTCGTTGGGCGTATGGTCATTAGGTTTGGCTATGCTTACACTTTTACTCATCTCTCTTTTTACTGGTTATTATTAACGAACATACTCGATAGTGTGCCTATCTTCATCATTTTAACAAGGCGTTCCATACCCGTGTTCACGCCCATTGCATGATAGCGTATGTCGGTTTGCTTGTCACCGAAGATGGTCCTCATCTGCTCATTGTAGTTAAGCGGCAACAGACTTGCCATGTTGTATAGCTTTTCGCCATAACCATTGCCGTTCAGTTCGCCGAGCGAAGCAGGGAATACAACCGACTCGGTCTGTCCAGGCACAACGTGAATGTTGAAAAGCAGCACGTTGCCATCGTTGGTAAACATCGACTTCAACTGATTAGCCAACTGCTGCATCTCGTCATGCGACGCACCGTTATATTCTCCGTCTGTGATGTTGATGATTGTCGGTGGATAGCAGTCCTTGTCGTGGTGTTGTTTCATCCAGTTCTCCAACAGACCTTCTGCACGCTTGAATGCCTTGTCCATGTGGGTCCAGCTGCCATCATGACGTGCCATCATCCATTGCTTCTTTTCCACCTCCTTTATTGCGATGCCTTTGCGTGTGCGCACTTCTTCCTTAACCATCTTTTTCATAAACGGATTGTCTCTGATTTCTTCAGGCGTGACAAAGTCTCTACCCTCCAACGATCCGTTCCATGCGCTGTAAGCCTCCTGACCGTATCCTATTACGGCAATGTCGAAATAGTGACGTGTTTCGTTGTTCTTCACGCAACGTTCCACAAGTTCGTTTATCTGCGAGTTCACTATTCGTGCCACGGCCTCAGATAGCGTCATGTCTTCTCCATTGAAAGTTGTCAAGCGTTTCATCGACACGCTCTGGTCGACAAGGAAGATGAATGCCGTAGGATGCTCGCGGTCAACACGTGCTGTGTATGCATTCTTGCTCTGCATCTGCTGAGGCTGACTCGGAATAGGTATACCAAAGTTGCCGATATTGGTGATATACTTCAATGGGATGAAGTTTTTTACCAATATCTCTGCTTGATAGAAAGGCTGTTCGTCGGTGTCGAGGTCGAAATGCTTCTTTGCCTTTACGGTCTGGAAATGAATCTGCTTGAAGTCGTTTAGTGTACCGCCTATTCTTGCTCCGCTTCGTGTTGCGTTGCGGTCGGCATAGCGCGTGTCCTCATCGTATATAACTTCGGGGTCTATTTCCAGCAGCACAGGGTTTGATATTCTGCCTTCGTTCATGGCTACGTACATCATAGGGTGATTGCATGTGAAGCTGACGCGGACGTAATGCTCCAGTCCTGCCTGCTGGTCGAGCGACCACGACAGCGAACCTGCTCCGCCACCGCCTGGCTTGGGGATGTCGATGCCACGCTCCTCACAGTCTTTCCACGAGTAGAGACCGCCGTTCTTGATGATGTTCTCCAAGTTGTCGCGGTCTGTGAAGTGATACAGCTTTGTGATGTTATGTTGTTCGAGAAGTTTCTTGAACTCCTCCCAATTGTTTCTTTTGTTCATAATGGTTTCTTGTTTATAGGTTTAGAATAGCGACGGCATTTGCGGCGCTTCTGTCTGTGTTTTCTTGTCGCCGAATGGGTACAGCCCTTCTGCGTATGCCTTTATCAGAAAGGCGTGCGACAATGGTGTCTTCGGATTGTCAATGTCGCAGTTTGTGGTATAGTCGAGCAGTACGATTGTTTTCGTCTTGCTGGCTTCCCTCAACCGCTCTATGATGTTCGCCACCTTGTTTTCGAGTACCCACTTATAAGCCGGTAGATAGATTTGCTTGCGAGCTTCTATATATCCCAATAGCTCGGTGCCGTTCACACCCTTGCGATGACCGAGTGGTTTTCCGAATCGCCTCACGGTACGCTTTATGTTCTTCATCGTGTCGTTAGCGAACATGTTCACGTCCACATCCGCCGATTCAAACACTTTCAGTCCCTGCCATATCCCTTCAACACACATTGCGGTATAGCCCTCGCTGAATGGCACAGGTATACCGCCGTGTGGATAGAACGGACTTAGCTTCACCAACCCATCTGTGGCTTGGCTTGTGACATCAGCAATCACCGCATCAGGGTATTTCTTCAATATGTTTTCGCGCTTCCTGCGCTTGGATTCGATTACTATCATAATTCAAATACTTCTTCGCAAAAACGTTGGATTATGTCAGACTTGATTTTATATGGAATATTTGTACAGCACCAGAAAGCAGAACGTCCAATATTTGTCACACTATTTGGAATTTTGATGCTGGTGAGTGATTTACAACCCCAGTATCTATTATTAGTTGATTATCAGTATTATACGCTCTAAACGGTAGAAAAGTG
>ERZ1023670.374-NODE-374-length-13257-cov-34.403424_pt1 | contig 13257 bp, 7 predicted proteins | sample MGYA00380342_ERZ1023670 | MGnify/ENA primary metagenome ERZ1023670 (study PRJEB33179, sample SAMN07448984) | human gut metagenome | biome: Human-gut; feature: Human associated habitat; material: Faeces | host: Homo sapiens | place: India: Bhopal | collected...
GAATTTGTGGAGCAGTTCTCCCAGATTCTGTCCCCATGCCTCAGCAGAGCAGAGGCATAGGATTGCGGCTGATATGATGAATGGCTTTTTCATTGTCTTGTCTTCTTTTTTCTTGTTATTCCTTTTCGCAGGCGATGCGGAACTGATCCACCCACAATGTACTTCCGATGGCTCCCATGAACGAGGCGCCTTCTACGCTCGATGAGCAGACGATGGCCAAGCTGTAGCCCATGTTTCTGAGTTTCTGGGCATCCACCTCCTTCTTATAAACGAAGTCGAGGTCGAAATGGGTCCACTCGGGCGTGTCGTCGATGTCTGGCACCTTGGCGAGTGCCACCACCTGAGGGCTGGTCTGCACGTTGTCGCCATAGAGCACGATGCTGTTGCCCTCGGCGTCGTGGTTGTCGTAGAACACGGCATAGATGGTGCCGTAGTCTTTCTTGCCTTCCACCACCTTCTTCTGGCGGTTGGTGAACACATCGCCACGCTTGTATTTGTAGTAGCCGCTGAATCTGGTAGGCTTGAAACTTACCGGCACGCCAAACTGGGTTGCCTTCATGGCATCCTTCAGTGCCTGTGTGGCATCGAACTTACCTATAAAGAGGTTGCCGGCAGCAATAGGCATCTTGGCCGCCGAACCGAAGCTTCCGGTGTCGCTGGTTGTGAGTTTCACGCAGGCTCCGTCGTAGCCTTCTTTCACGGGTACGGTAGGGTATTCATACGGTTTTGCCGAACCCTTGCTCATGTTGAAGCCCGGGTTTCCGGTGGCCCAGTTGTTGGCCAGCGTACCATCATCGTTCTTGTCGCTCCATACATAATATCTGTGTATAGGCTTGTTTTCGTTGAGGAAGAAGTTTTCAAAGTCGTACTTCATCTCTTCGTAGATAACGGGAGGGAAGGTGAAGCTCACCTTATACTGGCGTTTCCAGTTGCCATCTTCCGATGTAACGGTGTAGATGATCGGACCGTTGGTGAAATCCTGTTCCGAACCGTTGGCCGGCGATAGGCTAGCACCAGGGGTGAGGTTGAATTTCGGGGCGAAGTGACTGAGGTCGGTGCCACGTTTCACGAGGAAGCTGATTTCCTGATCGGTTGACATCACGTTCTTGAGTGTATCTGTGGCATTGAGGAAAAAGTTTTCCCATTCTCCGTTGGTAGCGATGTATGCCTGTTCGATGTCGCATTCGGCATTGAGGGGCTCATCCTTGAAACATGATGTCAGCGAGAGGATGCTGGCAGCCGTAAAAGATGCAATTATAAATTGAGATAAAACCTTTATTTTCATTCTGTAAGAACTTTTATTGTCAATAACTTATATAAATCCGTTGGCAAAGATACGATGAAAACTTGATAATGCCAAATATTTTTCATTTTATTTAACAAGTTAACAGTGAAAATGAATATATCTGTTCGTTTTTTGAATAAAAAGAAGCGCTCTGAACCAAGGGGCATTGGTGGAAAGCTGAAAGATAAGAAGGGCAAAAGCTTCTTGTAATCAAAGCCTTTGTCCTTTGCTGAGTGAAGCCCTCTTTTCAGAGTGAGGATCTCTTTTCAGAGTGAGAACCTTTGCTGAATGAGGACCTTTTCAGAGTGGACTCCCGCTAGAGTCCCATCTGGCCGCCGTTCCCGTCGTCGGTTCCGCCTGAGGTGTTGCCAGAGTTATCGCCTGAATCTGTCTTGCCGGAATCGGTGTTGCCTGAATCAGTCTTGCCGGAATCGGTGTTGCCCGCATCGCCGGTGTTTTCTCCCGACTCGATGCCCGTGTATTCAGTCATCTCCTCAGCCTTCACGCCTTTCAGCATGTTCTTCACGCGCTTGCCCTGTTCCATCTCGGTGGCAGGCAGGAAGATGACGTGCATGCCCTTGATGTTGGCACTGGTAAACTTCTTGGCACTGTCGGCTGGGGTGGTGGTGAGACCCACCTTGAAGGAACCGAAGCCGTCGAGCACCACTCGCTTGCCGTCGGAGAGGCCGTAGCCGATCTCGGTTTCCAGGGCATTGATCACTGCGATGATGTCTGGCTCGGTCAGGGTGCATCGCTTGTTGATCTTTCTAGCAATCTCCTTGGTGTCAATAACACCGTCTACTACTGCTCGTCCATAGACCTTACCCTTGGTCTTGGAGTTCTTGCGGTTGTTAACTACTTTTCTGTACTTTACGCTCATAGTATTAAAAATTTTAAAGGTTAAAAAATAAAATGTGTTTTTCTTTTTAATTCAGCCCAGGACTTGTCTTTTTTAACAGCCCTGGGCTGTTTCCCAATTTCTTCACCAGCTTAGTTCACGGTATTGGCAAACCCCAGTGAGGTTGCGATAGCAGTGAGTACAGCCAGTGCGATTTTGATGATGGTCTTGATGGTGTCTTTTTTCATAGTATTGGATGATTTGAAATGTTTGGTTATTTCAGAGTCTGATGCCGGTTGGGCCGTCGCATGGTATAGCTTACGTGCAGCCAGCGTTTCTGTGGTTGTCCGCGCGGTTCAAGAATCATCTGGTCGAAGTCGCAGTTCTTCCGGATGAATTCCATGTACTTGAGCAGCACCTCGCTGTTGGTGACGAAGATGTCTGCAGCCTCGCCCAGTTCGTGCTGACTTCCGATAGCTCCTCCCACCTGTAAATTAAGCAGGTGGCACCTGTAACCGCTGGTGATGCGGATAGCACCGAACTGTCGGCGAAGAGGTTCCAGAATCTTCTCGCATAGCGAGGTGAGTCTTACCACCACGATGATGTCATGTGGTGTATTATCAACGCCATTTTTCATGGCAGTGCCCGATTTGATGAATTCCCCGAGGGCGAAGTGGGGTGAGAGTAGCATCTTGTGCATCTTCTCGTTTTCCTGTTCATTGTATTCCATAGTGATGTCAATTAAAATGTTTTATATTTTTGTGTTTTTCTTTCTTATTATTTCTGATGCAAAGATACAACATTTTTCCGGTTTTTGCAATAGGTAGGGGGTTGCAGCAAGGGTTGTCATCGGGGTTGTTTTGAAAAAGAAAACCGCCTGTGGGCAAATCGGATGTCCACAGACGGTTTTTCTTTATGATATACTATACTTTTTTATTTCTCGCTCTTTACTCGCAAGAACTTATCTACCATCATCAGGTTGCTGAACTTGAATGATGGCTTGCATGCCTTCCTGGTCTTCAACTTGATGGTGAAGAGGTCGTGGGTGCCTTCTACCGCAGGCTGTTCTCCGATGTTGACGAAGGTAGGGTAGATCAGCTTGCTGCCGTCAGAGTGGAGGCGGTCCTTGGAGATGTTCTCCATCTTGCCCATATCCTTGACGTCGATGCCGATGAACTCGAAGTCGGTGGCATTGTATGGCAAGGCAAAGCTCAGGGCATTGAGAGATACGAGATCCTTGCCCTTCACGGTGAGGGTGATGACGTCGCCTGCCTGGTATGCCTTCTTGTCGGCTACGAGCGAGATGCTGCCTGCAACAGGAGCCACCTGCTTGCTGCTTACACCGCTCTTCAACTGGGTGGCAACCACCGAGATGTCGTAGGCATCAATCAAGCCGTTGCGGTTGATGTCGCCATTGCTTACATAGCCCTCGAAGTCCTTGTCGCCCTTGCGCAGACCGCAATAGTTGAGATAGGAAGTGAAGTCGTTCTCATCGATGCGGTTATCGTTGTTGATGTCGCCCGGCTTCTTCATCTTGCTGCCTGGGGTCTTGAATACATACAACTCAGTACCTGACGCCTGTCCGCCTTTGGTCTCCTCAACGGTCATCTTCACATACTGTGCCTCTGGCTCACCCTTGAACTTGTATTCCTTTACACCCCCATCCTTGTTCCACTCGAAGGTGCCGTTCTCAGTCCAGTTGCTGCCATCGAAACTTGTTGCGATGCGTCCCTTGTAAATCTGTCCGTGACTGTCACGCTCTGAGCTTGGCAGATACTGAATCCTGTCGAGCTTGGCGATGCCATGCAGGTTCATCGTCATGTCGAATGGCAATACGCCTTCCTTCTTGTAGTAGTCGGTGTGCCAGTAGTTCTTCTCGTTGAAGTCGAACATCTTGGCTACCTCCAGTCCTTCCCAGTCTGGGGTGGAGTTGGTGGCTGTGATGTCACGGATTGCCTCGTCGAGAGGGTCCTTGATGGTGCGTCCCTTCAGGGTGGTCCACTCTGATGCCCCGTCCTTGTTCACCGCTCTCACCTGTATGTCATACTCGGTTTCTGGTTTCAGATTCTCGATGGTGAATTCAGTGCTGCGGATGGTAGAGTGGAGCATACCGTCAATCTTCACTTCATAATAGTCTGCGTTTGCCTGCTTGTCCCATGCTGCAGTGATGGTGAACGCCTTGTTGGCACCCTCTGCGTCCTTCAGGGTAGCTTGAGGGGCGTTCAGTGCACCTGCTGATTTGAGCAGGGCATCGCTGTTGTCGAACTGGTAGCCGTCCATGCGAAGCTCGATGGCATTGGCAGTCACGTCGGTTTTTGCCAGATGGATGCATACCATCGGGTTCTTTGTGATGTCCACTTTCTCGAAGTCGCTGCCTTTGGTGGCAAAGCGGTTGAACTGTGGAGCCTTGTCGTAGAACCAGGCGTTCTCTGTGGAGCGGAGAGCCTCCATCGTGCTCACCTCAGTCAGTTTCACAGTCTTTCCACCCATCTTGGCAACCAGCTTCTTGGGAGCCTGGCTCACGTTGATGCGAATCTCTGTAGACTGGTTCTTCTCCTGTCCGGCAAAGTTACCCTCGGTCTTGTCGATATTGACGGTGAGGCGGTCTTTAACCAATGAGGAGTGGATGTGGGTTGTGGCGTGCTCACCGATGCGGTAGAGCTCTGTCTTGCCATCATCATCATAGAGACTGTAGTCAGACTCTCCGTATGGATAAAGCTCGAAGATTCGGTTGGAGTTATCTATCTGCGAAACGTTGTTGTTAGGGTTCACCATCGGAATGATGGCCCCTCTCTTCACGAACACAGGCAGTTTCCAGTAAGGCGCATCAAACTCGTTGATGATTCTTCCGCCCTGGTATACTTTTCCGTTGAAGTAATCCACCCATTCTCCCTTTGGCAGATAGATGCCGTTACGGATGTCGTTGCCCTGCTTGTCCATCCGGGTCTCCTTGTAGATAGGAGCCACGAGGAAGTAAGGACCGCACATAAACTGATATTCCGTAGCCTTGCCCAGGGTGTAAGGGTTCGGGTCGTCGAGGAACATCGCTCTCATCAACGGCTTGCCGGTCACAGCCTCATGGGCTGCGGTGTAGATGTATGGCATCAGTTCTGACTTCAGCTTGAGGTAAGTTCTGTTGACGGATGCTGATGGTTCGCCGAGGATGAACGGATACTTGGCATTGGAGCCCCAGCCGTCCATGTTGAGTCCCATCGCAGTGAAGGTCTTCCATTCAAACTCACGCATGTTCATGATTGGGTTCTTTCCGCCAAAGATACCGTCCAGGTCGGAGGTGATGTTGGAGAGACCGGAAAGACCTGCGCCGATGAAGGTAGGGATATGGAAACGGATGTATTCCCAGTCGCCACCCGTCTGGTCGCCCGACCAGATGGATGCATATCGCTGTGTGCCTGCCCATCCGTCGAGAGAGATGATGAATGGGCGTGCGTTGTTGCCATAGTAAGGCATGATCTGCGCCACGTCGCTCACGCCGTTGAGTCCGAAGGAGTAGCCGTCGCCCACCCATGCCACGTCGGTCTTGAGCACTCTCACTCCTGCGGTGCCCACCTCTTTCACGATGTCGCGCTGCAACAGTGCCTCGATGCTGTCCTTAGGGTGAAGGTCTGACTGGGTCCAGAGACCAATCTCCACGCCATGCTTGCGGGCATAGTCGCCAAACTGCTTCAGGTTCTCGATGTTGCCGTCGAGGGTTGATTCCTGGCCATAACCGGCTCCGTATCCATCGTTAGGCAGGAACCATCCCAAAGGCATGTCGTGGTTCACGTAGCGGTCGATGGCAGCTCGGGCAGAGAACTGATAGTTGTTCTTCTCGCCATTGAGCGACTCCTTGATGCCCGTCTTGTCGCTGGCACTCTCCTTGTAGCTCTTGCCGTCCTCGAAGGTCATGGTGCGACCCTTGTCTGCCTCTTTCCAGTAGTCACGGTTGTAGGCATTGAGGTGTCCCTCGTAGAAACCGAACTTAGGCAGCAGCACCGGGTTGCCCGTCAGCTGATAGTATTCGCCCAGCAGGTCGGTAGGCTTTTCGCCCACCATGAAGAATACGTCGAGGTTCTTCGATTCGTGGGATAGCTTCACGCTGCCCTTCTGGGTGGAACCGAAGTCATAGAGTCCCGGCTTGAAGGTGTACCACATGAAGCCATAGCCGGATGTAGACCAGTAGAATGGGGCAGGTGAAGCCACGCCGCCATCCACCCAGTTGTTGGTGTTCACGATTTCAATCTTTTCTCCCTTGTGAGAGAAGCGTCCGTTCTGCACGCCACCGCCGAAGTAGTATTCGTCTGGCTGCTCCTGGAGGGTGAGCGTCACCTTCTCCGGAGTGAAGGTGGATGGTGCGCTCTGGGTAGCCACGGTCTTGCCGTTCTCGGCGTTTACAATCTTGAACAGTCCGGTGGTCTTGTTGAAGATAACCTTTGCCTTGCTGCTGGCGAGGGTGATTTCATCGCCCTGCTCAGTAATCTGCAGGCTGCCTACCTTGGTGCGTGGATTGTCCACCAGGATGTGAGCCTCAGGCTTTGCCTCCGGGTCTCTCATCACGCCACCGTTGTGGTCTTCAAAGATTCTGAAGATGTTCTCGCCGTAGAAGTCAACTGCCACTCTGCGGTGGTTGGCGAAGCAGAGTTCTGCGGTTGTTGGGTTGATTCTAAGAATCTGCACGCCGTCTGCCTGTGCTGTAATGGCTGTCGAAGCAGACGGAGTTTCGTTGGTAGCGTTGGCAACCATTGGCAGGCTTACAGCCACTGCCAATGCATTGCCAACGTACATTTTTCTATAGATGTTATTCATTTCGTTTTATTTGAAACAGATGTTTTCTGTTATCCCTTCAGTGGGTTACTTCAGAATCACACCGCTGTTGTCGGTAGGGTTCTGGGTAAGAGTGCCAGGATATGCGTTGATGGCATTCTGAGGGATATAGTATGTTACGCGATAGTCAGATGCCTTCACCTCCTCGTGCTGGTTGTGAGGACCTGGGTAGTCGCGTGTCAGCGAGTGACCGTTGCGGAACACGTCATAGCTGCGCTCTGCCTGGTAGGCAAGTTCCAGCTGGCGCTCCTTGTCAATCAGTTCGAAGGCGTTGTCGGCGTTGAGCTTACCTGCAGGATAACCACCGTTTACGATGGAGCGGTTGCGGATGGTGTTGAGGTCGGTGAGCGCCTTGTCATATTCGCCGAGCTTGGCGTATGCCTCTGCACGGTTGAGGTAAATCTCGCCCAGACGGCTGATGACCGGTGAGTGAAGCTGAGAGTCCTCACCCTCGCGCGAACACTTCACGATGTAGAACTGTGGATACTCACGGTTCACGGTGATGTAGTTGTCGAGCATGCCCTGATACTCTGTGCCATTATAGTTGATGGTATAGTACTCGTCGTCAGCACTGACCAGAGTGAGGTCGTAGGAGTTGCCGTTCTTGTCGGTGCAGGATACCTTGTCGCCATTGTGCTTGGTGTCGAACTGGGCATAGTGCTTGTTGCCGTCGCTGCCCACATATACGAAGCGGAATACTTCCTTGTTGTCTTCGGTGTATGTAGGCTCGATGAAGTTGGCACGTGCATCTACAATCTTCTTTGATGCAGGACGCCAGTCGTTGCGGCCTGTCTCGTTGAGCAGGTCGATGTATTTCTCGCTGGCGTACATCTCTCCCCATCCCATGCCACCGATGTTGGAATACATACCGCCGATTCCATAGTAGTGGTCATAGCCTGAGTATTCAGAAGCCACACGCTTCACCACGAAGATGTCCTCCGGGTTGTTCTCAGGAACGATGGTGTTGTACTTCATGAACTCCTCGCGTGGAAGCAGAGAGTAGTCGCTGTTTTCGATTACCTTGTTGGAATAGTCAACGGCGAGCTGTGCATACTCACGGTTAGGGTTCTCGTAGGTGCCGCTCATATAGAGATAGATGCGTGAGAGCATCGCCTGGGCTGCTGCCTTTGATGCGTAGGCTGGACCACGGTTCGTGCTGAGCAGCTGCTCTGCCTTCTTCAGGTCGTTGATGGCCTGCTCGTAGGTCTGCTGCACGGTGGCACGGTCGCCGAGCTGCAGGTCGAGGATGTTGTCTGGGGTACCGTTTACGATAGGCACACCCAGGTTCTTCTCCGGTGCCTGGTAGTAAGGACGACCGTAGGCACGGCAGAGGTAGAAATACATCATGCCACGCACGTAGTAGCATTCGCCGAGTGAGTTGTCGATTTCGGTGCTTTGTCCCTCATTTATCATGTTGATGATGTTGGAAGCCTGTGCGATGGCCTTGTAGCCTGAGTCCCAGAAGCTCTGCAGACGATAGTTGTTCGGCGTGCGTGAATAGGTGATGAACTCGAAGAAGGCATCGGTTGAAGAACCACGGATCACCATGTTGTCACCTGCATACTCTCCGCAACGGTGCATAGGGTCAGACCAGCTCTTGAGCTGAGCATACATACCGTTGAGCAAGGCATCGAGGTTGCTCGCAGGATTGTTCTTTATCTGTTCGTCCGACATGCTGTAGGTCGGGAAACGCTCAATGTCGCAAGAACTCAGGAGGGTTGCGCCAAGCATGAGCATCAATATACTTTTATTCATTTTCATTGTTGTCAAGAATTTAGAATGTTAAGTTAACACCAAGCATAAACTTGCGTACGGCTGGATAAACAGAGATGCCTCCAGTGTTGGTTACGCTCAGCACTCCCTTGTCGTTGGTGCCTGCTGGCAACTCTGGGTCAACGCCAGAATAGTCGGTGATGGTAAACAGGTTCTCGCCTGATACAGAGAGGCGCAGGGTCTGGATGCCATACTTCTTCAAATCGAAGTTGTAACCCAGGGTGAGTGAGCGCAACTTCAGGTAGTCTGAGCTTTCCAGATAGCGTGATGATGCCAGGTTACCCTTGTCCTGGTTGTTGTACATGGCACGTGGGTGAGTGGCGATGTCGCCTGGCTTCTCCCAGCGGCTCCAGCCCTTCTGCAGCTTCATCTGGTTGCGGTCGCCGGCATAGGCTCCGTCGGAGTCGAACTCCTGGCGATAGTAGCTGTAGATCTGGCCGCCAAGTGAATAACCGAAGTTTGCCTGCAGGTCAAAGTTCTTGTAGAACAGAGAGGTGGAGAAGCTGCCATATACATCAGGAGATGCCTTGCCACACTTGTAGTATGAAGCCTTGGAATAGCTGTCGGTTACCACCTTGTTGCCATTCGCATCGTCCATATACCACTGTGGCTTACCGTCCTCTGGGTTAACGCCAGCCCATTCCTTCATATAATAGGTGTCTACAGGCTCGCCAATCTCAAGGATGCGCTGTGCTGTACCTGCAATCGATGTACCGTCGCTGATCAGCACTGGCTTCACTACATAGTTGCCGTTGGCATCACGCTGCTTGTAGAGGTCTCTCAGTTCGTTGCTGTTGTGGGAGATGTTGGCTGTAACATTCCATGTCAGGTCCTTTGTGCGGATGATGTCTCCGCCAACGGTGAGCTCGATACCGGTGTTGCGCATCTTGCCGATGTTCTTCCAGATGGATGTCACGCCCACCAGTCCCGTTACAGGCACCTGGTAGAGGATGTTGCTGGTGTTCTTGATGTAGTAGTCGAGGGTGGCATGCAGGCGGTTCTGCCAGAAAGAGGCATCCACACCCACGCCTGTGGTATAGGTCTTCTCCCATGTCAGGTCCTTGTTTCCTATCTGAGAGATGAGCGCACCTGGATTCTCATTATAGGTGGCACCCACTGAGTAGAGAGAGTAGGATGGATAGAGGGAGGTAGGCACATTACCTACAGAACCGAAGGCGGCGCGCAGCTTGAGCTGGTCTACCCAGTCTGCCTTGAACCATGACTCGTTGTTGATGTTCCATGCTCCACTTACGGAGAAGAAGTTACCATAGCGGTTGTTGGAACCGAAGTTGGAACGGCCGTCACGGCGCAATGAGAGCTCTCCGTAGTAGCGGCTGTCGTAGTCGTAACGCCACTGTGTGAAGTAAGACTGCTTTGCCCATGCCGTGCGGTAACCGTTGGCCATCTCCGGCTTGGCAGCTGTCATGAAGTCCTCGAATCCTGAGATGAATCCTGTGGCATACACATCGGTATACTTCATTTCATAGTCGTTGAACTCGTAGGCGAGCAAAGCGTTGACGTTGTGCTTGCCCCAGCTCTTCTTGAAACGGAGCAACTGGTTGGTATAGCGGCGGGTAGATACATAGTTGTACTCTGTGGTGCGGCCATTCACTCCCTCGCCAGAACTTGACTTCGGATCGTAGTAGCCGTGAGTCTGGCTGTTGTAGTAACTGTAGTTGTTGACAGATGAGAATGTGAGCCAAGGAGCTATCTTGATGTCGAAATCCAATCCGCCAGCCAGGTCGTAGGTGGTACTTGTTGAGTAGTTGCCTGCGGCAAGGTCGTTCAGATAGTTGGTTGCCTTGGAGTTCACCCATCCGGCATAGTAGTTTGGCACCAGGTTGCCGTTCTCATCGTAAGGGCTATCCCATGGCATCATGGAATACATGGCGCCCACGCTATACTGCTTATCCTTGTCGTTGGTGCGTGAACCGCTGATGTTCGGCTTGATGGTGAGCCACTCGTAAGGCTTGTAAACCACCTTGATACGGGTGCTGTAGCGGTTCATGTCATAACCCTTGACGGCACCTTCTTCCTTGAAATAGCCCAGGGTGAACATTGATTGTATGTTCTGGCTGCCACCATTGAGGGTCAGGTTATAGTCCTGGGTGGAACCGGTCTTCTTGGCAAGCTTGAACCAGTCGAAGTTGGAGTTTCTCAGGTCTTCGTTCCAGCGTGGGAAGTTCACTGACTCCACATTCTGGAACGACTTATAGTAGTCGTAGAATTCCGCACCGTCCATCATCTCCAGGTTGCCACGGTTCAAAGTGCTCAGACCAGCCTTGGCAGACAGGGAGATAGACATCTTTTCGTGCTTGGCTTGCTTGGTGGTGACGACAACGACGCCGTTGGCACCCTCTGAACCATAGATGGCTGTTGAGGCTGCATCCTTCAATACGGTCATCGTCTCGATGTCGTCAGGGTTGAGGTCGCCGGCACTGTTGCCCACAATGACTCCATCTACAACCCAGAGAGGAGCTGTGGCACCATTGATGGAAGTCTGTCCACGGATAATAATGGCTCCCGTAGAGCCAGGACGACCAGAACCAGGAGCTACATACACACCCGAAACCTTGCCGTTGAGCATGTTTTCAACGGTGGCAGATGTGATGTCTTTCAGTTTTTCTCCCTTGATATTTGCCATGGCACCAGTGAGGCTCTCTTTTTTCTGAGTGCCGTATCCCACTACGACAACCTCTTCGAGCGACTCGGTGTCTTCCTCCAGTGAGATCTTCATGTCGTTGCTGGCTTTCACCTCAGTCTCCTTGAATCCGACATACGAAATCTGTAGGGTAGCGTTGGCGTGGGTATTGAGTTCAAACTCACCATTCAGGTCGGTTACGGCAGCCAGTTTGGTGCCTTTTACTTTCACACTTGCTCCAATTACAGGTTCTCCTGTTTTGGAATCGACGATGGTTCCCTTAATCTTTCCTGTTTGTTGTGTAACAGTCAGTAGCTCATTAGATGATGGGTAGTTAGCGTATGCAGCATTTGCAGCCAGGATAGAGGCGCATACGAGCATACCTACCTTTAGATTTTTTGCCATACTTTGTTCTGTTCGTTCTTGCAGGCTTTTCATTTCTTAATTCCGTTGTAAGCTGCTATTATAATGTATATAGTCAGCTTGCATTTACCAGTTTTTGCACCTATATTAGTGCCTGCTTAGATAAACTTCAAGGTTTAAAATCTGATACTTGGTGCAAAGATATATTAAATTTTTGATAAACCGACAAGTTTTTACCATTTTTCTTTCGTATTGATGAGGATTTTTTTAAAGTTGTTATAAAATCCTCGTTTTTTGTGATAAAAGTTTACTAATGAGGGTAGAGATTACAATTTATTTTAGTTGCATCAACTGTTCTCGTGTTAACCCAGTTATTTCCATGATGGTAGCATCCTCCATGCCTTTCGACAGCATTTTCCTGGCAATATCCAAAGCTTTCTGGTTCATGCCTTTTTCCATGCCTAATTCCATACCCTCCGCAAGTCCTTCTTGCTTACCTTCTTGCTTCGCCGTATCAATGGAATTTTTGATATCCCTATATGCCTTCTTACTAGCTTCATACTCCCGAATCTCCTGAGGAGTAAACTTTGCAATTTCGGCTTCTAGCAAGCTGATGTATCGTTCTTCTACCTGTTTCATACGATATTCATTTTATATTCTATTTCAATTTATCGATTTGTTCCTGGGTTAGACCGGAATACTTCATGATTAGATTGATGTCAACACCATCTGCCAGCATAGTCTTGGCTATTTCCAGGCTTCTTTCATTCTTGCCTTTTTCCATGCCTTTTTTCATACCTTTTTTCATGCCTAATTCCATACCCTCCGCAAGTCCTTCTTGCTTACCTTCTTGCTTCGCCGTATCAATGGAATTTTTGATATCCCTATATGCCTTCTTACTAGCTTCATACTCCCGAATCTCCTGAGGAGTAAACTTGGCAATCTCGGCTTCTTCGAAAAGTCGGTCGAAAACCTTATCGCACAGCTCCTTCGGGCGCTGGGTAAGCTTGTAGAGGTTCTTCAAGGCATAGAGCCACTTCTCGTAGAGCGTCTCCAGTTCTCCTAAGGTCTTATTGAACTTGGCAATCTCTACATAGATAAACTCCAGCTTATCGTAGAAAATCTTGTGGGTAGCGGTATCGCACAACTGTACATGGTGGCGGATCTTCTCCTTGTCGAAGGCATCCTCGTTCATGTTGAAGTTGAGCAGCGCAACAGTATAGACATGGTTGAGCTTGAAATCCCAGTCACTGCCCTTTGGTGCCTGCTCGCGAATCGGAAAAGTGGAGTAGAAGAGTGAGCGGTCCTTGAAATAAGCCTGGTAGGCATTCTGCATTTCAACGATGAACTTCTCGCCGTTTTCTCCTTCGCAATACACGTCGAAGATGGCCTTGCGGTCGGTATAGACATCTCCCACATGCTCCGGATTCAGATATGACACATCCTTCACAACCTGTCTGCCATTAAACAAGCTGTTGAGGAAGCAAATGAGCAAATCCTTGTTCATCGCTGTTCCAAAAATTCGCTTGAAACCGA
>ERZ1023670.386-NODE-386-length-12836-cov-18.110868_pt1 | contig 12836 bp, 10 predicted proteins | sample MGYA00380342_ERZ1023670 | MGnify/ENA primary metagenome ERZ1023670 (study PRJEB33179, sample SAMN07448984) | human gut metagenome | biome: Human-gut; feature: Human associated habitat; material: Faeces | host: Homo sapiens | place: India: Bhopal | collected...
AAGCATCGCTGAGGCTCGGAATGCATACACCTATGAAGAAATTGATGGGTGCTATCAGGAGGCGAAAGAGATTGCTGATAAGGCAAGGAACCATCTGAGAGAAATTTTATGATAAGCAAAAAATATATTTATAAAACGAACATTTTTTTAAATATGAGAATTCTTTTAAAAACTTCACCGAATACTACACCAGTTCCTTTTGATTATCAACAGAAACTGGTTGGTACTATTCATAAATGGATTGGAAACAATTCTATTCATGATACGATTTCATTGTATTCTTTCTCTTGGTTAAATGGAGGAAGAAAAGTGGAGGATGCACTTCAGTTTTCACAGGGTGCAACGATGTTTATTAGCTTTTATGATGAAAGTATCATTAAGGTTATCATCAGAACAATTCTTGAAGATCCTGAGATGTTTTGTGGTATGTTTGTAACTGACATAACTATTGGTGCTGAACCTCAATTTTCAGAGCGGGATTTGTATTATTGTGCTAGTCCGATTTTTATAAAGAGAAAATTGGATGATGGAAGCATTAAACAGTATAATTTCAATCATGCACAGGCAAACCAATATCTTAAGGATACTCTTTTGTCAAAGATGAAAGAGGCAGGATTGGAAGAAGATGAAACGTTGGATATTTGTTTTGATCTTTCTTACACCAAAAAGAAGTTGAAGTTGGTTCGTTATCATGGTATTGGCAATAAGGCAAGTCTTTGCCCGGTTGTCATCAAAGGTAAGCCTGAGACGAAACAATTTATATGGAATGTTGGTGTAGGCAACTGTACGGGTATCGGATTTGGAGCAATTTACTAATTATTAAAGGATTTGATTATGTATGTCGTAACATATAAAGGGCAGTTTGGTTTCATTAAACCATGGACCGCAGTTCGTGATGGAGAAACATTCAGTCAGCAGTTTCTTACACCTTCAATAATAGAAGGCATAGAGAAAAAACTGTTTCCTGAACTATTGGACGTTCCAGGAATCCATAAAATATTGAGGCACAAATTGAAGTATGATTCCCTGGATTCTCAACAGGAAGTGACACAGCCTAGAGGTTGGGAGTATAAAAACAGAACTTTCATTAGAAATCGTTCTGTATTGAAGCGTTCTGTTCTTTTGCATCCGGTTTTATGTATTGCTTTTGAAAACGAAGAAGACGCTGTTATAGCTTCAAAGCAACATGTATGTGTATGTAGAAATGAAGATATACTCTTGCCAGAATCAGAAATCAGAGTGATGGAAGAAGACCAATTCAATCAATTACCTGGTTTTGAATTGCGCTTTGGAAATTCAGAGCAGTCTTTCCTGGTTGGCTATAATCGTTTTAACGATAATCAACCAATGGTTGGCTGGATAGAGTATAATGGTCAATCTTTACTTTAAACGATGTAACTATATGAATATTCATCAAGAAATATTAGCTAAAAGCGAGCAGAATGGACATGTTTGTTTGTATCAGCATCTTAAGGATGTTGCTGATACCGCCCGTGTAATGGCTAAACATTTAGGATTTGATGAACAGATTGCGGTAGAAGGAGCTTTATTGCATGACATCGGAAAGGTAAGTCCTGTATTCCAGCAATCGCTGATTTCCCCAAACAAGAAGAAGCCTGGCTCTGTTTTTCGCCATGAAATAGCTTCCTTGTTCTTTCTGTCGTTGGTATGTCGGGAACATAGAGAGGCTGTGATAGATATGATAGTAGCTCATCATAAATCTATGTATAAGGATGTTCGGGATTTGGGCATTTTAGATTTAGATGATGCATCAGATTGTTTCAAGGAACATTCAAAGTTATTTTCAGAATGGAGTCATATAGCCATTGATATTCTTGAAAGCCTTGGCTTGGAAACTCATGAGGTTTCTTTGGAAGAGGCAAAAGAAAATTACGAATATGTCATAGACTATTGTGATGGTAGAAAACAGGGATGTTCTGAATGGAGAGGGTTGTTGATGGCGGCAGATCACATGGCTTCTGCTATGGAGACTGCATTTGAAATGCCGCTTGATAAACTCTTCATCAAACCAGATTTGTCTTTTTACAATAGGCAAAGTGAACTCTATCCTTTATCATTGATTTCTTCGGATAGTAAGAAGATGCATACGTTGGTAACGGCTCCAACTGGAGCTGGAAAAACTGATTTTTTGTTGAGGCGTTGTCGTGGAAGAGTTTTCTATACACTGCCTTTTCAAGCATCAATTAATGCTATGTATGATAGAATAAAGAATGATTTGAGTAATACTAATGCTCAGGTTCATCTTCTACATGCAGCCTCTAATCTGAAAGTGAAAGACGGTAAGATAGAGGAATGTATCATGCAGCGTCATGTTGGTGCATCAGTGAAGGTCCTTACTCCACACCAGATGGCCTCTGTCGTTTTTGGTATCAAAGGATATGAGGCCATGGCTATGGATTTAAAAGGTTGTGATGTGATTCTCGATGAGATACACACCTATTCTGATGTTATGCAGTCTATAGTTCTACGCATTATAGAAATTCTTGTTGCACTGGAGTGTAGGGTACATGTTGGTACGGCAACAATGCCGACAGTATTGTATCAGAAGATACTTCAACTATTGGGTGGAGCTGATGCAGTTTATGAGGTAAAGTTGGATTCTCTGACGCTTCAATCATTTAACAGACATCAAATCTACAAGCTCGATGATAAAAAAGAATCTTATGATGTGATAGCCTCAGCAATCGAAAGCAATTCTAAAGTTCTCATAGTATGTAATCAAGTAAAAAGAGCACAGAAACTATATGAGTCTATTGAAGAATTATATCCGGATGTGAAGAAGATGCTTGTGCATAGTAGGTACAAACGAAGCGACAGGGCTAAATTGGAAACAAAGTTGCGTGAAGACTTCAATCAATTAGAAAACGTTCCATGCATTGTAGTTTCCACTCAAGTAGTAGAGGTCAGTCTTGATATCAGCTTTGATATAATGATTACTGAGTGTGCTCCAATTGATGCTCTTACACAGCGTTTTGGACGAATTAATCGCAAGCGTACAAGAGATACCATTGGACACTACAAGCCGATATATGTCATAGCACCATCTGAAGATGATAAAGAAGCTCTTCCTTATAGTCTGGATGTTCTGAAAGATACTTTCAGTGTATTGCCAGATTGTGGTGACATCATGGAGGAATGTCATGTTCAAGAAATGATAGATAAGGTATATCCAAAGATTGACTTTCAGAATATAGACTTTACTGGTGTGGTGTTCTTGGAAGGAAAATGGGTGTTAAAGGCACTTTGTCATCGTCCGAAATCAGCGTTACTGGAAACGCTTGACATCAATTCTGCTGTTTGTATTACAGAAGAAGATAAAGACAGATACTTATGTGCCAATGGATTGGAAAGAATTGAAATGGAAATACCTGTAAGCTATCATTCCATTGCACATAGAAATCTTGATCAGCTCAATAAGGGGTCGCATCCTTTTGTCATTCCGAACAAAGGATATGATGAAGAAAAGGGGTTGTTACCCGATTTGTGTAAAATAGAATATTATCAATCGTTTGAAATACTATAAAATATGATAACATCAAATATTGGAAAGATATTCCTGGATGCTTACAATGAAAAATATGGCACCAGCTATGATGCCCGAACTTTCTTTTTGGAGCAGTTCTATCCCTTGTTTTTTGATCAAAACAAGTATATGATGACTGCAGGCAATTCGCCTTTGGAAAACCCAAAGTTAAGTTGGGATGATATGATAAAGGGGAAAAAGCCTTTTGAGACTCCTGAACAAAGAAAGATCCGCTTCGAAAAATTGATTAAGAAAATCGAAGAAAGTGAAGCTGATGCAAGCATTGCACGTGGTTATGCTTCATTAGATGTTACAGCTACAACATCTGGTCAAGTGACTGATTTGAAGTTACCAAACTCTCAGGAAGAAATCTATACATCGTGGATTGGAGATGCTCTTGGTATTGGAGTGCAGGGAGGCTTTTCGATTCTTTTTAGTAACAAAGAAATTCTTCTTGATATTTTTGAAGGTTGGAAGCTCTATCGTACGAGTCTTAATGAGACAACTATGCTGAAAGGAAACCAGATTAATACTTGGAATGGTCAATGGCTTTCCCATTATTATGATACTAGAGAATATGATGCAGATATGCCTTTGGCGGGATATAATCCTTTCAATGTGAATAAGGATGGAATTATTAGTATCGATACCCAAACATGGACAAAGATTCTCATTGGTATTTCTAAAAAATATAGAAATGCTCAAATTTTGGGCTACATCTATAGCATAGGACAGACAAATACTACCATTGGTTTTATACCATTTAATTTGAACCAAATACGCCGTCCAATTCATCTTTATGAAAAGATATTTGGGATGAGCAATGGTAGAAATGCAGAGTCTTTATGGGGAACTGCAATTGGATTTAAAACGACTTGTACTTATGGGGCTATAGGTATTAAAGCTATGGAGCCTAAAGGGCTTAGAGATTATGTATGTTCAAAAGGAGATAAAGTGCCGAAACAGCCGAAAACTCCTAAAAATGAAGACGAACAAATTAATTTTAACGTATATAAAATTTGGATATTAGCTATGTTGAATAATGATGAATTATGGGAGAAATCCCAAGAGTTGGCTAAGTTGTTGAACGAAGCCTCTAGTGATAAAGATAAGTCTATCAGTACCAAACGTAAAAATTTAGTTGAGACAATGCTCAATGCAACTAATAAGAAACAGTTCATAGCAGCTGCTGCAGAGGTTGTTTCATTCATTGGTAAGATAGATGAGTTTAAAGGAATCGTGAAGGAGATTCATGGTATGCCAACAGACAATGTACCATACTTCTTAACACTTTTGCGTTTCCAGTATAAGACATTATAATAACAATTTTAAATACAAGATTATGAAAGAGAATTCTTTTATTTTTTTACGTGGTCTCAAACATACTGCGTTCACTGTATTCTGTGTAGAAGCTGGTCAGAAGTCATATTATGACCCGCAGTTCAATGTACGAGTACCATACTCAAGTGGTCAACAGGTTAAGCGTTCTATCATGAGTCAGCTTAATGAAGTTTTAGGGGTTCAACCTTCTCCTACAGAGTTCTATCTTAATATAGATAAGAAAGGAGCGCTTAAAGAAGGTGAGGTTCTTTCGTCTTGCGATCCACATTATATTGACCAACTTTTAGGTGGATGGATGAGAGCTGTTAAAGATGGTAAGGAAAAAACCGTAAAGCGCAGAAGTCCTTTAAGTATCTCTGCGATGACCCCTTTGCATCCACTTTTAGCTTCAGTTCCTAAGGAGAATATTTCTTTTGATCGTTCTGATAAGCCTAACGTGCATAAAGTTGTTGTGCGTGATGCTAATAGAAATCGTTTGACAGAAGAGCAGATTAGTAACCTTTTGGCTGGTAACGATAGAAGTTTGTATCGCAAATGGATTCAGGATAATACTCGTGCCACAGGTCTTTTTGTCTATGATGTAGCTATTGATTTGCGACGTTTGTTCTGCGTTTCAACTAATCAGTTGGAACCTGAGATTACATCAGAAATGGTAGAGAAGTTGAAAGAAGATGGATGGAAGGTAATCACTACTTCTTTTGGTGAATGCTTGTTGATGCCGAAAGAGCAGCGTGAGCAGATTATTCCAGCTATAGCCGATGCTCTAATTGATTGGCATATCACATCCAATCAGGCAAGAACATTCAGTTTGATGGAGACTTTAGCCATTGCTATTAGTGATAATGCTAATACTTTAGCAGCAGCTATTCGTGCCAAACTTGTTGAGGATGGAGAATCTAAACCAAAGGCAAAGCCTATCGTTGACGAAAATGCTGGTGCCAAGACATTTATAACTCTTCCATGTGCAAGTTATGTCGTGACTGAGACGGAAAGCGCAGATGCTTTGGCTAAGGCTAAGCAGGAGTTGGTTGGTAGAATGATGGCGTTTGATTACGAGAATCAGATTTAATGTAAATGATGAGGCTCCTGGTTTTTACTTGGAGCCTCCTATTGGTTTTCCTCTATGGTCATAACAGGTACTCATTTCAACTATTACCAGCTTTGCCATCGCAAACTATGGCTGTTTGCCAATGGCATCAACATGGAACAAGAGTCAGACTTGGTCTATGAAGGTAAGCTGGTGCATGAATCAAGTTATCCACAACGTACATCAAAGTATGAGGAAGTGGAGATTGATGGTATCAAAGTAGATTACTATGATGCCAAGAACAAGGTCATCCATGAGATAAAGAAATCTAATAAGGTGGATAAAGCTCATGAATGGCAACTGAAATATTACATGTATGTTTTCGAGCAGCATGGTATTGAAGGCGTGAAAGGCATCTTGGAATATCCTCTTTTGAGAAAGACAAAAGAAGTAATCTTGACAGATGTCGATAGAGATGACATTCAGGTTATATCTAAAGACATTATTAAGATAATCTCTCAAGATGTTTGCCCGTCTAAAGTTAAGAAAGGCATCTGTAAGAATTGTAGTTATTTCGATTTTTGTTATATAAACGAGTTGGAGGAAGAAGAATGAAAAGAAGTTTCTATCTGTTCAATCCAGGCATCATGGAACGCAGAGATAATACGCTGAAGTTTACGCCTGTTATCATAAATGAAGATAATGAAGAAATCAAGCAGCAACCTCGATACATTCCTATTGAGGATGTTGCGGAACTGTATGCCTTTGGAAGTCTGCGGGCAAATAGTGCTTTGTTCAACTTTCTGGGGCAGAAAGGTATTCCTGTCCACTTCTTCGACTATTATGAGAACTATACCGGAAGCTTCATGCCAAGGGAAAGTCTTCTTTCTGGCAAGGCATTGTTGGCACAAACATCTGCGTACCAAAATAAGAAGAAAAGGGTAGAATTGGCACGTAAATTCATTCAGGGAGCAGCTTGGAATATGGTTATGAACCTCAACTATTATAATCGTAGAGGAAAAGACCTGCAAGATATTATCGATACTATTAAAAGATTGAGTAATACTTTGCCAGATGCTAAGGCTGTAGATGAGATAATGGGAATTGAGGGAAATATCAGACAGGCATATTATGCTGCATTCGATATCATTCTCGATGATTTCAACATGGGATCAAGAACCAAGCAACCGCCAGAGAACGAGGTAAATGCTCTCATTTCTTTTGGCAATATGATGTGCTATACCGAAACTCTCCGAGCCGTTCATCAAACTCAGCTCAATCCAACGATAAGCTTTCTGCATACTCCAGGAGAAAGGCGTTTTTCGTTATGTCTTGATATATCCGAGATCTTCAAACCTATTATCGTGGATCGAGTCATCTTCAAGGTACTCAATAAACATGCTTTAAGCACCAGTCATTTTGATAAGAAACTCAACAAATGTCTTTTGAACGAAAAGGGAAAGAAGATTTTTGTAAAGGCCATGGAAGAGCGTTATGATGAGACATTCCGTCATCGTTCTTTAGGACGTAATGTAAGCTATAAGCATCTTATAAAGTTGGAATGCTATAAGCTACTAAAAGATATTTTAGGAATAGAAGAATATAAACCTTTTAAAATGTATTGGTGATATGTATGTGATTATAGTTTATGATGTTGGTGAGAAGCGAGTAGGCAAAATGTTGAAGCTTTGCCGCCAATATTTGTGTTGGATTCAGAACTCAGTTTTGGAGGGAGAATTATCTGAAGCTAAACTTCGGGAATTGCAAATGAAGATGAAAGCTATCATTGATGAATCCGAGGATAGTGTCATTGTTTTCACCAATAAAATGGGGTATAATATGAATAAACAGATTCTTGGAAAAGAACGAATGTCTACCGATAATTTCTTATAAAGAGTTGTCGATGTGGTTCTATTTTTCCGTTTCTAGGTTCGGAAAAACCTCCAAAAGTGTTCTTTGACTTATTGAAACCTCCATAAATAGGCAGGTTGTCGTAAGGGCGCAGAAAAAATATCTTTAGGCATCGACATTTTTCTGAAGATTTTTTTGTATCTTTGCACCCGCAAACCCATAGATTCTTAGGACATCTATTCCTTAAATCTTACGGGTTCTAATCGTACCTTTATGGAATTGAAATTAGTTTGTTCTTGCTGATACTGAGTATTAAAAAACTGTTCTAATCGTACCTTTATGGAATTGAAATTAATCATACCATAGGTAGAAGAAGTAAACTTACAACGTTCTAATCGTACCTTTATGGAATTGAAATATGCAAATTATCTTAAGAAGTTAGGTAATTATTAGTTCTAATCGTACCTTTATGGAATTGAAATATAACACTTGTGTGTGCGGTGCAAACGGAACAGGGTTCTAATCGTACCTTTATGGAATTGAAATATGGTTATGCCCCTCGTTATTCTGAGTTTAAGACATGTTCTAATCGTACCTTTATGGAATTGAAATATTAGGTCAGACAAATTTAAAATGGCTTGATAGAGTTCTAATCGTACCTTTATGGAATTGAAATTTGCAATAGATAAAAGGAAAGACCTTTTACAATAAGTTCTAATCGTACCTTTATGGAATTGAAATTTAAACGAGACTGAAAATCTGCATTTTCTTTTTCAGTTCTAATCGTACCTTTATGGAATTGAAATAATGCTGCCTACTGATTACTCTTTTGTTGGTGACGCGTTCTAATCGTACCTTTATGGAATTGAAATCTGAATAGGCGAAGTAGTCATAGAAGAAACAACAGTTCTAATCGTACCTTTATGGAATTGAAATGTGTTTAAAATTACGCTTTGATTTCATTTCATGGGTTCTAATCGTACCTTTATGGAATTGAAATCGTTATGCTGAACTTAAAAGTGCTCGTGATTATTTTGTTCTAATCGTACCTTTATGGAATTGAAATGGAGCACCGCCAGCAGAAGCACCAGCAGCAGCACGTTCTAATCGTACCTTTATGGAATTGAAATAGAAGAGAACTAGCAAGACCAAAAGCACCACCAATAGTTCTAATCGTACCTTTATGGAATTGAAATATGTAAAAATCATTAAGGAAGATAAAGTTTCAAAGTGTTCTAATCGTACCTTTATGGAATTGAAATTAAGTAGTAGCAGTAAACTTGCAACCAGCAGATAGTTCTAATCGTACCTTTATGGAATTGAAATTGGTAAGACTACTGTCCTCATTCAGGACAGTACCAGTTCTAATCGTACCTTTATGGAATTGAAATTCGTGTGATTCTGTCGAACAATGCGTCCACGTCCGTTCTAATCGTACCTTTATGGAATTGAAATTTGCGAAAGGCTTCATAAATACCTCTTTTTGGTTGTTCTAATCGTACCTTTATGGAATTGAAATAGCAGAAGGCAAGTAGGTCGGATGAATCCAGCAAGAGTTCTAATCGTACCTTTATGGAATTGAAATAATAGAAGAAAGAAAGCGTGCTGGCTGCATTAGAGTTCTAATCGTACCTTTATGGAATTGAAATAGCGGTATGGAAGGATATATTCTTCTTGATTCCTGCTGTTCTAATCGTACCTTTATGGAATTGAAATTGCAGAAGCGCCTGGCGCTCTACAATGAGGGAAGGTTCTAATCGTACCTTTATGGAATTGAAATGACGGAATGAGTGTGTGTAGATGGGTTGTCGTTTGTTCTAATCGTACCTTTATGGAATTGAAATATACTTCATCTTATGTATCATTAGGAAGTATAAAGTTCTAATCGTACCTTTATGGAATTGAAATGTTGGTAAGACGTTACGGACAAGCAAGAAGGGGTGGTTCTAATCGTACCTTTATGGAATTGAAATAACGGAATGAGTTTAAGGCGTTGGGTTGTCGCATCGTTCTAATCGTACCTTTATGGAATTGAAATGGCAGAACTTTACGCCCTTTGCGCTTGCGGCGTTGAGTTCTAATCGTACCTTTATGGAATTGAAATAAGGCAAAACGGGTCAAGCGTCACGCTTGCTCCGAGGGGGTTCTAATCGTACCTTTATGGAATTGAAATGGCTGATATGGTGTGCGAGAGTCTCCGCATCGACAGGTTCTAATCGTACCTTTATGGAATTGAAATAGCATAAAGGCTGGGCAATCGGCAGCGCCTCACAGGTTCTAATCGTACCTTTATGGAATTGAAATTTACCATCTGTGCGCATTCGTAAGCCTCTTCACGCGTTCTAATCGTACCTTTATGGAATTGAAATAGAAAACACCAAAACCATCGAACAGCAAAATTCAACGAGTTCTAATCGTACCTTTATGGAATTGAAATTATATTTCCTAAAATAAGCAGTAGGCGAGAGACCGCAGGTTCTAATCGTACCTTTATGGAATTGAAATGACTACTAGATACGCACGTACACTTAATAAGGATGCGTTCTAATCGTACCTTTATGGAATTGAAATATCAGAACTACCTCGACATCGCAAAGGCGCAGGCAAGTTCTAATCGTACCTTTATGGAATTGAAATTACTTCGTGTTCGTCTTCTCGTTTTGTCGAGTTCAGTTCTAATCGTACCTTTATGGAATTGAAATAACTGTAGTTTTCGCAAAAATTAAAGAACTTAAAAGTTCTAATCGTACCTTTATGGAATTGAAATGAGATTAAGGAGCAGCTAGACCGCATAGAGCAGTATGTTCTAATCGTACCTTTATGGAATTGAAATTAGATATGGATGCTAGTGATGTTTCAGCGGAGGAGTTCTAATCGTACCTTTATGGAATTGAAATACTACCGGAAATATGCCAATTATTGCGGCTTCGAGTTCTAATCGTACCTTTATGGAATTGAAATTACTTATTCTGTAAAGGTTGTTCCTGTAAATGCCGAGTTCTAATCGTACCTTTATGGAATTGAAATTACTCTCCGATAATGTAGTAACGTATCTTTTCATGGTTCTAATCGTACCTTTATGGAATTGAAATATTCTTGGATTGGTGCGAACTCAGAGGTTTAACTCGGTTCTAATCGTACCTTTATGGAATTGAAATGAAGTAGCAGCAGTCTCAGCGTTACCGCCTGAGATGTTCTAATCGTGCCTTTATGGAATTGAAATGAGTTAATGAGGTTTGTCGGATCCTTGAAAAGTTTGTTCTAATCGTACCTTTATGGAATTGAAATCAGATAGAGTGAGGTGCTGACCAGAAGTCCAACTATTGTTCTAATCGTACCTTTATGGAATTGAAATGTATATATGAAGGAAGATGTCAAACATCCAATCGGTTCTAATCGTACCTTTATGGAATTGAAATGGCTAGACACTCCTCTATCCTCATCACCGACATCTAGTTCTAATCGTACCTTTATGGAATTGAAATACAGATGTCTGCTATCGCTGTGAGCCGTCCACCCTAGTTCTAATCGTACCTTTATGGAATTGAAATGACTTCACCAACGATGACGAATACAGATACTACCCTTGTTCTAATCGTACCTTTATGGAATTGAAATAATCTTTCGTGCTCATCAAAGCCTCTCTGAACCAGTTCTAATCGTACCTTTATGGAATTGAAATTTAACATATTTAGCAACGTACTGCGGAGCGGAACGTTCTAATCGTACCTTTATGGAATTGAAATTCGGGGAGGGCATTAAAAAGCATAAGATTATGGAAGTTCTAATTGTACCTTTATGGAATTGAAATGATAAGTCATCGTCTTATAAGCAACGGGGAATGCAGTTCTAATTGTACCTTTATGGAATTGAAATATAGACAATATGTATTGAGTTAATTCCGAACAAAGTTCTAATCTAATCGTACCTTTATGGAATTAATTCAGAAGTACTGATAGCTTTAGTATTATACCGCCATCTCTAGTTATGAGTGTTCAGAATGTGTCTCCTCCTACCACAGCATTCGTCTCCTCCGGTCACTGCATTCGACTCCTTCAGCTATCGCATTCGTCTCCTTCAGCCACTGCATTCGACTCCTTCAGCTAATGCAGCCGTCTCATTCTGCTAACTCAGTCGTCTCCTTCAGCCACCGCAGCCGTATGTGTCAACTCAATGAAGTAGATGAACTCGTGAAATGAAGTAGATGAAGTCGTGAAATGAAGTGGATGAGTTCGTATAATGAAGTTCATGATTTCTGCACAAATGCCAATACATGCGAATGGTAAAGCAAAAAGTGGTTGTTCGGAAATTCCGAACAACTACTCAATATGGTGCTTTAGAGGGGAAAACACAGAGTAATGAGGTGAAATACTATAATCTCGATGTTATTATCTCTGTGGTCCATCATTCCCCATAGGACAAAAGTCGCCATTGCCTTCTACTTATCGGTTAGTTTATCCAATTGTTCTTCCAGCAGTTCTGCCGCATCGGCTACGCAGAGCGGGCATTCTCTGAGTATATCTTACCTGTGCCCACTCCCTTGAGAAGTTTGCACTGGGTAGCTCCGTTGCGCTGCTGGAATTGGGTCATGATCTGTCGCATCGCCTTGACAGACTTAGCCTTATCCTTGGTGGCAAGTCCCAATACCATTCCTGCTCCTACTATGGCGCCGCAGGTTCCTTCCATATTACCCATTCCTGCCGCAAAGGCATTGCCCACATTTCTAAGGGCCTCTTCGTCCATACCCGTATAATCATAATAGGTACAAACCACAGCCTGGGTGCAGTTGTGTGATCCACAACGCTTCTTTTCTGCTGCTATTTCTTTTCTTGTTTTCATCATTATTTTTGTTTCGTTTAAAAATCTGGTGCAAAGTTACGGTTTTTATGATAGATAAACAAAAGTTATTGGCTATTTTATTATAGACATTTTCTATTAATGATTTTTTTGCCCATCTTACAGTTGATTGTACTTCATAACAAATAGAAATGTTTTTCTGTTTTTATTGCCACATCTGCCACCAATGCATTTAACTCTCTGATTATAAGTGAATAATGCGTGGCAGTAAGCGGT
>ERZ1023670.393-NODE-393-length-12649-cov-38.689614_pt1 | contig 12649 bp, 5 predicted proteins | sample MGYA00380342_ERZ1023670 | MGnify/ENA primary metagenome ERZ1023670 (study PRJEB33179, sample SAMN07448984) | human gut metagenome | biome: Human-gut; feature: Human associated habitat; material: Faeces | host: Homo sapiens | place: India: Bhopal | collected...
AGATTATCCTCTTCATCGATGAGATTCATACCCTGGTAGGTGCTGGCGGTGGCGAGGGTGCCATGGATGCAGCCAACATTCTGAAGCCAGCCTTGGCTCGTGGCGAACTGAGAGCCATCGGTGCCACAACCCTCAACGAGTATCAGAAGTACTTCGAGAAGGATAAGGCTTTGGAACGCCGATTCCAGACTGTGATGGTGAATGAGCCAGACGAGGTAGATGCCATCAGCATTCTTCGTGGTATCAAGGAGCGTTACGAGAACCACCACAAGGTTCGTATCCAGGATGATGCCTGCATAGCAGCTGTCAAGTTATCTGAGAGATATATTTCTGACAGATTTCTTCCGGATAAGGCCATTGACCTGATGGATGAAGCCGCAGCCAAGCTCCGTATGGAGCGTGACTCCGTGCCAGAGGAACTGGACGAAATCACCCGTCACTTGAAGCAGCTGGAGATTGAACGTGAGGCTATTAAGCGTGAGAACGACCAGCCAAAGATTCAGCAGCTCGACAAGGAGATTGCAGAATTGAAGGATAAGGAGCACGACTTCCGCGCAAAGTGGGAAGGCGAAAAGGCTCTTGTCAACAAAATTCAGCAAGACAAGCAGGAGATAGAGAACCTCAAGTTCGAGGCTGAGCGCATGGAACGTGAAGGAAACTACGAACGTGTTGCAGAGATTCGCTACTCCAAGCTGGTAGCTCTCGAAGACGATATCAAGAAGATTCAGGAGCAGCTGAAGAGCACACAGGGCGGTGAGGCAATGATCCGTGAAGAGGTGACTGCCGATGATATTGCTGAGGTAGTGAGCCGCTGGACCGGAATACCAGTAAGCCGTATGATGCAGAGCGAACGCGAGAAACTGCTCCATCTGGAGGAGGAACTTCACAAGAGAGTCATCGGTCAGGACGAGGCAATCACAGCCGTAAGCGATGCCGTTCGCCGCAGTCGTGCCGGTTTGCAGGACCCTAAGCGTCCTATCGCCAGCTTCATCTTCCTCGGTACCACCGGTGTAGGTAAGACTGAGCTTGCCAAGGCTTTAGCAGAATATCTCTTCAACGACGAGTCGATGATGACCCGAATTGACATGAGCGAGTATCAGGAAAAGTTCAGCGTCACCCGTCTCATCGGAGCGCCTCCGGGGTATGTAGGATACGATGAAGGTGGTCAGTTGACCGAGGCTGTTCGTCGCAAGCCATACAGCGTGGTCCTCTTTGATGAGATAGAGAAGGCTCATCCTGATGTCTTCAACACCCTGCTCCAGGTATTGGACGATGGCCGACTGACAGATAACAAGGGTCGTGTAGTGAACTTCAAGAACACCATTATCATCATGACTTCCAATGCAAGCCGTGAGATGTTGAAGAAGACCTTCCGTCCTGAGTTTCTGAACCGTATCGACGACATCATCACCTTCCAGCCATTGACCAAGGATCAGATTGCCAAGGTTGTGGAGTTGCAGATGAACAGAGTCAAGAAGATGTTGGAGCCTCAGGGCTTCGATCTCCGCTGGACTCCAGCCGCCATCAGTTATCTTGCCGAGGTAGGTTACGACCCAGAGTTTGGTGCCCGCCCGGTAAAGCGTGCCATCCAGGATTACGTCCTGAACGATTTGAGCAAGAAGATTCTTTCAGAGGAAGTAAGTCGCGAGAAGCCAATCACCATCGATTACGTGAAGGATCACGGTTTGGTTTTCAAGAATGACTAAAAACTCCCCTCCGGAAGTCTAAAGAGAATCATAAGATTCAATAGGTTCTAATATATACACACGAAAGGTTCCTTCAAGGAGTAACATCCTCCGAAGGAACCTTTTTTCGTTTATATCATCACGCCCCGATTTTATTCCTTTGGCAAAACCGGAACAGCACTTTCATATTCCGCCTTGCCTTCCTTCAACAACCCCGCATTCCTTACGATTTCTTCAGAAACCTGGGGACCGTTGTTCTTCCAGACATTATTCGGTCCATAGGCATTCTTCAGGAATTTCTCCTCGCTCGTCCAATTATCCTTCAGGAGGATATTGGAAGAACCCTCATCCGTATAGAGATAGAAATAATGATGAGGATCATGCACGTAGGACGGATGCAGAATATCCCTTACCACATTTCCAAATATTACCGTATTCGGCTGGTTTCCAAGCGTGTAGATACCGGCACAATCATACATGTGAGCAGCATATCGCTCGATGAGATTAGCATGAATGCGATTGTCGTGCATCACACCCAGGTCGCGATTCCAGCCCCATCCCATACTGATGCCCGAATAACTTACATCATGGATGTAGTTATGCTCAATATTCGTACGGCTTACATATCCTAAAGCAATGGCGCAGGTACCCCATTCCTCGTGAGTTACATCAGAAAGCTCACAGTTCTTCACCTGCAATCCGCTGCATACTTCACGCAAATCCTGCGGACGGTAAGGCAGGTGAGTTTCCAGACCTTCAGGCGAGAAACTGCCACATACCAAACCGTTCATCGCAATATCAGCAAATCGACAGTTGAGTACCGCCCCATCCTTGCAGCCCTCTACGAAATCAACGCCATTTCCGCCTAAGTTTTCGAACGAGCAGGCATCAAAGACAGCCCGACTCGCATAACGCAGCTCCACAGCAGCCCGAGGTCTGCCCAGCCAGTCCTGATTATCCAGTTTATGATTGTTCATACGGTCGATGCTGGGACGCAGCTTATAGCCTTCGGTGATAAACATACCCGCCTGCAGAGGCACATGCCCCTTATAAGAAGGGCGGTTCCAGGTAGTAACCCCGAAGTTTACATTTCTGAACGTTACCGCATCTACCGTTTTTTCCCTGGTTCCCTCAAATTTCACCAGCGTTTCAAGGGCAGGAGCCACCACATCAGCATACTTTCCAGAAGCCTCCACTTCCGATGTTCCAGCTACCTTCAGCCCCTTCATAGACTGCCCTTTCCGAGGCATATAATACAACTTGTGCGAACGGATATCCTGATACCATTCGCCCGGTTTATCCAGCAGCGGCAGAGCATTCGAGATAAAGAAAGGCGAGTTGTGCTTGCTGTTATACATCGGTGAAGGCCAAGGACGCTCAAACTGAATCCTAGCCTCCGGATCGTGGAAGGAGACAGCAGCAGAATCGCCCTGAATGCGGATATTCCGTATGCGCAGATAGCTCACCTCCCACATCTGATGCAGTGTCATTTCGGCATATTTCGAGTCTTCACGGATGATGCAGTTTCCCTGCTTATCCTTTGCTCCCGTAAGCAGAGGACGAACGGCTGAAGCAGGAACCCAGATGATGCGTTTCTTCTTGTCTACCCATCTGATGCGGGGCATCTTCTCATAATCGCTCACGCTACGCGCCTTATCAGCACGTAGACGATTCACCCAGAGATGTCGGAAATCCATAGGTCTACCATTGAAATCCGGCACGTCAGCCACCCAATATCTGCCCTGTTTCTTCCATCCGTTTATCTGCACAGCTCCATTCAGAACCGTCCCTTTTCCATTTTTTCCCGAAGGCGTTCCCTCAAAGCAGAGATGACTGTCTTCCGGACGAAGCACCAGGGGTTCATAGAGTTTGTAGCATCCCGCTTCCATCCTGATTACCACCGAATCAGCCTGTCCCAGGCGCCTCATCTCGCGAGCCTTTCGAACCGCATCTACAAGCGAAGAATCGGGCGAAACCTTCATATAGCCTATCTTCCTGCCAGGGTTATTCTGGGCAAAAGCCCCATGTATGGAGAAAGCCAGAATACCAGCCAGCAGCAGCTTTCCACTCAAGTTCATTGTTATTTTCATATCAATCTGATCAGTTTTCAATTTCATTAAAGACGAGAAAAGGGATGATATTGTAATCACCCCTTTTATATATTCTAATCAGATTCTCCACACAAAAGATTCCTGGCTTGAAAACACCAAAAATTTTTATTCGATGATGATACCACCATTAGGCTGAATCACGACCTTTGCCTTTCCATTCTTTCCTACCTTCAAGGTCTTCTTCACGGAAGTAAAGAACTTTTCGCCCTTCTTCTTTGGCTGATCGGTAAGATAAGTAACCGTCTTGCCTGCAAACATCGGCAAATCGAGGGTCAGGGCGAGAGGCTTGTCCGTAGCATTCAAACCGCCTACAAACCATTTGCCTGCCGAAAGAGCTGCGCCCGAACCGTTCAGATTGCCAGCCTTGCGAGCTATGACCGCATATTTCGTAGGATAACCGGCGATAAACCTGGTATCTTCCCAGTCTGTAGGAACATTCTTCAACCAATCCAGCTCCCACTGCGGAACATCCTGCAAGTTATTAGGATATAGGCAGATACAGTTCACGCTACTCTGGTTGGTGATAGCTGTTGCCATCTCGAAGATATCGCTGGTAAAGCGCTGATGACGGCTCTTGTTGTCCTTAGAGAAATACTTGTTCATCATCACGCCACCCCAGTCGAAGCTGGCTACGGCATTTCTAGAGAAAGGATGCATCGTCATTTCGAAAGCCTCCTTTTTGGCATGATAATCGGTAAAGTAAACATTCTCTGAAGCCAGAGCTGCCTCGCTGGATACATAGTTAGGATACATACGCTCCCAGCCACGTGGCAAGGTACAACCGTGGAAGATCACCTCCAGGCCGTAATCGTTGGCATCGCTCAGGATATCCTCGTAGAGTTTCATCGTTTCCTGCTTGTCGCCTCCGAAGAAATCCACCTTGATACCTACCACGCCTATCTTCTTCATCCACGCCATCTCCTTCTTGCGGGCGATGGCATTGTTCATAATCTGGCGAGGAGTCTGAGGCGCATCATTCTCGAAACCGTTGGAGTTGTACCAGAGCATCAGGCTCACCTTCTTGCTCTGAGCATATTTGCTCAATTCCTCGATGCGTTTCCTGCCTATCTGCTTGTCCCACCAGCTGTCTACCAGGATAGCCTCATATCCCTGTGCAGCAGCCACATCTATCATCTTCACCTGATCATCATAGTTGGTGGAACCGTCCTGCCAGATGAGCCAGCTCCAGGTATAGCGGGATGGCTTATACTGCTGCGAAGCCTCATATAAAGGCTCTACCACGTCGTAAGGGATGGTTGTCTCCACGATAGGAGCCAGCGAAGAACCTACGGTGATGGTGCGCCAAGGTGTCTCTCCGGGCAATGGGATTCCGGCATATTCCGACCCGAAACCGTTGTTCTCGCCCTTCTGCGGGAAGGCGATGGTATAGCCCTTCCCCGACTCATAATCGGAGAGACGGCTGCCTGGATATGCGCTCGAAACGCCCGTTTCACTCACCAGAACCCATCCGTCGCTGCCTACCTTGAAGAGGCAAGGAAAGGTATAGCCCACGCCAAACTGCGATTTCACGTTCATCTGGGCATCAGGGGTATATTCCTCTTCGTATGACGGTTTGGTGCGCTCCCAGCCCGTCATCGGAGTAATCTGCGGACAGAGGAAGGTGGTGGTCTTCTCCGGGAAGTTGAATCCGCTCACCTCATTATATATGATTACAGCCTTGGGATTATCCTTCTTAGGACGGCTCATCTCATACTTGTAGGCGATGTCGTTGTTGGAAACATGGAGATGAAGGGTCATGGAATCCTTCTTCTCGTTGAGGAATCCGATGGTTGCCTCTACAGCATCCTTCCGGATATGCGATTTCTTGATGCGGCTCATATTGTAAGAGAGATGCCTTACTTCTCCACCTTTCAGGGCGCCCATCGAGAGCTTCTGGGAGAAGTCGCCATAGTTGGCTACAAGTCCGAGAGCCGAAGGACTGAGCATCCGCTTCCCCTCATAGTCTACAGTATAGGAAGCCTTGCCCCCTTCACACGATACGTTCACAGCTAACTTGCCATCAGGCGATTTTACGGTATAGTTGCCTGCTTGTGCTCCGAGAGCACCGAGCAATAAAATACCAGCAATTCCAATCATTTGTTTCATCTTGTCATTCTTTATAGATTTATCATTTTTGTCAGTTGTCGTAAATACACCCAAGAAAGGCGATTCTGTTACGGCTTTCGTCTTCAGATGTAAAACTTTCAGTTGCAAAGATAGACAAAAATTAAACAAGACAGGAGCATAATTTGCACAAAAAAGTGCACGAATCAGCGAAAAAGCGAAAAAGGAAACAGAAAGAAAGAAAAATGAAACAATACAAAAACCAAAAGCCCCGACATCACGTCGAGACTTTTGAAGTTTTTGAATGTTTCAGCAGTTTGTGTTTTTTATGTAGTTATGATTTGTATCTTTGAAAATCAGTTTTTCTTTCTGGGTGCAAAATTAATAATAAAATTGATTCAAATCAAAAAAAAAGCAGTTTTTTACGCAAAAAAGAACGTAAACGTTTGCAAGTTTTGCCCCCGCAACAAGGGTCCTTTTGCAATAAAAAATCAAAAAACATTCGGTTTTATTTTGTATTTTCTGCATTTTACAGTATCTTTGCACCTAATTATATATAATATACACGTATACGTAAATGAAAGAATTTGTAATATCAGAAGTCAAGGCAGAAACCGCTGTGCTCGTGGGCCTGATTACCAAGACACAGGACGAAGCCAAGACAAAAGAATATCTCGACGAGTTGGAATTTCTTGCCGATACGGCTGGTGCTGTCACCGTGAAGCGTTTTACGCAGAAGGTGGTTTCGCCTAACCAGACCACGTATGTGGGCAAGGGTAAGCTCGAAGAAATCAAGCAATATATCAAGCAGGAAGAAGAGGAAGACAGAGAAATCGGTATGGTTATCTTTGACGATGAACTCTCGGCAAAGCAGATCAGAAACATCGAGCAGGAGCTTCAGGTGAAGATCCTGGACCGCACCTCGCTCATCCTCGACATCTTCGCCATGCGTGCACAGACTGCTGCTGCCAAGACCCAGGTAGAGCTGGCACAGTATCGCTACATGCTGCCCCGACTGCAAAGACTCTGGACTCACCTGGAGCGTCAGGGTGGTGGTTCAGGCTCCGGAGGCGGAAAGGGTTCCGTAGGTCTTCGCGGACCGGGTGAAACCCAGCTCGAGATGGACCGCCGTATCATCCTGGGCAGAATGAGCCTGCTCAAGGAGCGACTTGCTGAAATCGACAAGCAGAAGAACACACAGCGAAAGAACCGCGGCAGAATGATCCGTGTGGCACTGGTAGGATATACCAACGTGGGCAAGAGTACCATCATGAACCTGCTCTCCAAGAGTGAGGTCTTTGCCGAAAACAAGCTCTTTGCCACCCTCGATACTACCGTAAGAAAGGTGGTGGTAGACAATCTGCCGTTCCTCCTCGCAGATACCGTAGGATTCATCCGCAAGCTGCCTACCGACCTGGTAGACTCCTTCAAGAGTACGCTCGACGAGACCCGCGAGGCCGACCTGCTGCTCCACGTAGTAGACATCTCCCACCCTGACTTTGAAGAGCAGATACAGGTGGTAGAGAACACGCTGAAGGAACTTGACTGTGCCGACAAGCCATCGATGATTGTCTTCAACAAGATAGACAACTATTCGTGGATAGAGAAGGAAGAAGACGACCTTACTCCTATGGAGAAGGAAAACATTCCGCTGGAAGACCTCAAGAAGACCTGGATGGCAAAGCTCAACGACGACTGCCTGTTCATCTCGGCAAAGAACAAGGAGAACATCGACGAGTTCCGTGAGGTGTTGTACAAGAAAGTAAGAGAGCTCCACGTACAGAAGTATCCATACAACGACTTCCTGTACCAGGATTATGAATAAACTATAAAAAAACGTATCAACAATATGAATGACTACAGACCCCTAACCTCCGAGGAAATCGAGGTGCTCAGGAGCAACGACTGTTGGGCTGAAGACTGGACATCCATCAATGTCTCAGAAGATTTCAAACCGAACTTCATGCACCGCGTGATGCTCTATGGCGAAGTGAACATCGGCGCCTTCAACAAGAATGTAGAGGTGAGCCAAGGCTTCGTAAAGCACTCTGGCATCAACAATGCCACCCTGCGCAATGTAACCATAGGTGATGACTGCCTCATCGAGAACGTAGGCAATTTCATCAACAACTACAACATCGGGGATGATTGCTACATCTCGAACATCTCAACCATGGAAACCACCGAGGGAGCAACCTACGGTGAGGGCAACCTGGTGAGCGTGCTCAACGAGGTGGGAGAAGGAAACGTCATTCTCTTCAGCGATCTGAACAGTCAGCTTGCCGCCTTCATGGTGAAGCATTTCTCCGACAAGGAACTGAAGGAGAAGATCAGACAGCTCATCAAGACCGACATCGACAACAAGATGCCGGAACGCGGACAGATAGGCAACAACGTGAAGATTGTCAATACCAAGGAGATTACCAACTGTGTCATCAACGACCTCTGCGAGGTGAACGGAGCTTCCCGGCTCAGCGACTGCACCCTGCTGGGTTCGGTCCACGGCTGCGTATATATCGGCACGGGAGTCATCATCGAGAACTCCATCATCGCCGAGGGGTCCAGCGTCATCAACAGCGTGAAGATACAGGACTGCTTCGTGGGCGAAGCCTGCCAGCTGAGCAACGGTTTCACAGCCTCAGCCTCCGTATTCTTCGCCAACAGCTATATGAGCAACGGCGAGGCGTGTGCAGCCTTCTGCGGTCCCTTCACGGCATCCCATCACAAGAGCAGCCTCCTCATCGGCGGCATGTTCTCCTTCTACAATGCCGGTTCGGCAACCAACTTCTCCAACCACGCCTACAAGATGGGTCCTATGCACTGGGGCATCCTGGAGCGCGGTTCGAAGACAGCCAGCGGTGCCTACCTCCTGATGCCAGCCACCCTGGGTTCGTTCTCCGTATGCTTCGGCAAGCTGATGCACCACCCCAACACCCGCAACCTGCCGTTCGCCTATCTCATTGCCGATGGCGACAAGATGTTCCTCATCCCGGGCAGAAACATCACCACCGTGGGCTTGTATCGCGACATCAAGAAATGGCCTAAGCGCGACCTCCGTGCACAGGAAAACCGCAAGAGCATCGTCAACTTCGACTGGCTCTCTCCTTTCTCCGTAGGCGAAATCCTGAAGGGCAAGAAGATATTGGAGAACCTGCGCGAGGTGACGGGCGACAACGTTTCGCAGTATCTCTACCACGAATACATCATCCCAGCCACATCGCTCCACAAGGGCATCAAATACTATGATATCGCCCTGCGCATCTACATGGGTGCCGTGCTGAAGCGAGTATTGAAGCGCGATCCTTCCATCACCCCTCCTACCACGGAGATAGGAACCAGCGACTGGGATGACCTCTCAGGACTCCTGCTGCCGGTAAGCGAGGAAGACCGCATCATCGCCGACCTGAAGGATGGAACCATCGAAACCATCCAGGAGCTCATCAGCCGCTTCGAGGAGATTGATGCCAACTATCGCGAATATCAGTGGGCATGGACCTACAAGATGATCTGCGACTACTACCACATCTCCGAGATTACCCTGGAGGATGCCAACCGCATCCACGAGGACTATATCAAGGCACGCCGCTCCTGGATTGCGGAAATCAAGAAGGATGCCGAAAAGGAGTATGCCATGGGCGATGTGGAGGAAGAGGTTTACAGAAACTTCGTCAACAGTCTGGACCAGGAAGTGGAATACGAGAATTAATTCATAATGAAGAATTAACAATTTATAATTAACAATTTATAATTAACAATGAAGATTAAGCATGTTTTGCTGGCAGCTGTCCTGATGGGCAGCCTCAGCGCCACAGCTAAGGATTATCATTACACCACCATCCCCGGTGATGCGATGAAGACACGCATCTATACCCTCGACAACGGTCTGACGGTGTATATGTCAGTCAACAAGGAAAAGCCTCGTCTGCAGGCAAACATCGCAGTAAAGACAGGTTCCAGAAACGACCCTGCCGAAACAACCGGTCTTGCCCACTATCTGGAGCACCTGATGTTCAAGGGAACCCAGAAGTTCGGCACCATCGACCACGCCAAGGAGAAGCCTTATCTCGACGAAATCACTCGCCGATATGAGAGCTACCGCAAGCTGACCGACCCGGCACAGCGCAAGCAGGCTTATCACGAAATCGACTCGGTTTCGCAGCTGGCAGCCAAGTACAACATCCCGAACGAGTACGACAAGCTGATGGCAAGCATCGGAAGCCAGGGCACCAACGCCTATACTTCCAACGACGTGACCTGCTATGTAGAGAACATCCCGAACAACGAGATAGAGAATTGGGCTAAGGTACAGAGCGACCGATTCCAGAACATGGTGATCCGCGGTTTCCATACCGAGCTGGAGGCTGTATACGAGGAGAAGAACATCTCTATGGCAAGCGACAACACCAAGGAGTTTGCTGCCCTCTGGAAGCTTCTCACCCCTACCCATCCTTACGGCACACAGACTACCATCGGTGAGCAGGAGCATCTCAAGAACCCTAGCATCATCAACATCCAGAACTACTTCCACCGCTACTATGTACCTAACAATGTGGCTATCTGCCTGGCAGGTGATTTCGACCCAGACCAGACCATCGCCATCATCGACAAGTACTTCGGTTCATGGAAGAAGAGCGACAACCTCACCCGTCCTGAGTTTAGCCTGCAGCCGGATATTACTGCCGTCAAGGATACAGCCGTAGTGGGCAAGGAGGCTGAGAACGTGATGTTCGCCTGGAAATTCAAGGGTGCCAACGACAAGGAGAGCGATGTGCTCGATGTCATCGAAGACATGCTTTCCAACGGTAAGGCTGGACTGATGGAGGTTGACCTGGAGCAGCAGATGAAGCTGGCTTCTGCCGGAGCCTTCGTCTACGGTCTGCACGACTATTCTGCCTTCATCCTTGCCGGTAATCCTAACAAGGGTCAGAAGCTGGAAGAGGTCCGCAGCCTCATGCTCCAGGAGATGGCGAAGCTGCGCCGTGGAGAATTCGACAACGACCTCCTGCCTTCTGTCATCGCCAACAAGAAGCTGAACTTCTACAGAGGTCTTGACAGCAACGACAACCGTGCCAGCATCATGGTAGACGCCTTCATCAACGATGAGAAATGGGAAGACGTAGCCGGCAAGCTGGAACGTCAGAGCAAGCTGACCAAGCAGGACATCGTAGATTTCGCCAACAAATATCTGCGCGACGACAACTTCGTATGCGTATACAAACGCATGGGCGAGGATACTACCCTGAAGAAGATTGAAAAGCCAGCCATCACTCCTATTCCGGCAAACCGCGAATATGAGAGTGCTTTCGTTAAGGAAATCAAGAACGCCAAGGTGCCTGAAATCCAACCTCAGTTCCTCGATTTCAAGAAGGATCTTACCGTAGGAAAGACCAGCAGAAAACTGCCTCTCGTATACAAGCAGAATACCCAGGACGACCTCTTCAACCTCGTATTCCGCTACGAGTTCGGCGATGAGGATGATATCCGCTACAGCTATGCAGCCCAGTATCTCGACTATATCGGAACCGACAAGAAGAGCGTTTCTGCCATCAAGCAGGCTTTCTACAAGCTGGCTTGCAACTTCAGCATCGCCCAGGGTTCCAAGACTCTGCAGATCAGCCTCAACGGTCTGAACGAGAACCTTCCAGCAGCTCTCCAGCTGACGGAGGAAATCCTGCACCATGCCAAGGCAGACAAGACCTCATGGAACCAGTTCATCGACCTCATCGAGAAAAGCCATCAGGATGCCAAGACCAACCAGCAGTCAAACTTCAGCTACCTCTGGGACTACAGCACCTACGGTGCCTATAACCCAACCCGCAACGCCATCAAGACCGCTGACCTGCGCAAGATGGATCCTCAGGAGCTGGTCAACCTTCTGGGCGGTCTGAACAACATGGAGCACACCGTTGCCTACTATGGTCCTTACAGCGAGAAGCAGCTGAACAGCCTGCTCGCCAAGGAGCACAAGACAGCCAAGAAGCTTGCAGCTGTACCAGAGGGCAAGGAGTACAAGATGGAGGAAATCAAGCAGAACGAGATTTATATCGCTCCTTACGATGCCAAGAACATCTATCTGCGTTCTTACCAGAACACCGGAAAGAAGAGCGATGTGAAGGACGGTGCCCTGATTTCTCTCTTCAATGAGTATTATGGTGGCGGCATGAATACCATCGTCTTCCAGGAGCTTCGTGAGACCCGCGGTCTGGCTTACAATGCCGGTGCTGCCTACTACACTCCAGTTCGCAAGGACGAGAAGGATTACTTCATGCGTCACATCATCACCCAGAACGACAAGATGATGGACTGTATCCACGTATTTGACGAGATTACCAACAATCTCCCACAGAACGAGGCTTCCTTCAATCTTGCCAAGCAGAACCTGATGAAGTCCATCCAGAGCCGTCGCATCACCAAGGCTGGCGTCATCAACGCCTACTTCAATGCCCAGCTCAGAGGTATCGACTATGATGTAACCAAGCTCTATTACGAGCAGCTCCCTTCTCTGACTCTCCAGGACATCACGAACTTCGAGAAGCAGAATATCGTAGGCAAGCCATACCGCATGGTGATCCTCGGTGATGAGAAGAATCTCGATATGAAGAGCCTGGAGAAGATTGCTCCAATCAAGCGTCTCTCTCAGGAAGAAATCTTCGGCTATTAAATAGGAAAAAGAATATATAGAATATTTCAACAGTTTTTAAAGAACAAAAAACATTATGGCAAAAACTCCAGATTTTAAGTATGCTCCAATGTTTCAGATTGGAGAGGACAAGACAGAGTATCGCCTTA
>ERZ1023670.395-NODE-395-length-12630-cov-31.906640_pt1 | contig 12630 bp, 10 predicted proteins | sample MGYA00380342_ERZ1023670 | MGnify/ENA primary metagenome ERZ1023670 (study PRJEB33179, sample SAMN07448984) | human gut metagenome | biome: Human-gut; feature: Human associated habitat; material: Faeces | host: Homo sapiens | place: India: Bhopal | collected...
TTCGAAGAATGTACAAATCTCACCTCTGCCCCAGAATTGCCTGCTGAAACATTAGAAGATTACTGCTATCTGGGAATGTTCATTAATTGTAAAAATCTCACCTCTGCCCCAGAATTGCCTGCTGAAACATTAGCAAATTGCTGCTATCATGAAATGTTCTGGGGTTGTACAAAATTATCAACCGTCACAATGTTGGCACCAAGCGACCAAATTACGAGCAAATATGCTTCCCTTAATTGGCTTAATGATGCCGGAACCGGCGCAAGCTCCCGCACGCTCAAAGTACAAAATGCGGATGCCTATAATGCGTTGAAAAACACTGCAGATTATCTTCTTGACATCTGGAAGGAAGGCGATACAGGCGCTACCGTGCTATTTGAAAATAACGGCAAATAGAATAGAAGCATTGGACCAGCGATGGAATCGCTGAGAACGGGGGCTGCAGTCGCTGGGAATGCGGCGAAACAATAGAAAAGGGGTCTATATGCCACGACGAACGGGTGGCTTATAGACCCTTTTGTTGTATCAGGGATGCCGAAGGATGGGCCGTACGGGCTGAAGGCCCAAAAGCTCATAGCCCAGGGCAGCGCCCTGGGTATATGTAGCAATCAACAAGGCGCCCTGTAGGGGCAAAAGCTTTATTAATCATCTGGTTTTAAAGCTTTTGCCCTTACAGGGCGACGAGTTTGGGGACCATGAAAACCCAGGGTGATGCCCTGGGCTAGGAGCTTCTGCCCCTTCAGGGCGTGTGGGGCAAACAGGGCAAAAGTTCAGATTTGTTCTTTGTCCCACAGATTTCACAGATTTACACAGATACAATGAAAAAAAGGTCTATATGCCACGATGGTCGGGTGGCGTGTAGACCCTTTTTGTTGTATCAGGGATACCGATGGATGGCACTATGTGGTCAGATGGGGCGCTGCATGTCTAGAGTTTCAACTGCTTGATTTCCTCTGCCGTCAGCCCCGTCAAATCCATGACCATTGCTTCATCCATACCCTGTGCCAGCATCTTTCTGGCAATCTCAAGGCTTCGCAGGTTCATACCTTTCTCTATACCTTTCTCTATACCTTTCTCTATACCTTTCTCTATGCCTTTCTCCATTCCTTTCTCCATTCCTTTCTGATATCTGTCATCCAGAAGGGTTCTTTCAACGCTTACGGAATCCCAGAACTTGTCGTAGGCCCAGAGTTCGGCATCTGTGAAACCGGAAATCTCCAGTTCTTCTACGGCTTTTCCTATCTCCGGGTCATTAAGCAGGTCGGCTGGTACTTCCTTCGTATTGGAATTGATTTCCGTCAGGAAACGGAGCCACAATACCATCATGCGCTTGTCGGCAATGGAATGAGGAGTGAACTTAGGGAGTTCTATGAAGGTGAAATGCAAACCCTCGATGACCTTATTGCTGTCCTTATCGTGCACGATGCGGTAGTTGTGGATGAAATCCGGAGTATCATGCGCAAAGATATCATTTATCAGGTTGAGAGAATATACTGGTTGGAGTTCGCTGTATTTTCCTCCCTTTTTTGCCTGACTCACATAGAGCTTGGATGCATTGAACAATACTCGCTGCTGGAAGGCATCAGACCATTCCATCTGCATTTCCACGCAGAACTTTCTGCCTCTGACGTCGGTGCAGAGTACATCAACAATGGTATTCTTGCCCCCTTCGAGCTGGGGCACAAGTTCTGTAGGCAGATACTTGATTTCGTGTATCTGCTCCTCTTCGCTGAGTGGCAGGAGGGCGTTCAGAAGGCTGATCAGTCTTTTAGGATGATTGCCGAATATCTTCTTGAACGTGAGGTCTGCCTTAGGATCTAAGTACTTCATAACCATCTGTTTTAAAATCTACAGCGCAAAGTTACGACTTTATTTTCATATCTGCAAGAGAATTCGGGGAAAAGTTACAGAAAAAGGGTTTATATGCCACGATGAACGAGGGGGCGTATAGACCCTTTTTTGTATCAGGGATATTGAAGAACGGCGCCATACGCCCTGAAGGGGCAAAACTAGCTTCAGGGCGCATGGCGGATTCTACGGCTCGTCCAGGTATTCGAAGATGAGTTCTACCTGATGGCGGGTGAAGTAGTGGAGGCGCTTGCACTGCTGGGGACCATAAATGGCGGCAAACAGGGCGGGGATGCGCTTGATCCAGCGTGATAGGCGGGCTAGAGCCGCCTTTTCCGTTGCCTTGGGAAAGTAGAGCATCGCCAGCTCTGCCTTATCGTAATTTCTGACTTCTATCATAGGCTATTTAATCATTTTATAGGTTTCATTTAAAAACTCCGGGAAATTTTAAAATCTCTCTGAAAGATAGGAAATTATCTCTGAGAGATAAAAAAATATCTCTCAGGGAGAAATTGTTTTCTCTGTAGGATAGGGGGGCTTATCTACCCTTATCCATCAGGTCTCTGTCGGTAGGCAGAATTTCCGAAACAATCCATTTGTTGCCGTCCTCTTCGTGCTTCTGCTGGAAGCCGAGATTCTGCATCGTCTGGCTGATGTCACGGTTTGACATCGTGTCGCGGAAGATGGAATTGGTGCAGATGCGCTCCAGAATATCACTGGTGCGGCGACGGAAGATGTTCTGGACAGGCGTATCCTCATCGGGAACCTTGTAGAACTTGAGGATTCTTTCGGCTATGTAGTCGTTCACCTGGAACAGTTTGTTGCGCACCGACTGGCGCTTGATTTCCTCATCGGTGAGCCAGTATTTCCAGTCGTCCTCCTCCAGTCCCTTCTTCTTCTTTTCGAGCACCTTCCTGGCAAGTGCCACCGCCTGGGAGTAGATGCCCTCATAGTTGAAGGGATGGGTATAGGGATTTTCTATCTTCCGGATATGCCATGTCATGTATCTGCGGCTTTCGTCCTCAGGGATGATATGGACATTGTTGCTCGTGGCACAGAAGGAGGCATTCCTCTTCAGCTGGCAGCTGTACATGTGGTAGGGGATGCGATAGGTCACTGCCATCTTGGTGATGCTGCTCTTCAGCGAATTCAGGTTCTTGCCATGGGGCACTCCGAACTCGTCCAGCAGTACCAGTCCCTTCGAGGCTATCAGCTCCAGGAATTCCTTCGACTTGTAGTCGCCCGCCGAGTCGTTGGCGAAGTATTCGCGCAGCGATGGCGGGAGGAGGCGTTCGAAGAAGGTGGTCTTGAAGATGCCGCCCTTGCCCACGAAGATGAGGATAGCCTGGTTGGCGGTGTGGCTGGTGGTCCATTCCACGATCATTCCGACAAACCATTTCTTGAAAATCTCAACGAATTCCTCTTCCGTATGATAGTTGTTGGGACAGTCTATCACGGTCACCTTTCGGGCGAGTTCTGCGATATAGTCGGGGTCGCCCTCCTGCCAGGGTGGCAGATCCTTGAGATATTCCTCCATCGGATTGTAGTCGGCGCTGAACTCGCTGTTCACGATGATGTTGAGGCGCTTGGTTGAGGTTCTGATTCCGTCCTTTTCCATTCTGAGAAAGATGGAGTTCATGATGGAATCCTCCACGTCGGTCCAGCAGTAGTACTTGGTCTTTCCCACATAGCGTCCCCTGAGCTGCAGCTTGTTGGTGATGGTGTTGTGCCGGAAGTCGTAGTTGGTCTCCAGCCATTGCATGACGTTTTTGGTGGATGCGAGTTTTTTCGTGTTTCCTCTAGGCATTTCGCAGCTCCAGCATCCCTGGCTTTCCGTATGGTTGTATACCCAGTCAATCACCTGCTGTGTTCCGTCGTGTGCGGCATATTCCTTCGTCATCCATTGTTCCACATCCTCCTTCCTTGCCCCGTAGTTGTGGCAGAAGGTGGCAAACTGCATGACGAATTCATGTCGATGTCCCGTTTCGAACTGCACATACCAGTTTTTCGACATCTCTTCCACTTTTCTGATGATATCTTCAGAGTTTAGAGGTGCCGTGTTTTGCTGTTCCTCAGCCGTCGGGGCACCTTTTCCAGCCTTACGCTTTCTGGGCGGCTTGCGTTTCTCTTCCTCCTTCTTCTCTTCGTTGCGGATGAAGTCTTCGGTCTCTTCCGGCGTCACGTCAATCGCCGTGGCATCCCATTGGAAGTAGGCATTCTCGTCGTGCGCCAGACCGCAGATTCGGGTCATGTTGGTGCACTGTCTGTCAGCCTTCAGTCCTAGTGCTTCGTCATACAGTTTCATCGCCTTGGTGATGGCTATATGGTGCAGGTCGGTGGCGGCTAGCGGACAGCCTTTGGGTCGGGTGTATCGGCACAGGATTCTGATTCCCTTCCCGCTGATGGTCCGGTAAGCCGCCATGGTGTTCCTGATGCCTTTCACCTTCTCCATTGCCAGTTCCATCTGTTCCGGTGAGAGGTTGTCATAGTCCAGCATGAGCCAGAAGGTTTCCCATCCGAAGTCTTCCAGCTTTTTTCCAGTGCGCATGAATTGGATAGAAGGGCAGATGCCATGCGATCTCTGCTTTCTAGTCATTGCCATCTTTCTGTCTATCTTGGCATCAATTCTATACCCCTCCGTATTCTGCTGGGTATAGACGTCAGTCGTGATGAGTTCCTCCAGTTTCTGAAGGCTTTCCAGGGGCCGGTTGATTGTCGTGTTCAACGTCTCGAAAAACGATGGCAGTTTGTCCTGTCCTTCTTTTTGATTTATCTTCATACTCAGAAAATTTTTAGTGGCGGCTTGCTTTTTAGGGTAGGTCGTCGATAATTAATACCGCCACAAAGATAGCATTTTTTTTCGAGAAATGCAAATCCGTCTTACGAACGTAGTAATATTGGCAACGAACAACCTGTTTGAAGCAATTTAGCCACATGAGCAGTTTAATACTTTTTGAGTATGATGCAGCAATCCTCAAATTTATTCTTGTAACTTGGAGTGATTGAAAATTCCTGTCCCATGACGACTACAGTATCTCCTATCTTTTGCGTGATGTAGTTGTAATTGACAGCAACGGATCTGCTGATTCTTATAAACTGTTCGCATCCGTCTCTTTGCAGCTGTGACAGCGTAGAATGGAGTAGGGTGCTATGCAGATGAATCCTACCATCGCCGGCGCATACCTCTGTATACGAACCGCATGCCTTCAGATATGCTATCTGATTGATAGGCAACACGGTATTTTCATCAATACCGTTCATAACCACGAATTTCTTGATAGGCAGCGTTTGTTGCTGGAGCTGGATTTTCGTTATCTGTCTGATGTCACGGATAACTTCTTTCTTCAGTCCCTGGCTGAGAAGATACTTCTCTGCATCCATTACTACTGCCTTTACTACAGTTTTTACCATTTCGTCTAATGGAACGATTACTTTTTTATCTTTCATTTTGTTTGTTTTTAAAAAATGCTGTAAAGTGAATCATTTTTTTGGAAATAGCCAAATCTATCTTGTGAATGCTATGTTTTTGGCAATAAAAGGTAAAAAAAGCAATCGTTTAAGTTTTTCCCCATTTGCGGTTGGCGTTTTTCTTATCAAAAAATATGGAAACAATGGGAAAATGGGCGAAATAAAAAAATAGGACACGGAAACTGAAGGAACTGAAGGCAAGGTTTCCGGGAGTGTTAAAATGGAGTTAAAAAGTAAAGAGAATGAACAAAAAATGGGGCTGAAGGACTGAAGGCAGTTTTTCAAAATAATAATTTCATATCAAAAACTGCATTTTAACATTTGGCAAAATATATTGCAATTACTTGATAATCATATACTTTCATCTTTTTTGCTCTACGCTGCATATAAAAATGAATTTTTAATTTCAGATTTCAGTTTTTTTGTGTGACCCTTCCTTCACATCCTTCAGTTTTTCATGGGGTATCCTTCAGTCGGAATCCTTTACAAATTCGTCATCCCACAGATTATTTTTTAAAGTCCCGCAGATTATTATTTTAAAGTCCCACAGATTTCACAGATTTACACAGATACTTTTTATCTTTTAAGTCCCACAGATTTCACAGATTTACACAGAACATTCTGATGATAATGAGATAATAAAATCTGTGTAAATCTGTGAAATCTGTGGGACTTAAAAAAATAATCAGTGGGGCGAAAAAAGCCCAGAGCAGAAAGAATCTGCCCTGGGCAATATTTCCCGTGAAATTTACATTGTTAATTTTACAGTGCAGACACACTCTCTTCCCCTCAGTAGATAGTTATACGTGAAGGTATTGACGGAATTATAGATAGTGTATGCATATTGGCGTTGATTCAAAATGTTCCTGATGTCAAAAGAAATCTTCATGGCTTTCTTCCTATATGACAACCCCATATCGAGCAAACTCATTGTCTTTGACACATCTTTCGTCAATTCATTCTTTACAATGTCAGCAGAAGTGTCGAATGTAAAGCCATCGAATGGCATGAGTTTCAATGACACTTTGTGTTGTTGGCTCAGATAGCTGTTGTTCTGATACTCCGTGGAAAGATAAGTTTTGGCAAACATTCCGTTATAAGCCAACTCCACATACTTGCAAGGCTGTGAAGTCAGATATGGGGAGAATGCCCAACTCTTCCATGTGTATTCCTGCTGAAAATCATTCTGCAAAGTCGTTTGTCGCTTCCATTGGTAGCCACCATTCAAGGAAATCTTTGTCTTGATGGGTTCTATAAATTTAGTGACACCAACTTGCCCCATAAAACTTCTACCTGTATTTGGGGCATATATCTTCGACATCGTGATGAGAGTAGAACTTGCATCTTGACTCATCAGTAAGTTGTTCTTTTCCTGATTATATAGAAAGTCTGCATTGAAGAACCACATTTTCAGTGGTATCTTATAGTCGTAATGCAATGAGGCGTTCAAACTCTTGTTGTCCGCCAAGATACCAGAGCCAACCTTCAGCGAGGTGTCATTGAATCTGACGGGTGTTTTCAAGAAATCCAAAATGTCCCCAAAGGTGCGAGCATAGAATATGTTGGTGCGAAGTACCGAGCGAGAAGTTACCTTATAGTTGCAATATACGCTAGGACAAACAGAATAATACCAAGAACCAGACGATGCGCTTTCCAATTTGTCCTTATGGATTATATAGTCTATGCGCATAGGTATTTCCAATCGGAAGACATATTTATATTGAGGATGTGAGTACTCATATTGTGGTACCAGAGCCATTCTGAGATTCTGCATATTCACATCATTGCTCTCGTCTGTAGGGTGCAGGCTTGTTTGCACCTTATCCATATAATAATTCAGCAATATTGGTAAATAAATACGAGAATAGAGATGCTTCTTAGACATTGAGAGAGTATTCTCTGTACGAAAACTTCTTCCATTGGCATTTTGTACCACATTATCGGTAGTTTCCTTGTTAAGAGTTATCTTTCCCATAGGAGAACCTTGATACGACATGATAGACGTAACCGCCCAACACAAATCCTTGTGATGCCACAAGGTAGAGAACTTGTTGTTCACATAAAACTCTCTCATGGTTTGCTTCTGGTTAAAGAGAGAACCGTTCTCTTTAGTAGGCAATTCTGATGTCAGAAAAGAACCTGTGCTCGACAGTGTGTTGCTAAGATAAGTCTTTTCTGAGTTGTCCTTGTATTCCAACTGGATGCTTGGGCGATGTATGGTTGATAGGGGAGAATACTCTTGGGCGATAATGACATTGTTATCCGCATCCGCATAACTTCTCGTCAAGCTATAGTCGTACTGACTTTTGGCATAGCTATACCCGATATTACCTTTTAGGGTAACATCCTTTCTTATCTTTCTCAATATGTTGAATGACAATAATCTATCTGTTGGTGAGGCATATCTGTCAACTTCAATAGGAGGAGTGGAAGCGGAAATGTTCTCTAATAAATTAGACAACGTAGATAATGTCTCTTTGTTGTCAAAGTGATTCGTCCCATCAGTCAATGCAAACTGATTGATATTGTCTGCTTTTAGCGAAGCCAACATTTGAAAGTTGGATTTGAAGAGCATACCGGCACCATTGATTTCATATAAGGTGTGTTTGCCTGCCCCTAATGACACTCCATAAGAGCCTACAGGCTTAAACTTTGCCTTGTTGCTCATGTTCACATTGATAGCCACGTTGTCTGAGAATACATCTTTGTTGGCTTTTACGGTTTGGTGGTTACTCAACACTTGGACTGAGTTGACAAAAGAAGCGGGTATATTGGTAGTGGCAATGTTGTATCGTCCACCCAACAAATCCATGCCATTGATATAGAAGTTAGAAATCTCCTTGCCCAGATATTTGATAGAACCTTTGTCGCCTACTTCAATGCCAGGGAGTTTCTTCATGGCATCTTTCAGCGTATAGTCATTCTTTCCGATATACGAGGCTAAGTTGTATGACAAAGTATCCCCTCGTTGGTAGATGGCTGGAGCTTTTACAACAACCTCTTTTAGGTCTGTGGTCTTTTCCTTTAGATTGAAGTTGCACTCTTGTGAGACATTCTTGATTTCTCTTTTGTTTTTCTCGTATCCGATGGCTTCGGCAGTGACGATTAGCTGCTTGGCATCTGACTTTAGTGTTATCTTATAAGATCCATTTTCTGATGTTCTCGCAAAGCCAAGAGTAGCCTTATCGGCATTTACTCTTACGATGACACCTTCCAAAGCCGTGCCAATGGTGTCACGCACTATTCCTGTAACTACACTTTGGGCAAAAGTGCAGTTACAGAGACAAGCTAACATCATCAAAATTAGAAACCTTCTCATATTTATCAATCTCTTTGTTTACTTCAATTCGAGAGGAACATATCCATTAGGGCGCACTCTCAGTACCACACCATTGACCAAGGCACTATGCCCACCATCCTTATATTTCTGAATAGTCATCTCGCTGATGGATTCTGCAGGAATGTTGCCCATAGGATTTTGCTCAAACTTATTCTTCGCCTTGACAAACTGTTCCCTCGAAGTCTTGATGGTATTGGTGTAAGGCTTGAAGTTCATAGGGGTGCTTGATTTACGGAAAGTTATAGCTTTGAACTTATGTATGCCTTCTGAATCCTTTGCTGCCAATACCAAGCCTGGCAAACCACAAAGTTTCCATGGTCCAAAGGATGCTGGTATGTCCGTGGAATACCAAACAGTCCAAGTTCTTCCACCATATTCTCCAACAGCTTTCTGACAGGTGTAACCACAGATAGTGTCAATGCCCTCGCTCAGATTCCAATTTATGGGATTGGCACTTTCCGTATAGCTGTAGTAGTTTGGCGTGATTACGCTATAAACGGTCAGTTTGCCCTTAGGCACATTTTGAGAGACTGATTGGTCGAAAAGCAAATCATTTCTCTTTTCCCGTGTCTTGAACTTTTGAATCTCTGATTCTGGCGCTTTGCAAGCAATGGCTGAGTCTGCTTGAAACGCAGTGTAATCAGAGAACATAGCTGAGTTTCTGCCAATTTGAAGAATGGTAGAAGTGACATCAGAAGAGCCTTTGTCATTCTTCATTTGGTACTCGAAGATGCATTCGTATTCATCTACGGAAGAGGAACTCGTTTTCTGCCCGAATGTCTCTGATGTTAGGCAGATGGCGGTTATCAATAAAACAATCTTTTTCATATCCTTTGTCTTTATTGTTGATGCTAATGTTATTTCTCTTGGCTTACTGGGCAATTCATAAATGCGGAAGAGTCAACTTTGGGATTAGAATTATACTTCACGAATAAAAGTGACTCGCAGTTTCCAAATGCTCTATATCCGATTTTCTGCAAACTGTCCGGCAAGACGCTAAGCTCTAATTGATGGTCCATATTGAATGCACTATTGCCGATATACCTCACTGTGTTTGGCATCTTTACGGTTTGAAGATTCTCACAAGTATTGAAAGCTCGTTTTTCTATAATCAGCAAATTGTCGGGAAGGATGACTTGCTTGATGTACTTATTCATTTCAAAAGCCATTTCTCCTATTACTTTTACATCCTTAAGCTCTTGGATGTTATTAAAATCCACAACAGAGTCTTTTCCTTCCCATTTCACAAGGCGAGTTCCATATTGTGAATCTTCTACCGTAAAATGGCTCTTTCCTTTTGCCAATGAAAGTGTTGGTAACCAACAAAGGCATAGCAGAAATAGTACAGCAACAGAAATCTTACTTTTTATCATAATCTTCTATTTTTAGTGTCCTTTATATTCAAAGACGAAAGAATGATAAAAGGGTAAACTACTTTTTCCAATATTTTTCAGCCATAGGCTGCAACCTTTCCTTTATTACTTCCATAACAGTCTTGAAATCAAGAGTTTCTTTCCATTGAATCTTTTTCAGAAATGCTTTCCAGCGAACTATACGTGCTGCGTCTGTCGCAAAACTTTCTGTAAACAACTGCAATTCGGGATTGTATGTAAGCCCTCTATTATCGAAAGTCGCCTTAATCGCATCATATAATGTGTCATCAGACAAGTCTCTCTTTGTCAGGAGTTGGTAACAGTCGAAGAAATCTTTCATGCGACTGTTGAGCACATCTCGGTCTATCATCGTATGGAATTTCTCGGCAACAACAGTCTCCAAGGAATATGCCTGTATGTTCACAGATGGAATGTCAGGCAAAAGCAATGGGAAGTCAATAGTTGTTGGATATGGAGTTACAACATCACCAAAGCCAATGTCAACAGACATGTTGTAAGCGATAGTATCCATGTGGGCCGTAAAGTAAAATCTTGTGCCAGGATATTTCTTTTCGACGGTGATAGGTTCTAACTTGATGCTGTCAATGTCAAACGACACTCCATCCTCATCGCATACAATGCCCAAAATTTCCTGGAACACGTGCGCAAGGAAATCCCTATCACGGCTAATTCTATCTGCCATGAAATCAACATCTACTGTAGGACGTGCCTCAAGTCCGTTCATAGCATAAAGCAAAGAGCCACCTTTCAGCAAAAAATTGTCCTTATATTGGCTTACAGATACTCTGTAAAGCAACCTCTCGTTGAAATATCTTGCCAAGAGATACATATATTTATAGCCTGTCTCATTCATCAGATTGAGCAAGCGGGTCTTAACAGATTTACCGTAGTTTTTCTTTCCCATCTTATTCTATAGCTATTTCAAGATAATTTTTCAATGTATTAAACACTCTGAGGCGTTGGGCGTAATCCTGCAAACGAGTGAGATTGCGGTTTGGCTTTTTCAGATAGGAGCGTATCACTTCCGCACAAACATCCAGCCCCAATTTGTTTCTGTATTTCACTGCATCACAAACACTTCGCTCCAAGTCGGTTATGCGAACATGAAAACCGGATATTTCTGCATCCATAATGCCGAACTCCAAGTTCTCCTTCTTCCAATAATACAGCTCTATCGGAAGCGTATCTGGTATCACCACCTTCCGCTTGTTGGCGATGGCTATACAAAAAGCAGGTGGAACAGTTGTCGAAAGCTGATGGTAAGCCCACGCATTGTACAGGCATACAATACCATTAGGTACAATCCGTTCCACATCAATCATTGTATTAAGCAAAGCATCGGGAACGGCATATATGCCATGACGCAACTTTATCAAGTCGCCACGCTCCTTAGCTCTCAACAGTCGTTTATACTCTGACAGATGAGATATATCAGTAGTGGAGATAGTGCCACCAAGTGCTGCTACTTTGCAAACTATATTGTTCATTTCACCTCTTATTAAATGTCATTACAGCTGCAAAAATACAATAAATTTCGAGAATACGGTAAGATTCTACGGATAATTTCATAAAATACCGCACATTTTTGCATATTTTCAGAGTCCTAATTATATTTGAGATGATAATAAACTCTAAAAAACATGCAACAATGCAGTATTCTAAATTTAAAATTGTATTTTTGCCACCAAGATGACAAAGAGTTGTTTGACAATCAAACGTATGCAAATTGTAGAAATTAGAACCGTTGCTAAATCATTACCTCCATTGAGGTGAAAAACTCATAAATCGCTCATTCTAAGCTATTCGGCAGATTTTAGCGTAATTTTCTATAAAAAGTCCCACAGATTATTATTTTTAAGTCCCACAGATTTACACAGATACTTTTTCTTTTTATCTTTTAAGTCCCACAGATTTCACAGATTTACACAGAACATTCTGATGATAATGGGAAAATAAAATCTGTGTAAATCTGTGAAATCAGTGGGACTTAAAAAAACAATCTGTGGGGTGATGAAAAAAAGCCCTGAGCAGAATGGTCTGCCCAGGGCAATATTTCCCGTGAAAAACGGGAGGTGCTTTTACTTGAAATATCTCTTGTAGAGACCAGCGAAGCCAGCGCAGTGGCGAGCCTCGTCCTTAGCCATCTCGTGAACAGTATCGTGGATAGCATCAGAACCCTGCTCCTTGGCGAGTTTGGCAATGCGGAACTTATCCTCGCATGCACCCTTCTCTGCAGCGATACGAGCCTCGAGATTGCTCTTGGTATCACCCAGAACCTCACCCAGCAACTCTGCGAAACGAGATGCATGGTCAGCCTCCTCGAAAGCATAACGCTTGTAAGCCTCTGCAATCTCAGGATAACCTTCACGGTCAGCCTGACGAGCCATTGCAAGGTACATACCCACCTCGCCGCACTCACCAGCGAAGTGATCCTTCAAACCCTTGATGACCTCCTCATTGACGCCATCCTTATATGCCTGACCGAGTACGTGAACTGTAGCGAATGTCAAATCATCATCCACTGTATCTTCCATCTCCTTGAACTTGCTGGCTGGAGCCTTGCAGATAGGGCACTTCTCT
>ERZ1023670.399-NODE-399-length-12517-cov-38.381961_pt1 | contig 12517 bp, 8 predicted proteins | sample MGYA00380342_ERZ1023670 | MGnify/ENA primary metagenome ERZ1023670 (study PRJEB33179, sample SAMN07448984) | human gut metagenome | biome: Human-gut; feature: Human associated habitat; material: Faeces | host: Homo sapiens | place: India: Bhopal | collected...
AAGTATTGGAGCGAGGGCGTACAGAAGAACATCTTCGAGGATGCAGAGCGTGATGAGAACGGCGATACCATCTTCACCAAGAATCAAGCTACTGGCAAGTTAACCTATAAGACGGTAAAAAGACAGGCCAGCAGCATTATGGTGATGGAGAACATGGAGGATGACCCCAATACGATGGCTTATCCTGCTACGGAGTGGGACCTCGCCTTCAATGGTTATCAACTGCGCACCAACAGCGGAACGAGCGGACCAGGCAAGGGCGGTGCTGCCGACCTGGGCTATGGCGAATATGACAAGTGGACGAGCAAGGCGCAGGTGGATGCTTATCTGGCAGAACACAACATGACTTTCGCCGTGGATGATTCGGCAAGCGTCTATGTCACCATGTCGCAGAACGACTGGAACAAGTATTGCATCGCCAACAAACTGGATATGAACAAGAACCCTTGGTTCGACCCGAACAACGGTCCTGCCAAGCAGTTGGTAAGCGGCAATCCGGTGCTCGAAAAGGCAATGAGTTTCTCTGGTCCACCTCCAGTATATACTCCTTCTTTCCATACCTACGTAATCCGTTCATGGGATGGCGAGAGATATTACAAGCTCCAGATTATCTCCTGGTATGATGCCAATGTGCAGATAGGTGATGAGGGAGGAAGAATCAGTTATTACTTAGACGAACTGAAATAATGAATACAAAATCAATGATTATGAACGGAAAAATTTATCTTGGCAAGACGATGGGGTCTATCCTCATCATCTTGCTCCTTATGCCCTTGGGGCATGCGCTCATGATAATCATGGAGCATCTGCTTTCGCCTACGGTATTGCATTATTCAGCATTTACCATGGGTTTCGTGGGCCTCATCATCACCATCTGGGGTGTCTTCGTGAAAGGAGATACCCGACAGACTTGCTTCGGTATGACGGGTGCCCTCTTCTTTTGGACAGGATGGGTGGAGTTCCTCTTCGCTTACTATGCCCAGAGATATGGCGTGCATTGCGACTTGATAGGCAATGGCATCGTACAGACCGCCACGGAATATGTGAATGGCATCGGTGTGAACCATACCTATACCATCAACGGCACTCCGCTCGAAGGCTTCTCTCGTGCAGACCTGAAAGCGATTCGTGGTTCTCGTCCTGAATACCTCATTATGCCTGCCTCCTTCGGTATGTGGATGATGTTTATCGTAATGTACGTGTTCTGTACCAAAACGGGCTGCGATTTCATCCGATGGATACAAAACCACTGTGGCGTGAAAGACCGTGTGGAACTGCGTCCGATGGCTCATCATCCTGCCATCGTCACCTTTATGGAATGGAACATCATGATGTGGGGCTTGTATCTCCTGCTCATGTTCTGCTACGACCCTGTCTTCCTTGGTTCTACTCACCCTATTACCTACGCCGTGGGCATTCTCTGTCTGATAGGGTCGGGCATGATATTCAAGAAGGAACTGCACATCAAGAGCTGGGGAAGAAACCTGAGAATGGCTCTTGCCAACGTAATCGTGCTCTGGTCGGCTGTGGAGATTGCAGCACGCAACGGTTTCTTCAAGGAGATATGGGTGGACCCGGGAAATCACGTCGTAGAGATGGTGGGCATTCTGGTGGTTTTCATCGGTCTGATAGCCGGCTTCTGGTTTTACAGCGGCAAAGACCAACCTGATGAAATAGACAATTAAGTTTTTTGAGATATTCCGTCTGATACCTACAAATGGGGATTAGGCGGAATACTTATTTTGGGGTATTGCACATTTCTGCGAAACCTCGTACCTTTGCGCCCAGAAAAGGCAAAAGCAGTCGGGATTGTGATGCTTCTGCCCTTTCCGGACGACAGTTATATTACTTCTTGAATCCGAAAATCTTGTTGAAGATTTTCTTTACTACGTTTTCTTTCTTCTGTGGGTTTACCACAGGCTCGTACTTGCGAGGACCCTGCTTGTCGCCCTTTTTCTGGACTGAGGCTGGCTTCTGCTGAGGAGCTGCCCCCGGTTTCTGTGGAGCAGCATTCTGCTTCTGCTGGTTGTTTGGATTCTGCTTCTTCTGAGCTACGCCTCTGCCACGGCCGTTGCTTCCTGGACGTACATTGTTTTCTGTACCAGGGCGCTGCTGAGGGTTTGCATTCTCAGCATTGTTACCGTTGTTACCATTGTTACCATTGCGGCGTTTGTTGTTACGACGCTTGTTGTTTGGATTGTCGTTGCTTCTTGTCTGTTCGCCTTCCTGGTTTTGTGGATATGGCTTGTTCTGCTGAGGCTTCTTGTTGCCCTGCTTCTGCTGTCCGTTCTGAGCGTTCTTCTTCTGCTGTCCGTTCTGACCGTTCTGACCGTTCTGCTGATTGTTTTGTCCGTTCTGCTGAGCCTCACCGTTCTGTACCTTTCCTTCCTTAGGAGCTTTCTCCTGTCGGTTGTTAGGGTTGTTTGGCTTATGCTTATGAGCAGTCTGCTCGCGGTCTTTCTGGCGTCTGTTTTTGGCCTTGGTCTTTTCGCCGTTCTCATTTCCGCCACGTCCATTGCCCTTGCGTCCGTTTCCGCCCTTGCCTCCACGTCCGCCTTTCTTGCTAGGCTTGTTCAGCTTGATATATTCAGGCCCCTCGCCGCATCCCTCAGGAAGCGGCATTTTCTCTACTACCTTCTCCAGAAACTTCTCAATCTGCTGGAACCAGAACATGTCCTCTTCGTTGACGAAGGTGATGGCTCTACCGTCGCGGTTGGCACGGGCTGTACGACCGATGCGGTGAACGTAATCTTCGGTATCGTGAGGCACGTCATAATTGATAACCATCTCGATGTCGTCGATGTCGATACCACGAGCCACGATGTCGGTAGCCACGAGCACGTCATACTGACCGCTCTTGAACTTGAACATCACATCATCACGCTCAGCCTGCTCCAGGTCTGAGTGCATGGCGCCGCAGTTGATACCGGTCTGCTGGAGGGCAGCAGCCAGCTGCTTCACTTTCATCTTGCTGCCGCTGAATATGATGACACGCTTCATGTCGCCAGCCTTGAAGATATCCTTGATGATGGTCATCTTCTGGGTTTCGTAACATACGTAAGCCTCCTGCTTGATTTTCTCTGCAGGCTTGCTCACTGCGAGCTTGATCTCTACCGGATCCTTGAGCAGCGACTTTGCCAATTCCTCAATCTTTTCAGGCATGGTAGCCGAGAACATGATGGTCTGGCAAGTCTTAGGCAGCTTGGCAGCGATGGTATTGATATCCTCAGAGAAACCCATGTCGAGCATGCGGTCTGCCTCGTCGAGGATGAAGAAGCTCACCTTGCTGAGGTCTACGTTGCCCAGAGAGATGTGGGTGATGAGGCGACCTGGTGTGGCGATGACAACATCGGCACCCATACGGAGACTCTTCAGCTCTTGATCGTAACGGTTGCCGTCGTTTCCACCATATACAGCCACGCTGCTCACGTCCTGCAGATAATAGCCAAAGCCCTGCATCGCCTGGTCTATCTGCTGTGCGAGCTCACGGGTAGGCGACATGATGACGCAGTTGATGGCATCCTTAGGATAGCCACCGTCATCCAGCTTGCTCAATACCGGCAGCAGATAGGCTGCAGTCTTTCCGGTTCCGGTCTGGGCTACGCCGAGCACATCATGACCTTCCAATATCTCTGGTATACATTTTTCCTGTACTGGGGTGCATGTGTCGAATCGCATATCGTATAATGCGTCGAGCACGTTGTCGTTTAAATCTAATTCGTCGAAATACATTTTCTTTCTTTTTTTCAATGTTTATTACCTCGGTGCCTTGCGGTAGCAGAAGTATGCCACGAAGGCGTAAATGATATTAGGCAACCATGCCGCCAGCATTGGCGGGAAGTTTGCCTGGATGGCGAAGGTGGCGCAGACGGTCTGCAGCATGATATAGCCAAAACTCAATGCCAGACCCAGTCCCAATGCCTTACCCATGCCGCCCTTGCGCTTGCGTGAGGAGAGCGACACGCCGATGATGGTGAGGATGAATGAGGCGAAGGAGGAAGCGATGCGCTTATGATACTCCACCTTGTATTGTACCACATTGCCCGAACCGCGGTTGATCTGCTTGGAGATGTAATCCTTCAGCTCCGGACTGGTAAAGGTTTCCTGCTGTCCCTTGGAGTAGACCAGGTCGGTTGGTTCCATGGTGATGAGCGTGTCTTTATTCATTCCGCTCGTAATCTTCTCTTTCATACCCTGCAGGCGGCGCACCTTCCAGTTGGTTAGTTTCCAGTGGTATTTGGAGTCGCTGATGGTATCATACTGTATTTCTGATGCCGTCAGGTGGCTCACCAGTTTCTTTTCCTGGAACTTGTCGAGACAGAATCCGTAGCCCTTCTTCGAGTTGTTGTCGTAATGCTGGATGTAGGCTATCACGCCTCGGTCCACCTGCAGCTGCACGTTTTCGGCAGAGGTATTCTTCTTCTTGTTCTTGTACATCGTCTCAAAGTTCTGTCGGATGACCGTGCCGTGCGGAATCACATAGGCTGAGAGCGTGTAGGAGAGTGCCGAGAGAAATATGCAGGTTATCATGTACGGGCGAAGCAGGCGCTTGAACGATACTCCCGATGCCAGCATGGCGATAATCTCGGAATTGCCTGCCAGCTTGGAGGTGAACATGATGACCGCTACGAACACGAACAGCGCACTGAAGAGGTTGGCGAAGTATGGCACGAAGTTGGCATAGTAATCAAAGATGATGGCTCGTGCCGGTGCATGATACTCGGTAAACTTCTGCAGGTTGTCGTTGAAGTCGAACACGATGGCAATGGTAATGATGAGCGCTATCGAGAAGAAGTAGTAACCCACGAACTTCTTGATGATATACCAGTCCAATCGTTTGATGTATCTCAGTGGGTTGAGATACTTGAGCACCTTGAGGAATCGCAGTTTATGACCAATCCATTTCATCACCTTTCCCATCCAGCTGAATTTTCTGCCCAGCCATCTGAGGGCAGCGGTGAGCCATCCGAATCGGTGGGCCATGGTTCTGCCGAACTTTAATCTTCTGCGATGTTTTCTGATGTATTTAAAATCTTTCATAAATCAGTATTTTCCGGGAGTAGGAGCCATCGGGGGCTCCATGCTCCTGAGAGTTCTTACTCCTAACTTCAGTAATTTAAATTCTTCTTCCCAACTGGTCGATGACAGATCGCTTCCACTGTACGAAGTCGCCCTGCTCTATATGCTGGCGCGCATCGGTAACGAGTCGCAGATAGAAAGAGAGGTTGTGGATGCTGGCTATTTGCATCGCTAGGAGTTCCTGTGCCTTGAAGAGGTGGTGCAGGTATGCCTTGCTGGTAATCTGGTCTATTTCGCATCCGTCCGGATCCACAGGGCTGAAGTCCATCTCCCATTTCTTGTTGCGCATGTTCATGGTGCCGTTGTAGGTGAAGAGCATTGCATTTCTACCGTTGCGGGTTGGCATCACGCAGTCGAACATGTCTACGCCTCGTTCGATGGCTTCCAGGATGTTCTGAGGGGTACCCACGCCCATCAGGTAACGTGGCTTGTCCTTTGGCAGGATTTCGTTCACCACTTCTATCATCTCATACATCACCTCGGTAGGCTCGCCTACAGCCAGACCTCCGATGGCGTTGCCGTCTGCTCCCTTGTCAGCGATAAACTTGGCTGCCTCGCGGCGGAGTTCCGGGAAGGTACAGCCCTGTACGATAGGGAAGAGGCTCTGCTGGTAGCCGTAGAGCGGTTCGGTCTCGTTGAAGCGCTTCAGGCAGCGGTCCAGCCAGCGCTGGGTCAGTTCAAGACTTTTCTTGGCATACTGGAAGTCGCTCTTTCCCGGAGGGCACTCGTCGAAAGCCATCATGATGTCGGCACCGATGATGCGCTCCGTATCCATTACGTTTTCTGGTGTGAAGAAGTGCTTGCTTCCGTCGATGTGTGAACGGAATTCGCAACCTTCCTCCTTCAGCTTGCGGATGCCTGTGAGCGAGAATACCTGGAAGCCGCCACTGTCGGTGAGGATTGGGCGGTCCCAGCCGTTAAACTTGTGCAGTCCGCCTGCCGCCTTGATTACCTCAAGTCCCGGACGCAGATAGAGGTGATAGGTGTTGCCCAGAATGATCTGAGCCTTCACCTGCTTTTTGAGTTCCTCGAAGTGTACACCTTTCACGCTGCCCACAGTTCCTACCGGCATGAAGATAGGAGTCTTGATCTGTCCGTGGTCGGTGGTGATGATGCCTGTGCGGGCATCGCTAGCCTTATCTGTTACTTGTAATTCAAATTTCATTTTTCTTCTTTTTTGTCATTTTCTGGAATGGTGAAGTTGATAGGGTGCTTTACCTTTTCATCGGTAAGGGCAAATTCCCATACGTCGGCCACGTCTTCTACATAGTGGAAGGATACGCCCTTGAGATATTTTTCCGGAATCTCTTCGATGTCCTTGCGGTTGTCCTTGCAGATTACGATGTCGGTGATGCCGGCGCGCTTGGCTGCGAGTATCTTCTCCTTGATGCCGCCTACTGGCAGAACCTTTCCGCGCAGGGTGATTTCGCCCGTCATGGCTGTGTTCTTGCGCACCTTGCGCTGGGTGATGGCTGAGGCGATGCTGGTGGCGATGGTGATACCTGCCGACGGACCGTCTTTCGGAGTGGCTCCTTCCGGTACGTGGATGTGGAGATTCCAGTTCTCGAAGATGCGGTAGTCTACGCCCAGCAGGTCGATGTGCGACTTGATGTATTCCAGGGCGATGACTGCCGACTCCTTCATCACGTCGCCCAGATTGCCGGTAAGGGTCAGCTTGCCTGCCTTGCCACGGCTCAATGAGGTCTCGATGAAGAGAATCTCACCGCCCACTGAGGTCCATGCCAGTCCGGTTACCACTCCGGCATAGTTGTTGCCCTGGTAGATGTCGCGGTTGAATGGCGGATTGCCCAGAAGTTCCTTCACCTGGTCCATGCCGATGGTAGACTGTTCCAGCTTGCCGTCACATGTCAGTTTGTATGCCACCTTTCTCAGGCACTTGTTGATTTGCTTCTTCAGCTGTCTTACTCCGCTTTCTCGGGTATAGTGCTCGATGATGCATTCCAGGGCAGCCTTGTTGAAGCTGATTTTCTCTTCCTGCTTGTCAAGACCGTTGTTCTCCAGCTCTGTCGGTACCAGGTGGCGCTTGGCTATTTCTATCTTCTCCTCGGTAATGTATCCGCCTACTTCTATCAGTTCCATACGGTCGAGCAATGGGCGAGGGATGCTTCCCAGGTCATTGGCTGTTGCGATGAAGAGAACCTTGGACAGGTCGAAGTCCGTATCCAGATAGTTGTCGTGGAAGGCGTTGTTCTGTTCCGGGTCGAGTACTTCGAGCAGTGCCGATGCCGGGTCGCCCTGGAAGTTGTTTTTGCCCACTTTGTCTATCTCGTCGAGGATGAAGACTGGGTTGCTGCTGCCTGCCTTCAGAATGTTCTTGATGATACGTCCAGGCATGGCTCCGATATAGGTGCGGCGATGACCGCGTATTTCTGCTTCATCGTGCAGTCCGCCCAACGACATGCGCACATACTTGCGCTTCATGGCATCGGCGATGCTCTTGCCGAGACTGGTCTTACCGACTCCCGGAGGACCGTAGAGGCAGAGGATCGGACTCTTCTGTCCGCCGTTCAGTGCTCTTACTGCCAGATATTCCAGGATGCGCTCCTTCACCTTTTCCATGCCGTAGTGGTCACGGTTCAGAATTCTCTTGGCGCGCGACAGGCTCAGGTCGTCCTCGGTATATTCATTCCAAGGCAGGTCTACCATGGTCTGCAGGAAGCTTATCTGTATGGAGTAGTCCGGGCTTTGCGGATGGATGGTGTCCAGCTTGGCAAGTTCCTTCTTGAATATCTTCTGAGTGGCCTCGTTCCAGTTCTTTCCTTTGGCTTTCTCTATGATTTCCTTTCTCTCCGGTCTTCCGTCTCCATCTCCCAGTTCCTTTCTGATGTTTCTTATCTGCTGTTTCAGGAAGTATTCCTTCTGTTCCTCGTCCAGGTCATAGCGGGTCTTCATGCTGATCTCGTTCTGTAGGGTGAGCAGTTTCGATTCCTTGTGCAAAGCCCTGAGGGCTTCCAGCAGACGGTCGTTCAGTGTGTCCTGTTCCAGCATCTTCATCTTGTCTTCGATGCTGAAAGGGATGGCGCTGCAGATGAAGTTTCCCTGGATGGTGCTATGCGACATCTCGTTGATGGCATAAGCCAGGTCGGTAGGGATATTATCGTTGGCGTTGATATAGCTGATGGCTTCCTTCAGGAGTGTCTGGTGGATGGTTGGGAAATCGGTATCGTCATCCGATGGCCATATTTCCGGCAGACTTGTTACGCTGGCGCGATAGTATGGAGTGGTTTTCTCTATCTTCTCCAAGTGGCATCTGCTCAGGCACTGGATGATGATGGTCTGGTTGCCCGAACCGTCAGGCATGTTGATTACCTTTACGAGTTTGGCGAAGACACCGGTATCATACAGGTCGGCTTCCTTTGGATGGTCTTCATCCTTGTTCTTCTGGCAGAAGACGCTGAAGATGGTGTCTGGCTTGCTTGCCAACATTTCTGCAAGTTTCTTGCTGGCAGGTCGCCCTACGACGATAGGGATGAGAACTGTAGGAAAGGCAACGAGCTCTCTGGTGCAGAGCATCGGATAGACTCCTGCCGGATTTTCTGTAAGCAATGAGCTAGGATCGCCTTCAAAATCGGCAAACATTTGTATCTGAGTTTCGTTTCTTTTCATTTCTTTTATCGAATTCTTATTTTTAAGGTGCAAAGTTACTCATTTTTTTGCGAATTCGTGTAGAAGTATAGATTATTTAATAAATAAAAGCCGATTTATTTCTGATATGGCGGAAATGGACTGCCTTTTTTCCGATATTTTACAATATCTGGCTCTGTTGCACGTTATTATCTCTGGAATTGATAGTTTTGGAAAATAAAAAATAACGAGAGAAGATTTATGGCTGGATTTACATTTAAACAGTTTGAAATACAGCAGGATCGCTGTGCAATGAAGGTGGGTACCGACGGGGTGCTGCTGGGTGCATGGGCTAGGGGTGGACAACGTATTCTCGACATCGGTTCGGGTACTGGACTCATCTCGCTCATGATGGCGCAGCGTTTTCCCGATGCTCAGGTTTGGGGCATAGATATTGATCCGGATGCCTGCGGACAGGCGAGGGAGAATGTGGCAGCCAGTCCTTTTGCCGATAGGGTGGAGATTGCGTGCTGCGCCCTGCAGGATTTTTCGAAGTCGGAAGCGGCTATGGCTGACGGAATGCTTTTCGATGCGATAGTAAGCAATCCTCCTTTCTTTGTGAATGGGTTGAAAAATCCTGACAGTAAGCGTGCGCTGGCACGGCATTCTGACAGCCTGCCTTTTTCGGTCTTGATGAGGGGTGTCAAAAGGTGGCTTTCCGATGAGGGCGTATTCTCTGCGATAGTGCCAGCCGAGGTACTGGATATTTTTGTGTCAGAGGCTTATTGCTCAGGACTTTCGCTTATCAGCCAGTGTGGCGTTAAGACGGTGGAGCGCAAGCAGCCAAAACGCTATCTTCTTGCCTTCTCCAAGCATCGTGCAGGCATGGTGGATAAGCGCACGGAAATCATGACGGATTCTGACGGAAACCGTTCTGAATGGTATGTGAAAATTACGGAAGAATTTTATCTGGAATAGTGATTGTTTATTAGTGATTAATTATTAGTGAGTAGTGATTATTTAGTAGTGATTAGTGGGTAATTGCACAGGGATGATGTCAACCCGCAGGCAAATTAATCACTACTCACTACTCATTAATCACAATATCAAAGGTTCAGTTTCCTTTGCACCATTTTGCTGATGGCTTCCACCTTCTTGCTCTGTCGCTGGATGTCCTTGTGGATATCGTCGCGCACGGCATTCAGGTCGTTGAAGAACTCGGCAATGCCATTCTGTATCATGTTTGGCTTGCGTACGCTCTTGTCAGCAAACGGGTTAACTACCATCTTGATGCCTTTTTCTTCAAGATGAACATCTATTTCGGCTCCCGTCATAACCGGATCGCCATCATAGTGTATCACGCCAGGCTGGCTTCTCGTGATATGCAACTTCTTACAACGGAACGATTTGATTTTCGAGTTTTTGTCGAGTGTCTTGTTGAACATGTCGAAACTAACCTGCGGAGCCTCAATCACATCGAACGGTTCCATGATGACAACGTCTATCAGTCCATCGCTCATCGAAGCCTGTGGGGCAATATAGGCATTGTTGCCATATTGCGATGCATTGGCGCAGGAAATCAGGAACGCCTTGTATTGCTTGGTTCCCGTCTCGTCTTCCAGCGTATATGTCTCCGGCTCATATTTCAGTCCCTCTCTCAGTATGTTTTCTGCATAGCTGATAGGCCCTCTCTTGCCGCTCTCTGCAAATTTCATGCTGACGAAGGCATCGAAGCCCATGCCGCAGGTGCAGAAGAATGGGTGGCCGTTGATTACACCATAGTCGAGATCGTTGATTTTGCATGCGTTGATCACCTCGATGCTCTTTCTCAGGTTCATCGGCAGAAGCAGATGCCGGGCAAGTCCGTTGCCCGAACCGCAAGGCAGGATGCCCAATGCCGTATCCGAATGAACCAGCGAGCGGGCTACTTCGTTGACGGTTCCATCACCACCTACTGCCACTACGATGTCAGCGTGATTGTTCTTAGCCTCTGTAGCCAGTTCCGATGCATGTCCTGCTCTTTCAGTCAATTTTATCTCGTACTCAAAAAGCTCTTTGTCCAAAGTTGAATCTATCAGATTCGGAATGCCTGCCTTGCTGGCTGTTCCCGAAATGGGATTCATTATGAAAATTATCTTCTTCTTCATTTTTGTGTCAAGAGTTTAGTGATTTTGTACTGCAAAAGTAATAAAAATACCTAAAATGGCAAGATTTATCATTAAAAAAAACGCTAAAAATAAACTTTCTTAGGAAAATAGCTGATTTATTAGTCTTTTTTTGTATCTTTGCACCCTGAAATAAGAAAAAAATAAAATCGAAAAATAAAGTACACCTATTAATAATGGGACAATTACAAGAAAGATACAAGAATTATCGTGAACCTCAGAAGTATATGGCTGCCGGTGTGTATCCATATTTCCGCGAGATCACAAGTAAGCAGATGACAGAGGTAACCGACATCGATGGTCATAAGATTCTGATGTTCGGTTCTAATGCTTATCAGGGTTTGACTAATGACCAGCGTGTTATTGATGCAGCAAAGGCTGCGCTCGACAAGTATGGTTCTGGTTGTGCAGGAAGCCGTTTCCTCAATGGTACGCTCGATTTGCACGTGCAGCTCGAAAAGGAGCTTGCTGAGTTTATGGGCAAGGATGAAACTTTGTGTTTCTCTACAGGATTCTCTGTAAACCAGGGTGTCTTGGCTTGCGTAGTAGGTCGTAACGACTATATTATCTGCGATGACCGCGACCACGCAAGTATCGTAGATGGCCGCCGCCTCTCATTCGCTACCCAGCTTCACTACAAGCACAACGATATGGAAGATTTGGAGCGCGTGCTCTCTAAGCTCCCTCAGGAGGCTATCAAGCTCATCGTTGTTGACGGTGTGTTCTCTATGGAGGGCGACCTGGCTAACTTGCCTGAGATTGTAAAGCTCAAGCATAAGTACAACTGCTCTATCATGGTTGACGAGGCTCATGGTCTTGGCGTATTCGGTAAGCAGGGACGTGGTGTTTGCGACCACTTTGGCTTGACCGATGAGGTAGACCTCATCATGGGTACCTTCTCAAAGAGTCTGGCATCTATCGGTGGTTTCATCGCATCAGACAAGGATACCATCAACTTCCTCCGTCACAACTGCCGTACCTACATCTTCAGTGCATCCAACACTCCAGCAGCTACAGCAGCAGCACTCGAGGCACTCCACATCATTCAGAATGAGCCAGAGCGTTTCGAGAATCTCTGGAATGTAACCCACTATGCATTGAAGCGTTTCCGCGAGGAAGGTTTCGAGATTGGTGAGACAGAGAGTCCTATCATTCCTCTCTATGTTCGCGATGCAGAGAAGACATTCGTGGTTACCAAGATGGCTTATGATGCAGGTGTGTTCATCAACCCTGTTATTCCTCCAGCATGTGCACCACAGGATACATTGGTACGTTTCGCCCTCATGGCTACTCATACCAAGGATCAGGTAGAGCAGGCTGTACAGATCTTGAAGAAGATCTTCGTAGAGGAAGGCATCATCAAGTAATATCCTGTAAAGGAATGTAATGACTGGCGATGCCAGATAATATATGTTGAGCAATCATATATATTATATATAATAAGGTATATAGGGCGATTTCTGTATGAAGTTGCCCTATATTCGTATATAAAAAGCAGGAGGAAGAAGGGAAAAGAATCTTTTTTTGAAAAAAGTTATCTAAAAATTTGGTGAAACAAAAAAAATGTTGTACCTTTGCAGCCGCAAATCAGAAATGATACTTGCCTAAATGATAAGAGGTTATCATAGAGAAAAAGACGGGGTGTAGCGCAGCCCGGTAGCGCTCCTGTTTTGGGAACAGGTGGTCGC
>ERZ1023670.403-NODE-403-length-12466-cov-15.258239_pt1 | contig 12466 bp, 15 predicted proteins | sample MGYA00380342_ERZ1023670 | MGnify/ENA primary metagenome ERZ1023670 (study PRJEB33179, sample SAMN07448984) | human gut metagenome | biome: Human-gut; feature: Human associated habitat; material: Faeces | host: Homo sapiens | place: India: Bhopal | collected...
TGATATAACGTTTTTGTTCTTCTGCTGTCATACCTTCGCTATAATCAAGAGCGGGGCGCGAGATTGATTCTCGCGCCAGAAGCTCTTGCTTTTGTTCTATGATATGTCGCAGTTCGATCATCCGCTATGGAGACATGACAATGAACACGTCGCCATCATCGGGCTCACGATGAAGTTGCTCGCGTATGATGGATAACACACGGCTATGCTTGCAGCGCATGTCGGTGAAATCACGGAGGTAATAGAAACTGTTTAATCCTGTTACATTAAGCATAGGCCCTCCAACTTCTCTATCAGTTGCTTCAACTCCTGATAGTTAAGGTTCTTCTGGGAGATATGCAATCCGTTGGTCATTCGCAACTCCACAAGGATACGAACACAAGAGGACTTCGTCTCTGTAGAGGATTGCTCCTGTGAATGATTGTCCTCTTTCGAATCTTTGGGGGAAGAGGTCGGAAGACCATCCACCTTCACTTCCACAATCTTGTTGCGTGTATCCTTGTACCATTTGTAGAATATGTTATAAGGTACTTTATTACGGGAACAGAACTGTTCAATGGAGATGCCCTTCGGCATTGCCTCCGTCTGGTACTGGAAATAGAATCGCACCAAATCTTCGCTGCTGTACATAAATCAATGTTTAAAATTTGGCAGCAAAGTTACACCTTTCAAAATTGAGCCCTAATTTGAGCGCTTACAATTATATTGCAAATATGTTGATACTAATTAACTTCATATATTCATGTAATAGCATACGTGCGTTGCTTGCAGAAAACTCCTCACTCCTTATATATGATTGCTCAGCCATACTTTTCCTGAGCGTTTTATTTAATAGTAATACCTTTATCGCTTCTATGTACTCATTTGCATTAAAAGGATTACATAGGAATCCGTTGTCACCATTCGTTACGAACTCATTATTGTATTTCCAATCAGAAGCAATAATTGGTAAAGAAGCAGAAAGAGCCTCTACCAAGATACCCGGACATCCTTCTCCCTCATAATGCGATGGAAATGTAAGTGCATCATATTTTTTCAATATTGGAATAACCTCATTAGGTTGCAACACACCCTTATACTGATAGATTTCTATATCATTGAGATATTCGTCAAAATATGTATCTGTCTTTTATCCGTAAAACTCTATCTTTACATATTTGTCAAGACCATTCTCAGACAAAAGCATCGACATCTTTTTCAACGTATCCAATCCCTTGGATTTCTCAACACGAGAGACATAACAAAGGGTTATTATCCTCCTATTAAATTATCCAACTTTGGTGGAGCAAATTCCATACGCTTAATGAGTGCATTTGCTTTCATTTCTCTCAAAAGAGTTCTGTCTTCTTCAAGATACAGCACTCGGTCTATCATTTGTTGTTTACCGTTTTCGAAAGGAACAATAAATCCACTCTTGCCATCATCAACAAACTCATGAGAATGCTTCCATTCAGTTGCAATCACAGGAATGCCAGAAATATATGCATCGACTACAGATCCAGGAAGTCCTTCTGTATAAAAATGAGTAGGCAGTAACATTACATCATATTTGCCAAGAGTTTCATGTATTTCCTTTGGTTGCAATGTTCCTTTGTACTCTACAAAATCATACTTTGCCACATTATTCTCAAAATATTCTTTTTCTTCTTCAGTTTCTGGACCAAAGAAAGTGATGGAATATTTATCTTGTAGATTATGCTCAGAAATATAGTCAGCTAAATCAAAAATCCAATCAAGTCCCTTTTGCTTCATAACACGAGCCATAAAGACAATTCGTAGTTTCTCAGAATCTGATAGCTTAGGAGTAAACTCAAAGAAACGAAAATTTGGAAAAATATCAATATTACTAAAACTATAATAATCTTCCAATTCTTTCTTTAGTCTTTTGGTTTCGGTATGAATACCATTTATGCGACGAAGCATAAAGCGGTGTATAGGAAGGTGTGTAAGATATTCCCTTAGCCAACCACCAACTACGAAATAATGTATCTTAAATCGAAATAATTGTGACAACATGAATATAACTGGAAAGAACACCTTCAAGTTGTTGTGTGCAGGAAGATAGAATAATGTTTTGCAACACATAACCTTGAAGAACATCTTGAACAATAGAAGTTTGCTTTTCTGCAATGATTGTGTATCAAAATATTCAACATCACAATCGGTCAATTGTTCTTTCGCCAAACGATATACGTCTCGTGTCTTTACAGTTTGACCATCCAACTGATTTGTCTGATAGCCAAAATATCCTAACACCAAAATCTTTTTCATTTTCTATACTTTATTATCTTTGCAGGCACGCCACCTACAACAGCGAAATCAGGTACATCTTTTGTGACAACAGCACAAGAACCGATTACTGCTCCATTGCCTACTTTGACACCAGGCATGATGACAACTCTCATTCCTATCCAAACGTCATTACCAACGACAACTTCTGCAACTCTCATTCCTTGCTGTCCCATCGGAATATCTGTACGTTCGATGTTATGCGTGTGAGTTAGGATTGTTACCTCTGGCCCCATCATAACATTGTCACCAATTCTAAGAGGTCCATGAACAGAGCAATTGACACCAAGACCACTACCTGAACCTATTGAAATACCCCCCCCCGGTTGCAAAACGGGCACCACTTTCAATATTTACATTATCACCACATTTATCAAAAATAGGACGACAGATTATACGCCTGATTTTTCTGGCCCAGTGTGTCATCGGACTTGTTGAGGCAGGCAAATACTTTGCAAATCCGTAATATACAACCAGGCATAAGAGTTTCTTTATCTTCATACTTTTATTCTACTATATTATTAACATACTCCTCCGTCGCCCAATCCCGATGCTTAATAATGCAAGGATTGCCAAAGACTACAGAATGGGAGGGAATGTCTACATTTACATAACTGTTAGGTGCAATCATCACATCGTCGCCAATGGTAATATTTCCAACGACTGCCGAATTGATACCTATCCACACTCTATCGCCAATTGTTGGACAACCTTTTCGAGAGCCCCTATTCGCTTGCCCTACAACAATACCTTTATGAATGTTACAATTGCGACCTATTTTAGCTTTACTATTGATGGTTATATTATATGCGTGACCTATATAAATCCCCCCCCCGATTTGATTATTTGCTGTTATTTCCAAACCTCTTCTATTTGACCACAGACGGAACAAGACCTTGTACAAAAGCCTCATTGGCAGGAAAGAAGCTAAAGATGCTTTTCTATGAAGAAAATGGAAAGCCCTAATATAGGTCTCAGGCTTTCCTCCATAGCGAGCAATGTCTGCATTATATAATTCTTTGAATTTGCTCATCGCTTTATATTTTTTCTATAAGTTCTACATATGATTTCAAAAAAGCTTCTTCTGTATTGCGCTGCAAACAAAGTTGACGATTGCGCTTACCCATTTCCAGTCTTTCTTCGTGTGTTAAGTTTGCCATTTTGTTGATGGCGTCAGCAATAGTTTCAGGCTTCTTTGGATCAAACAAAAAGCCATTTATTCCCTCTTCTACTATATATGGATTCTCATATACATTGCTACAGAGAATCGGCAATTCGCATGCCATAGCTTCTGCCACAACATTAGGATAACCCTCAAAAAGACTTGGGAGGCAGAAAATGTCCGCTTTGCGATATTCCTCCTCTATCTTCTGATTGGATTCATGCAACGTCAGATAATCAGCAATGTCAAGCTTTTGATATTCCTTTTCCATTTCTGCAAAATAATCAGCATTATGCTTCTTGTCTCCATACCAATCGAAATGTACATTTAGTCCCATGTCTTTTACCATACGAATGGCTTTCAAGTAAGTCAACACATTTTTCTGTTGTGTATAGCGAGCAACGGTAACAATACGAAGTGTTTCATTTCGTACTGGAGTTTCTGAAGGCGTGAAGCGATTAACATCAACAAAATTGATAATAGGGTGTACCTTCTTACTCAAGAATGGAAAATTATTGCGGATGAAATTTCCTTGACTGTTGCTATTAGGAACTATTGCATCTGCCATACGATAAAGGTTAAACTGTACCTTATCACTACGAGTAATGCAAGTATTATTATTTCGTTCCGACACCACTAACTTAGCCCTGAAAAACATCTTTGCAAGACACATCGTCTTGTTGACAGATGGCAAGAATGAAATAACAACATCAGGCTTATACTGACGCACATACTTTGCAACCTTAAAGACACGAGTATTCTTGTTCCATAGCTCAGGCACAAACTGATAGTCCACACCATTTTGGCGAAGATGAGGCTCATAGAACTGATTCTCTACGTATGTGATTAATCGGCAAGGAAACCCTGCCTTGGTCAACATCACAGCCAGTCCGCATATTTGCCGCTCCGCACCGCCCGAGCCGAGATTTTCTGTTATTAAAAGTATTTTTTTCATATTTATTATATACACTCCACCTCCCTACAATGAGCCAAATAATATCCAAAAACCGTAGTTGAAAATATTGAGTATTCGGTATAGGACATGGAGAAAATTGTCATTGTAAAAAAGGAGATGAATGAAAGGGTAAGAACCAATTTCGCAGATAAATTTTGCTTTGTTTTTCTAATTGTTTTATAGAAACTCAGCCAATAGAATGCATAAACAACAAGTCCAAGCAATCCCTGATTAATAGCGATTTCGAGCCAATCATTATGCGCATAGTTTACACCGATACCTAATGTCGCATTTGCTCCATTTCCAAAAAGATACTTACCCGTATCAGTTTCATACTTAAAGTGATCCCAGAAAAACTCGTATATAACATCGCGACCGCTGGAGCCGCCTTCTTCTGTTTGAAGAATACGTTGGGAAAAGTATTCGGACGTATCCATCATATATGTCACTACATATACAGCTGCCAAAACTATCAATATTGAAAAGAAGAGCACCTTTAGCTTTGAGATACCACGATGATATCGATAATTAAAGTACAAGAAGTACAGTATTGACAAAACTCCCACAATAATAGCTCCTCGTTTCATACCCATCACAATGAATACCATACAAAAAGAAAGGAATCCGTATTGCAGGATATTTTTGTTTTTAAACACTGCCACGGCAGGAATAAGCGCAACAAACAAGTAACCCATATTATTAGTTACTTCATCCACATCCGTTCCTTCAAGTAGCAATTTATGAATAGTTGTAGCCTTATAATCAAAGAATATAAACACTGCAGCCATCATATACACCACAACCCATTTTTTCAAGGCCGGTTCCGTGAGATAACCTCTCCTTGAGAAATAATAGAAAGCATAAATATTGGGCACAGATAGAAAGATACTTTTCAAATAAGAAGAATTTGAGACCTCGGCCCCAGTGAACCTTATTATATAATGATTGTCACTAAAAAGTAATGCGACACCATATATAACAAACATGAGAAACAGAACATTAAGTCCCGTAAAAAAAAACGGTTTGTTGGGCAAAGCAATCGTCTTAACCGTATAATACACCCCCATTAGCAAAGCAACAAGAATAATCAACTGGGAGAAGATAGTTCCTCCAGTTGGTATTATTGTTCCTTGCATGTTATAAAAGACTAAAAGGGATATATAGACGCTACAAGGATTCTTGAGAAATCTCATTATACTTTGTATTTAGAAGGTAAAACCAGCCAATCACCAAATATATCATCCCATTCCTTTGGTGTAAACTTTTCAAAGCCACTTGAGTCAAAGAAGGTAAACTCACCGAAATATACTTTATCATCCACGCTATACAAGTCCATCCTCACATGAGGAAGTCCTTGTGAGAGCTGTCTTGCTATTTTCTTCATTTCTTCAAATGTAGCAGGTAGCTTAGGAGTTACTGGATTATTCGATCCGCCCTGTGTGAATGGCAAATGTTTCCCGTCCATATCAAAGTAATCGAAATATGTGCGGTGACCAGAGAATCTTTCACTTGCCACCAAAAATACTTTAGGCTCTCCATTAAAGCAATAGAACTTATAGTCGCGCAATTCTCCACTTCCGTCAACCTTAAACTCCTCTGCTATTATCCTTGGCTTGACATTCTTGTAAGGCCACTCTTTGAGATGCTTATAAATACTTGCCTTCAAAGAATGGTTCAAGCGCTCAGAAGCAGATGCCTTATTTAACGACTTCTTGTCGCGGCATATTACAACGCCGCCGCCGCCACCTCCATTTGTAGTCTTCAAGACAAAGCGGTCTGGAAGTGTACTAAAATCAATATCTTCAAAACGTTTCCAAACTCCCAGCGTTGGAATGACGTATTCTTTTCCGAGTATTTTTTCAACGAGCTTCTTTACTTCATATTTATCAACCATTTGAGTGTATTCAGGCTTTCTATTATACAATTTAAGCCACTGAAGTTTCTCATTAAATGTCTTGGGTGATTCCAAATCCAAGTTATATTCCATTTTTAAACGGAACATTATCTTTAGATACAAAGCATCGGGAAGCCATGTTCCAAAATGCGTAAGTAATGCCAAGCAAAGCTTTGTCGGTTGCTTAAAATAAGTGCTTATATTTTGCATGCTATTATTTTTTCTAGGTCAAGTGTTTACAAACTGCTTATAGTTCTCATCAGCTTTTGGACAACTCTATCCGTACGTTCCTCTATGTCAAGAAGTGGGTTGTACTCAACTAGGTCCAAAGACTTTACTTGATCGCTCTTTGTTAGAATAAAGTCCAAAGCCTCATGCAATGCTTCTTCTGTTATTCCTCCCACTTCCGGCACCCCCGTGCCAGGAGCTATCGACGGGTCAAGCACATCTATATCCAAGCTAACATGAATTTGCCTAAATCGTGACATGAAGTCGTTTATTGTATCCAATACTTGAATCATATCCGAATTTATAACGTCACAAGTTATTCTCGAGATACCTTGCTCTTTTATCAACTCTACCTCATAAGGATCAAGACTTCTTGCCCCGACATACAGGATGTTTTCAACAGGAAGAAGGTTTTCTGTATATCTTCCTACATATTTGTCTTCTCCAAATCCCATCAAATATGCCATGTGCATACCATGGATATGATGACTTGCCGAACGCTCCGAAATATTGCAATCCCCGTGGGCATCAAGATAGATAACGCCTACTTCAGGGTTATGCTTTAAAACTCCAGAAATAGAACCCCAAGAAACAGCATGATCACCTCCGATCATTATCACCTTTTTGCCAGAAGACAAGGCTGAGAAAACTGCATCACATATATTACTGTTCACTTTGTCAATAGCATCAAAGAACGGCATGCAATGATCTTCGCCAGGGCCCACATTTGGAACAGAAATAAGGGTTTGCTCTGACAAGCCCCTCATTTCAAATAATTCTGCCAGACGCAATGCACCAACTTCCGGTCCTTTTTTATAAGCTCCATACCACAGGGGAGCTACTACTATTTGATTCATATAAAGTTACTGTTTTGAAATTAATATGTTGTATCCATTTTTTTTAATGCTTTAAAGCATCATAATTGCTCTACACTATACAACTATGCTTAGCGATATTTTTGCGCCAAAATATAAGAGCCAACTCCTAACATTCCTCTACACAAAAGCACTGTAATTGCAGCACCCATATAAGAGAAGTAATAAACCAAAGGTATCGCTACACTCATCCCAATTATAGACGAGACGAAGGTTAGGTTTCTTAGAGGTTTTTCTTTATGGTTAATTATCAAGAAATTTGTTCCATAAGTATAGTCCATAGCGAGAAAGACAACAGAAAAGGAAAGAATCTGCATAACAACAACCGACTTTTCAAACTCATCACCTAACATTATCTTAATGACCAACGGTGATAATAGAATAAGAAAAACAGCTCCTATAAGCGCTGACACAATATTCAACTTCGCATAAAAAGAATGTTTATCTGGCCGTCTTGACAAAAATGGGTAAAACGCCCTTGACAGTACAGACTGAAATTGATAAAAAATAACAGGAAACCTATTACCTCCATCATATATACCATTGGCCGTAGATCCCCCAAAGAATCCAAGCAACATAACGGAGAAACTATTATAGAGGTTCGGCATCAAATTGTTAATAAACACATCTGTGCTATTTCGTATCGTCTTAAAAATCTCAGACCATTGCGGCTTATACAAAGTATATCCCCACTTTTTGAAAATCAGATATAAGGCTCCGAAACCACATAATAGATAACCTATGGTGGTTAAAAGAGGCTGTATTAGATAGTCTTCTCTTTTATGTATGAAAACAAACACAGCTACTGTGAATACCAACTTTAAAAAGAGATTGAAAAACGTGGTATATTTCATCTTTTCTATTGCTTGAAAAAACCACTCAGGAAACAAAATATAACCAGGGACTAACAAAAAAGTAACGAGAATGATATCTGCGTTCTCTCTAAGGTATGGAACCAACAATACTACTGCCAACAGAATTATACCAGACAGCAGGGTTAAAATGCTTCTTGCCCACAAAACATTACTGATAATTCTAGAAACCAACTCTTTGTTATCCCTATTTTGCGCTACATCACGAGTTGCCGTAAGGTTGAATCCCCAATCGGAGATTGTCTGAATCCAAACAACAATGGCTGAAGCAAAAGCTATCTTTCCAAAGCCATCCGCGCCAATCACACGAGCAAGATATGGCATCGAGATTAAAGGAAATACATAGCCAGCTACTTGCAATAAAGACAGATAACCAAAATTGGCAAATACAGTTTTTCCATCCTTGCTTTTATTTATTTGTTTTTTAATTTCCGAAATCCTTTTCATTTACTATTTAAAAATCAAGTCTATCTCAGAAGTATTATAGTATTTTCGATCCCACTTTTGTTCTTCTAAGATAGTCAGGAATGAAAATTGATCAATAGTACTTTGCATACCATTCTGCAAAGCGTCTCAATCCCTCTCGCAGACTCGTATTCGGCTTGAATCCAAAGTCCTGCTCCAGTGGTGTTGTGTCAGCATAAGTGACGGGTACGTCGCCAGGCTGCATCGGGACAAGTTCCTTGTGGGCCTCAAAGTCATAGTCTTTGGGCAGCACCCCAGCGCGCACCAATTCTTCCTGGAGAATAGTGACGAAGTCGAGGAGATTCTCAGGGGAGTTGTTGCCGATGTTATACACTTTGTAGGGCGGAATAGGAAGACCGTCTTCTCCGTTCTGCTTTTCGGGGGCATGCTGCATAATGCGGACCACTCCTTCCACAATGTCTTCGACATAAGTAAAATCACGCTTGCAGTTACCGTAGTTGAAAATCTTGATGGTCTCGCCCTTGACTAGCTTGTTGGTAAAACCAAAGTAGGCCATGTCGGGGCGACCTGCAGGACCATAGACGGTGAAGAAGCGAAGGCCTGTTGACGGGATGTTATAGAGTTTACTATAGGCGTGCGCCATCAGTTCGTTACTCTTCTTCGTGGCGGCATAGAGGGATACGGGGTTATCCACCTTGTCGTCCGTGGAGTACGGCACCTTCTTGTTGCTGCCATAGACCGAGGAGGATGAAGCATAGACCAAATGTTCGACCTCATGATGACGACAAGCTTCCAGGATATTATAGAAGCCGATAAGGTTGCTCTGAATGTAAGCATCGGGATTGGTTATGCTGTAGCGGACTCCTGCCTGAGCGGCAAGGTTCACGACAACGGCAATCTTGTTTTCCGTGAAGATTTTCTCCACTGCGTCTTTGTCAGCAATGGAGGCATGAACAAAAGTCCAGTTGCCATGCAAAGCCTCTATTTCTTTCAAGCGCTCATACTTGATATTGACATCGTAGTAGTCGGTTATGGAGTCAATACCAATGACCTTGATGTTCTTGACATCATGGAAGAGTCGTTTGACGAGATTGCTTCCGATAAAACCAGCAGCGCCTGTCACGAGAATGGTTTTGTCCTCGAGATTTATATTATATTTTACCATTTTTGAAAGTATGAATTATTGTATAACATCGTTTCATATTATACGATCAGTATGTTGCAGCCGTTGGTGGTATCGAACCACAAGCATTCGCTCTACCTACACAACGGCTTCCAAAAAATGTTAGATATGCTCTTCCACACCACGGAAGTGGACATTCAGTTCATGGAGATGCTCCAAAAGGGTGCCCAGTGGCGTGCCCTCCGTCATCTTCGCAAAGGCATTGACATCCTTGGGGAAGCATTTTCCACCATAACCAAACTTACCGTCAGGACCGGGCACATAAGTGTGGGTATCATTGATGTAGCCCGAGAGGAGCATTCCCGTATGTACCTTTCGCCAATCGCCACCCATCTGCTCGCAATATTCACGACAGGCATTAAAATAAGTCACCTTGTAAGCTCCAAACACATTGTGCATATATTTGGTCAGCTCAGCCTCCAAAGGAGTCATGACGGTAAACTTCTTGCCAACAAAGATCTTTGTGAGTAATTCATGCGCACCAGTGAACACCATAGTCTGCCTCTTGAAGTCCTCGATAAACGTACGTTCAGTGAGAAACTCTGGCATATAGCACACCTGATGCTTCGTCTCACGAGAGAGCTTATCGCTGGTTCCTGGAAGAATAGTGGTTCTAACAAAAACTGGTACGTCTGGCAGGTTTGATATCAGCTCTTTCATGAGCGTCAAATCCTGTGTTCCATCATCTTCCGTGGGCACATGAATCTGCAAGAACGCAATATCCACGTGGCTCAGATCATCATGATATCCCTTTGCGGGGTCACTGATAAACAGTTTACACTCTGGATTGTTGTGCTCCAACCAATCCTTCAGGGCTCCACCGACGAAGCCACAACCGATAATTCCTACGTTAATCATGTTTTATGTTTTTAAACGTCTATATTTATTTAGTTTTGTTTTCCGAAATGATTACTGGTTCGTTCTCAGCATTTATTCCTTTCAGCTGATTGAGCTCGTTCTGCATGGCTGCTAAACGGGCTTTGAAATCGGAATCAAGTTTTTCGCGTTCATGGGCGTATGCTACCTTCAGCTTTTGCTCGCGTGCCTTAAATTCTGCACTGACTTCAGCGGCGATTGAATGGCGAAGGGATTCCGAAATATTTACACCTCCATCTCCTGTCATAAAAGCCATGAACTTTTGCTTCATGTCATTTATCTGGTCTATCTTTTTACACAGCTGTTTGTTCAGGTTTGAAGCCAAAGCCTCCAGCTCCTCTATTCGCTTATCACGGGCATGAAGTTCCTTGCGAAGCTGCCTGTTTTCGGCTGCCCAATCATGCACTTGCGCACTAATCGCTTGTGTGGACTTGTTTTCAGGCTTCATTATGGCTGGGACATAAATATCGTGATTTACTTCTAATAGATTAAATCCTTACGAAGTAAGGGGTATGGCTGGCGGAGAAGCTGTCAAGGGGGCACATTAATCACCGTTAATCCAGCTTTAATCGTTCATTAATGCTTTGTTAGCCATCAGTCTAATGTCAATCCTTTTGGGGTTGGGAGGAGGAAAGGAATTGCTGGTAGGCTTCACGGGCATTGGGGGCCACAATATGATTGCCACCGAAGAAGTTAATGATAATCTGTGGTTCCTTGTTCTGCCTGAGTTTGTCGAAGACGGCCTGGACGATGCGGTCTTCCAAAACGGCATCAGATGGCTTCGCCTGTGGCTCCTCTAACTGCTCCGCCTTGGAAGACGGGGCTTCCTGCTCTTTTGCAGAGACTTCGGTTGATGCCGAGGCGCGAAAGTCAAAAAACAGGTCAAAAGGACTCCAGTGACGTCGTTCAGATAATTTGCATTGCTTATAGCCAAAGTATGCTGCAGCGGCTATTTGGGCTATCATTATCTCTATTCCGATCATGGCGATTAATGTTTGGGGTGAGACTTACGGCGCGCGATCAAAGCGTCATTGATGCGGGCGCGAACGTTATTCACGCTTCTACCAGAAGTGATGTTGGTGACGAAGGGCAACAGGAGCTGGATGAAGCTACTCCTTACGACGATTTCCTCGGTGAGTTTGGTCTCTTGATCGAGCATGGAGACGACAACCAAGGCAAGCTCTGTGGCGTTGTTGCAGTCACGAATCTGAGCGAGGAAGGCCGGGAGGCATTCCTCGCCAATATAGAGGGCGAGTTTCCTGGCCTCAGGGGAGTCGGCATCGGAAGAACTGTCTTCAGCGGCTTCCTTCTTGCTGAGTATTTTCTCGGCAAACTGGTCGCCATTGAAGTTTTGCACGGCCTTTGTGGCGTTGGGCAGAACCTGGACGATACTGTCGTAGATGCTAATTTTTACGTCGTTCATAATGCGGTTTTGGTTATTTATGAGAAAATGGGTAAATGAATTGCGAACGGAATGAATGGATTATGAATGGATTGTAAACGGTTATGAATGGATTTGCATTCGGTTGTGCCATTTCGTAATTTTGTATAAGACAAGCTGCACTCGGCAATTTGAAAGCACGCTTTCATTGCGCTCATTTGCATTGTCTTTGCAAATGTTATCAGTAACGCAGCTGACAAAGAGAATCATTATCAACTTCAAAAACTTTCAAGGCAATGAAACAAAATCGCAGTCCCACCAAGTC
>ERZ1023670.407-NODE-407-length-12308-cov-13.053620_pt1 | contig 12308 bp, 10 predicted proteins | sample MGYA00380342_ERZ1023670 | MGnify/ENA primary metagenome ERZ1023670 (study PRJEB33179, sample SAMN07448984) | human gut metagenome | biome: Human-gut; feature: Human associated habitat; material: Faeces | host: Homo sapiens | place: India: Bhopal | collected...
CAACGCATTCATTCGTTTGTCTCATGAAAATTTAATACCTTTGCATTAGAATTAAATAAATTACCTTATTATGTCAGATTTAAATAGGCTAAAAGTGGTGTTGGTAGAACAAAAGAAAACAGGAAAATGGTTAGCTGACCAACTCGGAAAGTCAACGTGTACTATCAGTAAGTGGTGTAACAATACTGTTCAGCCTGATTTGCAAACACTAGAAAGTATCGCTCAATTATTAAATGTGGATAAGAGGGAGCTACTCACTCCATCTGAATTAAAATAGAACATAATATGACAAAAGAAGAATTTTTCGTCCTCTTAACGGAAGAAGTCAAAGGCTATAAAGATTTTCTTGAAACCGATAGCCAAGATTGGATCGTTAAAGGCTTCATCGATATCGACAAAAATGTATATACGATAACCAATGATACAAAAGTTGTATCAAAGATTATTGAAATACTACTTATCCCCAAATTGGATAAGTTTGCACGTGAACACGGACTAGAATTAGAATTGCCTTCAAAACAAAATTTCTATCCAGATTTGACTTTCAAGGACAAAGAAGGACATCTTTTTGCCGTGGATTTCAAGTCAAGCTACTACGATGGCGAATCTGTAAACGGATTGACTCTCGGCTCATATTGGGGCTACTTTAGAGAACGAGATACGGTTAAAAGTATGGATTATACCTACAATTCATACAGTTCTCACATGGTGTTAGGAATGCTTTACAAACAAAGTGTCATTGATGCAACGGAAAAGAACGTCTATTCTGTAAATGAACTTTCTGCAATTCATTCGGTTATAGAAAAGTTTATTTTCTTCGTTCAACCAAAGTGGAAAATTGCCAATGACATACCTGGTAGCGGAAATACACGTAACATTGGGGGTATAACAAACATCCAGAAGCTTATTAATGGTCAAGGTCCTTTTGCAGAACTCGGCGAAGATGTTTTCGATGACTATTGGAAAGGATATTTCAACAAGGTCGATGCCAGAACCGCGGGGATTGGCACACCACACTACAACAATTTGAAAGCCTATAAGGAATATCTTAAGTCTCAAGCTCAAAAATTATCTAAACTTTAGCTATGTCAGTAATAGTTCCTCCAATAAAATCACAAGGAATAAAGACTAAACTTGTTCCTTGGATTAACGAACTAATTATGCAGTCAGGATTAGACCTGCCTAACACAAATTGGATTGAGCCATTCTTTGGGACTGGTGTGGTTGGTCTCAATGCGCCAGTTGGTGGCAACAGATATGTTGCTGATAGTAATCCACATATTATAAATTTCTACAATGGCGTTTTAAATGGGGAAATTACTCCTCAAAACATGCGTGAATATTTACAACACGAAGGGAATTTATTGGCTGCTGCCGACGAAGATGGCTATGTGCATTATCGTGCAGTAAAAGATCGTTTTAATACAAACCATAGTCCATTTGATTTCATATTTTTATCTCGTGCAGGTTTTAATGGAATGATGCGTTTTAATCGTCGAGGGCAATGGAATATTCCATTTTGTAAAAAGCCTGAACGTTTTGCACCAGCATATATCACGAAGATATGCAATCAAATTACAGCAGCTCAACGTATTATTCAAGCTAACCATTGGGAATTTCATAATCAAAACTTCTTAGAAACGATTAATCATGCACAGGCTGGGGATTTAATATACTGTGACCCCCCATATTTTGGCAGGTATGTAGATTATTACAATGGATGGACAGAAAATGATGAAGAAGCTTTATACAATGCTCTTTTGAATACACCTGCTCATTTCATTTTGTCGACATGGCACCATAATGAATTTAGAGCAAACGAAATGATGGATCGATTTTGGAATCACTTTCATGTTGAGACCCAAGAACATTTCTATCATGGTGGAGGTAAAATCGAGAATAGACATGCCATGATAGAGGCGCTTGTTTTTAATTTTGACTTACATGAGCCTGCACCAGTTTATCGAGTTGAAGCGCATCAAGAAATGCTTCAGTTAAAATTAGGATTTGCGTAAATGACACCTTTGTACCAGATAGGAAATAACGAGTTTACTTTGTTTCATGGAGATTCCTTGGAACTTATTGGTCATATCGGCAAAAAGGTCGATATGATATTTGCCGACCCTCCCTATTTTCTGTCGAAAAGGGGAATAAAACAAATAAATGGAACATGGAAATCGTTTGATAAGGGTGAATGGGATAGAGTCACTACGCACAATAAAATCAATGAGTTTAATAAGACTTGGCTGTCTGCTTGCAGAAATATTCTAAAAGAAGATGGTACAATCTTTGTTACAGGAACCTATCATAATATATTTTCTGTTGCAACTTGTATGGCAGAATTGGGATATAAAATTCTTAACATTATCGTTTGGCAAAAATCAGATGCAAAGCCCACATTGTCAAGAAGCTATTTTAGTTTCACAACCGAATACATAGTTTGGGCACGCAAAAATGAAAAAGTTACACATTTTTTCAATTGTGACTTAATGGAACAGTTAAATGGAGGGACAAGGATGTCAGATGTATGGCGCATACCTTTTCTTTCGCCTTGGGAAATGAAATGTGGAAGACATCCGACACAAAAGCCACTTCGTCTTTTATATAGAATAATCCTATCCTCAACACACACAGGAGATACGATTCTTGACCCATTTGCAGGAAGTTGCACCACAGGTATTGCAGCAAATCTTCTTGAAAGGAAATTTATCGGAATCGACCAAAGTCTCGATTACCTTATGTACGGAATTCGTAGGAAGCAAGAGATTGAAGACCCTGTGACTGCTGAACGTATAAGAAAGAAAATGTCTGAAAATCCAGAAGATGTCATGGTAATGGTTAATCATAGTAGAAAGGAACTAAAGAAAAAGATGACTGAAACTGGTATTTGTTATCTTCGTGCTGGTGATTCAAAGGGGTCACTTTGTGTTACACCTGGTTTTGAACGAATGCAATATGTATTATTACATACAAGGGGTGAAGATTGCCAACTCTTCAAACTAAAATCTAAGGGACATTTCCAAATTTGGACAAAGGAAACTTTGGAGAAATATGGTTTTTCACCGTCTCATGCTCCTTACTATATTGTGCTTCTTTTCGATAATTCCAAGCCAATTGAAATCAAAAAGATGCCCAAAATTAAAGAGTGTGCAAACACATTCGTTGCAAAAATTAGGCCTTTGAGTGATTTTATTGGTATAAAGTGATAATTATAAATAAAACTAGGTAATATATAGAATGAGACTAAAGTCAATAACAATAGAAAATTTCAGATGTTATAAAGATTGCATATCTGTAGCGTTTGATGATTTAACAACGTTTGTAGGAAAAAATGATATAGGCAAGTCAACAATTCTTGATGCATTGGAGATTTTTTTCAATAATGATACTGTGAAAATTGATAATAAAGACCCCAATATTCATAGTGATAGCAAGATTGTTTCAATCTCTTGTGATTTTACAGAATTACCTACATCTATAATCTTAGATTCTGGTGAAGTAACGTCGTTGAGTGCAGAGCATTTAACTATTGCAGATGATACTCTTCGCATCAAGAAGGTATATGATTGTAGTAAAACAAAACCTTCCGAGGACGTTTTTGTAATTGCAAATCATCCTACAGACAATGGCTTAGATGATCTATTATCTTTAAAGGAAAAAGATTTGCAAAAACGTATAAAGGAAAATAATATCGATTGCCCACTTAAAGGTAATCCTCAAATGCGTGCTGCACTTTGGAGTTCTATTAAAACACTTAATCTTCAAGTAACAGAATTGGCTGTATCAAAGTCTAAAGAAGATATGAAATCAATTTGGGCAAAAATTGATTCGTATTTACCTACATTTGCACTTTTCCAAAGTGACAGAAGTAGTAATGATACAGATTGTGAGGTGCAAAATCCAATGAAAGTTGCAGTACAAGAAGCGATAAAAGATGTACAACAAGACATCAATGCAATACAAAATAAAGTTCGCGAAAAGGCAATGGAGATTGCCATTCGAACACAGGAGGCTTTACAAGAAATCAATAACGAATTGGCAAATCAACTTTCCCCAACATTTGTTTCTCCTGCTGCAACAAAATGGGCAAACCTCTTTTCTGTCGGCATGGATACGGACGAGGGTATCGCTTTAAACAAGAGAGGAAGCGGCGTAAGAAGACTTATTTTAGTTGGCTTTTTCAAAGCAGAGGCAGAACGAAAAGCTAAGCTTTCTAACAAAAAAGACATTATTTATGCCATAGAAGAACCTGAAACAGCTCAGCATCCCGATAACCAAAGGAAGTTGGTCAAGGCTTTCACAGAATTGGCACAAACCGACAACTGTCAGATAATACTTACGACTCATAGTCCCGAATTAGCGAAGGAACTGCCATTAGAGGGAATTCGATTTGTGACGAGAGAGAATAATATTCCTTGTATTAAATCGGGAAATGACGAAATCTACAAAGATGTAGTTAAGGAACTTGGATTGTTGGCTGACTATCAGCAGATGAATAATGTAAAATTATTGATATGTGTAGAAGGACCAACAGATGTAATCGCATTAAAATCATTTAGTCGCTGTTTGCGAGAGAAAGACACTAATGTTATTGACCTTAATTCAGATAATCGTGTTGCTATTATTCCATTAGGCGGAAGTATTCTGAAATATTGGGTACAACTTGATTATCTCAAAAATTTGCATTGTAAAGAGATTCATATCTATGACAATGATGTGAAATCTTACCAAGATATCGTGAATGAAGTTAATTCAAGAAATAACGGTTCACGTGCTTGGCAAACAAAAAAATATGAAATAGAAAACTATTTGAATAGTAAAGCTATTAAGGATATATATGGCGTAGAAGTTGATACAAATAAAGAGGGTGTTCCAAAATCGTTTGGCGAAGCATATAGCAATACTCAACACTTCGATGGAAAAATGAAAGACAGTACATCCAAGCGTTATCTTAGTAAGGTCTTTGAAAGAGGTATGACCTATGCCTACTTAATGGAGCAAGACGCTGACAATGAGGTCGCAGGCTGGTTTGACGTGATTAAGACGACCATAGAAGCAGACTAACATATACAGATTTTTCACCGCCTGGCTTTAAGCGAAAGCCTAAGGCCAGGCGGTTTGTCATCTGCAGGCATATTCTTGAATGCAGGCATATTCTTGAATTGCTTGCCATTGCATGTTTGAAAGATGCTGACGCACACGCCAAGACTTACTATGTCCTTCAGTTTGGCAACTTCTTTCAGAAGCAGTACTCCCTCATTCATGCGTTCCTCTCCTTTAGTAAACGTTTGGCATCTGTTCTGATGGCATCTGTTATCTTCATCATCTTTGCTGCCCATAGCAACAAAAACTGCATCTCAAAGTAATGCACATGAGCGCAACCTTTCTCTTCCATTTTGAGTATAGCATAGCACTCTTCTGTCTCTTCGTATGCATTTTCATAGTCAATCTTTGTCTTCTCACATCGAATATCCAAAACTCTGTAGTCTTCCGAATTGAAGTCCATCATATCAAGTCGGATGCTTAATGATTGATATTCCTGCCACAACTTGGTTGATTTTTCTTTAGCTCTATTCCACTTATTTTGATATGCTTTCAAGTGTCTCTGCTCCAATGAAGCGAAATTCACCTCATTCCATACGGACATATCAAAAGAGAAAAATCGGCGAATAAGTCCCTGTAGTTTTGTGACGCATACAAGTAAAGCCCCGACATTATCATGGGCACGTTGTTCCGCTTCATCAATGGACTCATTGGTATTCTTGTATTCATCATAGAAGCGGACAAGGACAAGCGCATCCTTGAAACTCACATCACTAACTCTTGTCCGAGTTTCTATTACCTTGTTTACCTCTTGCAGTTGTTCTGCAAGCACCTCAATCATGTTCGACATATATAATAAGGTATGTTTGTTATTCGATATTGACCAAATTTATCTGTATTGCATCGGCAGCGTTCTCCTTCTTTTCATCCACCACCTTTGTATATATCTGCGTTGTGCGCACATTGGTATGCCCCAGCATCTTGCTCACCGTGTAGATGTCCGTTCCGTTGGCCAGCTGCAAGGTAGCATAAGTATGACGGAAGCAATGGAATGTGATATGCTTGGGGTGATACCCGCAGCCTTTATCCATCGTTCCAATGGTTTTGAAATCCATGATGGGGCAGGCAAACCCTCAAACACAAACTGGTCATCAGCACGTCTGTCACCGCACAACAGATAAGCTTGGGCAGAAATAGCTTTGTATTCCACACCCTATGTCTTTTGCTGAGTGAAGTTCACCCTGTAGTGGTCACCCTCTTTGACTATCTCTTTCCACTTCATCTTCTTGATGTCCACATGGCGTATTCCTGTGAGTGCAAAGAACAAAGCAGCACGTTTGATTATAGGATTGTCGCACGGTGTTTGTGCAAGCGCGTTCAACTCTTCTATCGTAAGATATTAACGTCGGCTCTCTTGTTCAGGAATGCCTTTCACCTTTGCAGCCAAGTCGATCGTTAGATAGCCATCCACAAATGCCTGTTTCAGTCCTGCCTTAAATATGGCGAAGTATGTCGCTGCTGTATTCTGCGATACTGTCCCCGACTTCCCTCCGCCTTGTGGAGCATTGAGAAGGAACAGCTTGAAGTTTTCAATCAGTCCGAGATTTATCTGCCCAAAAGTCAATGTGTCACCACCTGCGAATATTTTCATCAACTCATACACTCTGCGCCAATTGACATTGATTGACTCTAAACTATTCCTATGCCTTTTGTCTGCTACTTCATTGAAATAAGAGATGAAATTGCATTGCGAACGCTCGTTCTGTGCCGCATGTTCAGCTTCGCTGTCTGTATATAATGCTGCATTATCGTATTCCCTTTGTCGCATAGCCCTCACCTTATCGGCGTAGATGCATGATTCTTGGGCACATATACGAAATTGCCGATTTGCCGAGTAGGAATTGAAAACTTTCTGATTTGAAGATATAGTGTACTGTCATTCATGTGGTATTTCTCACACGCTTGCTGTATCGTGTAGCAGTCCTTTGGTTCCAAACTATACAACTTTGGAATGGGCTTGGGCTGCTTTTTAAGCAAGCTCTTCCTTAGAGGGTACATCTCCATAAGCGTTTCTTTGCTTACTCGTGTTTGGCGCTGTCCTACATTAACACTCGGAATAACGCCCTTTCGGATTTGGCGATAAAGGGTTTCCTTACTGATGCCAAACATTGAATAGGCTTCGGGAACCGTGATGTACTCTTGATCTTTAGGAATAGCTTTGGCTATGGCATCCAAACGCTCATTTCTTTTCTCTTCATCTTTCCTGCGTTTAAATGCAACTTTAGAACATCTTGCAGAACAATACCAAGACGTGATGGTCTTTGCGACGAATGGCTCACCGCAAATCCTTGCATTTCCTTGTTATCTCAAACTTTGCTACACCCATACAGTTCTGTTTTATTATTACTATTGTTATTATCTACAGATAAGTGTTGGTACAGATATGGTGCAAAAATAAAGCTAATATCCGAATATAACGAAAGAAATACAAAGTTTAACTAAAAAGAAAATCCGCATAACTCATTGAGCTATGCGGATTTATCTATCTATACCTTTCGGTAATTATCTATACTTACTTCACCTCCTCGAAGTCAGCATCCTGGATGTTGTCATCCTGCTTTGCGCTGCTGTTGTCGGCTTGCTGCTGACCAGCGTTAGCTCCGCCCTGGAAGCCCTGGGCGCCAGCCTGAGGTCCGGCCTGGCCATACATCTGGGCCGAAGCGGCCTGCACTGCCGTGTTCAGGGCTGCCGTAGCCGTGTCGATGGCAGCCACGTCGCCACTCTTGTGAGCGTCCTTGAGCTGCTGGAGGGCCTGCTCGATGGCAGGTTTCTTGTCGGCAGGAATCTTGTCGGCGTTGTCCTTCAGGAAGTTCTCGGTGGTGAAGATCATGGAGTCTGCCTGATTCATCTTGTCCACCTTCTCACGCTCCTTCTTATCAGCCTCCTCGTTGGCCTTGGCCTCAGCCTTCATGCGCTCAATATCATCCTTTGACAGTGAGCTGCTGGCCTCGATGCGGATGCTCTGCTCCTTGCCTGTGGCTTTATCCTTGGCGGAAACGTTGAGGATACCGTTGGCGTCGATGTCGAATGTCACCTCAATCTGTGGCACGCCACGGCGAGCCGGTGCTATGCCCTCAAGGTTGAACTGGCCTATGCTCTTGTTCTGAGCCGCCATCGGACGCTCACCCTGAAGCACGTGAATCGTCACGGCTGTCTGGTTGTCGACGGCTGTAGAGAACACCTCGCTCTTCTTGGCAGGAATGGTGGTGTTGGCATCAATGAGCTTTGTCATCACGCCGCCCATGGTCTCGATGCCAAGTGTCAGAGGAGTGACATCGAGCAAGACGATGTCGCCCGCACCCTTCTCGTTGTTGAGGATGGCACCCTGGATGGCAGCACCCACGGCCACTACCTCATCGGGGTTGACGCCCTTTGAAGGTTCCTTGCCGAAGTAGTTCTTGACCAGTGTCTGCACAGCGGGTATACGGCTTGAGCCGCCCACGAGGATGACCTCATCGATATCTGAAGTTGAGAGCTTGGCGTCGCGGATGGCGTTCTGGCAAGGCACCAGGCAAGCCTGGATGAGGTTGTGGGCCAACTGCTCAAACTGTGAGCGAGTCAGTGTCTTCACCAAGTGCTTTGGCACGCCGCCCTCGGCTGAGATGTAAGGCAAGTTAATCTCGGTGGAGGTTGTGCTTGAGAGCTCTATCTTTGCCTTCTCTGCAGCCTCCTTCAGGCGCTGCATGGCCATCGGGTCCTTGCGCAGGTCAATGCCCTCATCGGCCTGGAAGCCATTTGCCAACCAGTCGATAATCACCTGGTCGAAGTCATCGCCGCCCAGATGCGTGTCACCGTTTGTGGCAAGCACCTCGAACACGCCACCACCGAACTCAAGGATGGAGATATCGAACGTACCACCGCCAAGGTCGAACACGGCAATCTTCATATCCTTGTTGGCCTTGTCAACGCCATAGGCCAATGCGGCAGCCGTAGGCTCGTTGACGATACGGCGCACGTTCAAGCCCGCTATGGCACCGGCCTCTTTCGTGGCCTGGCGCTGAGAGTCGGAGAAGTAGGCAGGCACGGTGATAACGGCGTCGCTCACCTCCTGGCCAAGGTAATCCTCGGCTGTCTTCTTCATTTTCTGAAGCACCATCGCGCTGATCTCCTGCGGAGTGTAAGGATGCGCGGCACCATCTATCTGCACCTTTGGATAACCATTGTCGTTGATGACGGTATAAGGCACACGCTCGGCCTCCATCTTGCTCTGCTCATAGGTCTCGCCCATGAAACGCTTGATAGAATAGACTGTATTCTTCGGATTGGTAATGGCCTGGCGCTTAGCTGGGTCACCCACCTTGCGCTCGCCGTCCTTCATGAAGCCAATCACGGATGGCGTGGTGCGCTTGCCCTCAGAGTTAGCAATCACTACCGGCTCGTTGCCCTCGAATACGGCTACGCAGCTGTTGGTAGTACCTAAGTCGATTCCAATAATCTTTCCCATAATAGTATGTATTTTTTATTTATTATTCTGTGTTAATGTTGCTTGGACTTAATGTCCGCTGAATAATAAACAAACGATATGCCAAGGGCTGCCTTCCGTATCGCGACTGACAGAATGACACAAACAACACGCTATTATTGCCTTATCACCACGACACTGTAAGCAGGGAGTGTGACTTTCTGACCCTTGACCGTGGTCTTAACCGTTGTGACGGCCTTGTCGCCAGGCTTTCCGGCTATGCCTTCCGCCACGGTGCCGTCGGCTATCTTCACGCCCGACACGCTCACGGCGAGACGAGCGGGCAGGGCATTTACAATTTTGACGATGACCTTACCTTCGTTATCGCTCACCACGCTGCTGCTCACTCTATAACCAATGGCCGACGGCAAGCTTAATGTCGAGCCTATGTGTTTGTCGCCACTATTGTTGCCCCACAGCTTCTGCGTGTAATAGCTCGGCGTAAGGCCTGCGGCCACGTCGCCGTCTGCCACGCCATGACTTTCCATCTCAACCACGTCGCCATTACGTTCCACCGCACATAGGAACAACGCCTCAGCGAGGGCGTCCTCCACCGTGGAGCCTTGCGAGCCCCACTCTCCGAGGCACACCCTTGGAGCCTCTCGGTCGTAGTGGTCATAATAGTCTTGGTTATGGAGGAACCATCCTGGTGAAGCGTGGTTGCACTCCCCCACCCTGTCCACGATGCTATTGTTCTCCTCGGCGAATTTCCACCCCTCCGTATAGTCGGCCGATGGATTATGCGTGGGCCCCGCGTTGCCAATGACCTTAATCGCCGGGTATTTAGCCTTCACGGCCTCTGCCAAAGCCTTATAGCGCTTCTCGAAGGCTGTCGTGACATGACTGCCGTTGCCAATGCTGACATATCTCAATCTGAACGGTGCCTGATGGCCCGCTGCGGCGCGCTTTCTCGCCATCTCCGAAGCCGTGGTGTCTGCTACCGCCCACTCTATCATGTCGAGCGCGTCCTGGCAAGTGGCGTCAATGGGGAGCACGGGTATGGGTTCTGCGCCAAGGTCCTCGCAAAAACGGAAAAACTCATATAACCCCAAGCCATGCGCGCCTTTCGAGAAGCGCACGAACTTTGGGCTCAACGCGGCAACGGTCTCCGCGGCGTCCTTGCGCAGCCCGTGACCTTTGAAGGTGTCGTGCGGGAGAAGGCTCACCATGTCCACGTCGACGCTTCCTTCTTTCAGCGGGGTCAAGGCAAGCCGCACGTCGCCAGCTTCCATTTTCTTGTCCACTGCCAACGGGAACTCATAGCGTTGCCAACCTTGGCCGTCCAGCTTCAGCCTCATTTTCGCGTATTCCTTGCCATTGTCGCCCACAAGGGCCACGAGTACCTGGTTTTTGCCTCCATTGGGCGTGCGAAGACACAGGGAGCAATCAAACTGCTGCAACGGCGCGGCGGTCATTCCCTTCCATCCTTTATTATATAATGTGTCCGTCTTCGTCATCACGGCATAGTGTGGATTGTCTGCCGAGAAGGGGGCATCCGTGCGTATGGTCACCGCATGGTTGGAGGTCCATGCGGTCTGCGGCCCAAGGCCTGTGCCGTCGTTCGGGGAATACTCAAAACCGCCGTTCCTCACCATCTCGGCTTTCAGTCCGTTATCATCATGGTTGGCAGTGCCTGTGAGCGAGACGCCCACGAGCTTGCTGGATATGCGCTTCGTTTTCGAAGGGTCGATTGTCAGTGTAGCTTCCACGTCAGTGCCCAAGTCGGCAAAACGCCGCGAATCGTCGCCCATGCGCTCTGAAAACAATATCTTGTCGTGGGCCATGGCGCCAAGATAATTTATCATATAGTCGAGATGTATCTTTGGCACTTGAAACATGTTGCCGGCATATTCCTTATCGGCCACGGTGGCCGTGTCCATGATCCATGCGTCATCGCTTATCGAGCTTGGCTCCTTCGCCTCAACAAAATGGCGAAAGTCCTTGTCGGCCTTCACGTATCGCCTCACGCTGCCTTGCGCCTTGAAGTAAATGTCGAACGTGCCATCGTCCATCTGGAACATCACAGGCTCCCGCACTCCCTTGTCGGTCATGGAGGGGAAGTCCTGCGGCCGCCACGTCACGAGGTCCTCGCTGTAAGCCGCGGCAAGGCATCGCGCGTTGTCATCGACGGAGAACAGCAATCGCCATGAGCCGTCGGCGGCATGGCAGACATAAGGCGAACGCATGCGACTGCCTTCGGTGGCCGAAGCATAGTCGGACCCGCAGAGCCGGCCTGCGTCTGCCCATCGCTCCTGGTCGGTCAAGTAAGCCACGTGCAGCCCATCGCCATCAGCAGGACTGTAAAGGAATATCTGGCAAGTGGTGTCCTTGCCCACTATCTCATAAGAGGGTCTGGTCTGTGCCCCTGCTTCAAGGGCGAAGACGGCGAGTGCCAATGCTAATATTTTCTTCATGGGTTTTCTCTGTTTAACGTGACACAGCACCATGCCACTTATCGCAAAATTAACAAAAAGCTCACAAACAGGAGCAAGATTTATCGTTTTCTTTGCCCGAATGGTTTTTTTTTCATAACTTTGCATCGTTGAATGCGCTTGTGGCGAAATTGGTAGACGCGCCAGACTTAGGATCTGGTGGTTCACTGCCGTGTAGGTTCGAGTCCTATCAGGCGCACCATACAGAATCCTAACTGCTTGATATTGAGCAGTTAGGATTTTTGCTTTTATGTTTTTGCCGAGTTTTTGCCGAGTTATTAAGAGCTTACCTGTATAAGCCTCGGCAAAAG
>ERZ1023670.408-NODE-408-length-12267-cov-67.939158_pt1 | contig 12267 bp, 3 predicted proteins | sample MGYA00380342_ERZ1023670 | MGnify/ENA primary metagenome ERZ1023670 (study PRJEB33179, sample SAMN07448984) | human gut metagenome | biome: Human-gut; feature: Human associated habitat; material: Faeces | host: Homo sapiens | place: India: Bhopal | collected...
GGCAGAGTGCCAGGGCAGCGAGACCGATGAAATTCTTAAAAATCTTCATTGTTTTATTATTCTTTTAAATGTTTATAATTAATATAAAATATTACCCTTAATTTGTGGCTGCAAAGGTACATATTTATTAAATAATGTGCAATACCTAAAAATAATGAAATTTGCAATAGTAATTTGTTATGATTTATAGGGTTTCTCATCTGTCTTGTTGAGAAATCATAACATATCTAAGATTTTCAATATGTTTTTCACAGTTGCTTATTCAGCCGATACTTAAAACTGATGATGAAGTAGCTGCCAATTTGTGAGGTACGGCTTTCCGTCAATCCTGTCGCCGTAACATTGTGATAATAGTTTTTCTTGTCGCTGAGAATATCTGACCAATAGAGCGAAAGCTCGGCTTGCTTCTTTTTGAGGAATCGCCAAGATGCCCCCAAGTTCCAAACCACTTGGTCGTCTTCGCCTTTTTTGATGTTGGTGCCGTTACGGAAAGAGTATGCAGCATCGCTCTTGACCAGGAAACCAAGAGGAAGCTCTGCATAGGTATTCAGCGAAAAGTTGTAACTTCGGGTATAGTTGGACGTACTACGAAGCTGGTTGGTGGCATGGCGGTAACGCCAATCGCCCTGCAAGTCGAAGCCTCCCCATTTCGGCTGATAACCCAAGCGAAGGTTGGCATTATACGACGTATTGTGGGTGACGCTGCGGTCTGGCTCCTCGCTCTTTCCCTCATTCACAAGAGCTACACTTTGGGCAAAGCTGGCTCCTGTGCGAGCAGAGAGATTGAACCGCTTCTTCCATCGCTTCTGATAACGAAGACTAGTGCGCATATTCCAGTTGCCATTCACATTCACAGGATAAGTCTCCTTGCCACCAGTGGCAAGGTTGTAAAAGACGGCTTGCGTCTGACTGTTATAGGTGTTGCTGAAATTAACATCGCCCGAAAGACCGAGGCGAGTGTTCCTTCCCCTCAACCGAAAGTTCTGGCTATAAGCCGCTTTGAGCGAAGGATTGCCATGAGTAATGTGCAATGGGTCGCTATTGTCGGTCAGCGAAACCAAACTGCCAAGGTCTGGCTGTCGGCTGCTGCCATCATAATTCAGTTCGAAGCGAGTCTTGCCTTGATGCCATGACACATTCAACTGTGGGTTCCAATTCACGCTCGTCCTCACCGTATCGGCATAGAGCAGCCCAGTCTTCTGGTCAAGACTTCTTCGCTCTGGATGCATCTGCACACCCGTATTCACCTGCCATCGCTTGCCATTATAATTGAAATAAAGGCTGAGTTCGTGGGAATAAGTCCGACTCTGGGTATAGTTGCTCAAACTGTCTTGATATACTTCGCTCTCGTAAGTACTCCTGTCGCTCACCTGTCGGTTGGCAGAATAGCGATAACCGAGTTGCAGGTGCAAGTTCTCAGCCAATGGTTGCGTCAAGTTGATGCCTACGGAATAGGCACGATTGGTGGAGGGGGAGTGCTGGTATTGGTTGCGATAAAGCACGGAATCGCCACCCAGACTGCTCTCCAACTGATAGTAAGTGGTCTCGGAAAGGGAATGCGACTCATTGGTACTCTTGCTGTCGGAGTAACTACCCGTGAGGCTGATGCTCGTACCCTTGTCGTTGAACACTCGGGTGATGTCGGCATTGACAGAGAACGAATGGCTGTCGCTCTTCGAATCCGAGTTTCTCGTGATGCTGTTGATACGCTCATCGCCTTCTGAAGAGGTAGATTGCTGGCTGTCGCTGGTGTTGTCGCTCTTCGACTTGCTGAAGTTTCCACCTATATTAAAATAGGTCTTGTCATCCAAGCTCCACCTCATGCCCAACGAACTATTGCCCATCGTGTTGCGATTGGTGCTGGTGGATGCCGAGTTCTGGTAACGGTTGCCTGTGGTGAGATATTGCTCGCTATATAGGGTGCTCTCGTTGCCACTGACATAATGATTGTACATCATGTTGCCATAGAGGGTGAACCGCTTGGAAAACTTTTTGGCAAAGTTCATCGCCACGTTGTCCTGTCGGTTGTCGGGATAGCGAGAAGTCATATATCGGTTGCCACTTCGAGCTATCACGGAGATGTTGTCGCCAGTCTGGCGGAAGAGGTTGGATATTAACTCGGCTTCCTTCTTTTCGTTGTTGCCCCTGCCTATGCCAGCCGAAGTAATCAGCGTGCCGTTGAACTCTCGCTTGGTCTGCAAGTCGAGCACATAGTTTTCGCCGCCCTTGCGCACCTTGGTGATTTTCTCCAGTTCGCTCCGCTTGTCATACACCTTGATTTTGCTCACCAACTTGGCTGGCAGGTTTTCGAGGGCGAGGGTGCTGTTGCCGCCAAAGAAACTCTCACCGTTCACATTGATTTCGTGGATTGGAAGACCGTTGTAGGTCATCGTTTTGTTCTGCTTTTCGTATTCCAATCCAGGCACTCGCTTCAAGAGTTCTTCGAGGTATGCTCCTTCGGGAGTCTGGAAAGCATTGGCATTGATAACCGTGGTATCGCCCTTCATCTCCACCTCCTTCATGGCAGCAGTAACCACCACTTCGCCGAGGTTGAGCGTCTTAAAGATGGAATCTTCTTTTTGCGTTTCCACAGAGTCGCCATCGCCCTCTGACAAGGCACGACTCTCCCTTACTGTATCACTCGACACAGCATAAGAGAAAGCCCTTCCGTCAGGAGAAAGGGAAGACGATGCCAATACATTTGCTATTGTTGAGAAGGACATGAGCAAAAGCACAGACACATAAGCATATCGTACCTTCATTCTTGGTTTGAATATTCAAAATCGACTGCAAAGGTACGAAAATCGGTATATATTTGCAATACCTTGAAGTAGGTAAAGTGCCAAAGGGCTTGCCAAGGGAATCCATTAAAGAAAGTGAAAAAATGAGCAAAAATAATTGTATTTCAAAATTTCAATTTATCTCTGCCCTTGTAATCAAAGCGTTCTTTGTATATTGCAAAGTTGTGAAAGAAAAAGAATATAGCTCGTTTCTAAATCGTTAGTAGTTACACTTTTAAAAGTGCTTAATCCACTGATATTCAATTAATAAAAGATTTTGTTATGACTCGTAGCCATGAACCTTTTCAAGCTGACCTCCGAGATTGTAGGAGTAGGTGAATTTCTCCTCATCTGGATAAATTATCTCCAACAGACGGTTGTGGCTGTCGTAAGTCCATTGCGTCACATAAGTTGCAATCGCCTGGTTAGGCACAATCAGCGTGCGGCGGGTCTTGGGGACTTCGCCCATCTTGCCATAGAAGTATTCAATGGCACCTGTTCCGTCCTCGCGGAGCATAAATCTACCGATACGGTTCTGAGAGGCGTTGCGACCACCATAGTAATACTTCACGTTGTTCTCCGGGTGGTCTGGGTAGTTGATACCTGTCAGACGCAGATAGTCGTAATCGTAGGTGATGAACTTGCCTTCCTTCGCAAGGTTGGCAGTCTGCTTGGTCAGCACATTGCCGAGTGCATCGTAAGTGAAACTGGTGATGCCGCTTGCAGGATGGTTCACCTCTGTGCGACGGTCGCCCATGTCGTAAGTAGAAGTGGTAACATTGCCCTCCGTGTCAGTAACACGGACAAGACGCTGTATGCCGTCATACTCAAACGATGTGGTAATCTCACCATTAGGACCGCTCTTCTGGATGGTCTTCAAGGTCTTGCCGCTGCCATTGGTATGGGTAGCCTGGACATTATGGAGTGCGTCTGTTACGGTTGTAACAAGTGCATGAGTGCCGTTGTCAACAGTATATGCCGCAGTTGTCGTAGAGTTGTCTGGCAATGTCACTGAGGTAGCACGGTCGAGCACGTCATAAACAGTAACCGTTGGAGATACATTGTCAAATGACTTGTTGAACGTTGATTTCGATCCTGTTCCTTCCGTTGTAGGATAGAATGCCTTTGCCACACGTCCGAAAGCGTCATACACGTTTCTTCCGCTGACTATCATCACGTTCTCGTCCTTGGCAGAGTTTCCCTTGGATGCACTTGTCACAACACCGTCCTTCTTCACCTGCACGGCTCTTCCGAAGCCGTCAACGAATGTAACGGTCTCCAAGTCATCGTTAGGATGCTGGATGTCATAATAGACATATAAATGGTAAATATTTCAAAGAACTAACGGGAAGTATCCTCAGAAAATTTCAATTGTATTTTATGGAGGTTTATAACCTAATTTCAGTTTTTTCAACATCTTAATATTTATTTTTATATTGAGAACGATTCTTTTTATCAAGAATATTATTTTACAGAAGGTAGACTGTGGAAAATGACTATAGAAAATAAAAGTTCAATAATTCTTGGCAATATTGTTATGATATATCGAAATTTATTTTCGATTCAATGCATAAATAACCCCATCGTGTCTTACCATTAAACATATTGTATATAAATTATCAAAAATAATTATATCATCAGCTGCTGGATACCATATATAGTCAAAATAATGGACAATATCCTTGGATTCAAAAGTATCTATTGTGCTAAAGAAATCCCAACATATGTTTAATTGAGTAGGGACTTGTTTTATATTTTGCTCATAGAGTAAACGCTCTAAATTAAAATTACGATCTTCTGCATTTATAGAATTTATACAACGTCCTTTGTCTTGAATGATGCTAAAAATATTATTGCGTTCTTGTCTTTTTATTTTATACGCCAAACAAAACGAAGTATATATCTTTTCACATTCATCCTTTGAGCGTGTGTTAAAATTTAAAACTTCATTTTTGAAATCTTTTTTAAAAAAATCTAATTTGAATTGATCCATAAAATTTCATATATATTCGGTTATTGAGCCTTAACTCAATAACCGATGTTTAAAACTATTATTTTCTTATTGGAACAGCTCCATCTAATCCTCCTTTTCCTCTTTTCCCTTTAGTGTAGTCCCAATAATTTATATGAGGATATTCTTCACCGCTTCCAGGTTTTGCACTAGGATGAGCAGGATCTAATCTGTACCCTCTTTTACTATCTCCACGCATTGAACTGCCAAATTTTCCTTTATTCTTTGGTAAGGTTTCGCGTTCATTCATTTTTAATATTTTCTTAACTTCTTTTAATGCTTCTTTTGTACCACTTATAGAACCTTTAGGCTGTCCCTTTGTCGATTTTTTAGAAATGCTTAATAGGTTTCCAGCTTCTCTTTCTGCATACTTTGCCCCTTTTTTAGCTAGTTTATAAGCATCTTTTATATCGCCAACACTAACAGGAAGTAATTCTGAAGCAAGACTAGCTCCAGCCTTAAATTTATCCCATTTAGAGCTATTATTGTCCGTAAGTGTATTGACATCATTTAGAACATCTGAAAAAGCATTGGTATAAGTTGCAGCTTGTGTTAATGCCTTAAATCCATGACTTCCTACTTTTGCTCCAACTTTTATAACAGCTTTACCAACTTTTGTCCAAACCCCTTTGCCATCAGGGTCTATAAATAATATGGGATTATTTAGACAATAAGTATAAGTTGAAACATTAGGATGCGTTTCTTGTTCGATGTCTGCGCTTATCCACAAACCCAATCTCGGCTCATAGTATCTCGCGCCATAATAATACAATCCCGTTTCCTCATCGAATTCCTTAGCATTGAAGAGATAAGGTGTATTCCAAATGTTGTTGCGTTCCTCTATGAAAACCTCTCCGAAAGGCACATACTCAATATGCTGCACCACCTCGCCGTCAAGGTTGGTGATGTAACTACTGCTACCCAAATGGTCTGGGTGGTAGTAGAATTGCATCTTCTCGTAATCGTCGTTCTCCTTAAAGTTACCATTGACAGCCTTAGCCTTGGCAATGTTTGCAGCCATAGCACGTGCCTGAGCAGCCTCCAAGCTGCCGTCATTGCAGCAGAAGCCCTTGCCGTCCACATAGTCGTTGTTGTCCTCGCCATTGTACGGCACTGCAAAGGTTGCATAATTATCCTTGATAACCTGCAACTGCCCGGTATATTTAGCTTTATAATCAACAGACAAGCCGTCAGTCTCACTACCTGCATACTGGATGCGGCGTGGGTCTGATCCATAAGAGTCGAAATCACCAATCTTGGAAACAACACGCTGACTACCAATGTATATATGCTTAGTGTAGCGTCCGCCTTGGTTAGCAACGAGGTAAGGAGATACATAGAGTGAGAACTTGGCGGTGTTCGTGCGACCTCCAGCAAACTCAGAGTTCACATAAACCTGGTCACTCTCGCCCGATGTCTTCACTGTGCGCTCACCATCAGCATCGTACCAATAGTTAGTCACGAAACCGTTGTCATCAGAAGCAAGGAGACGGTTCTCCTCATCCCATTTGAGCTTTCGTTCTGCGGTCTTCTCATCAGCCACGCCATCCTTCTTTGTACGGCTTGTATTGACATAAACGAGGTTTCCGTTTGCATCATACTCGTAGGCATGGTTATTGTTCACATTCTTGCTTTCGGAAGGTGTCTCCTCCGTGCGGTAGTTAACATCCTTTACATTGGCGAGTTGGAATTTCTTGCCTGCATCTGTACCATAGGTGTATGACAAATCATAGCCCGCATTCAATGTACCGTTAAACTGCACATTGTTCTGCGTAAGAATCTGACGCTTCGAAGTGATACGGTGCATATTGTCGTAACCCATCGCAAGAGTATAGCTTGCGGTCTTGTTGTCTGCACCTGTATATGTACCTGTTGCGCTTACAAGACGGTAGAGGGCATCGTATGTATAGGTATGCGCCATCTGTCCGCCAGCCTTGCCACTCTGTGGAACTGACGCACCGTTTACCACGCTGAGCACATTGCTCACCGCATCGTATGTATAGGCATTATCCATGATGGTGTTACCACCACTGTTCACCATGAGGTTCTGCAATCTGCGACGCTGTGGGTCGTAGGTGTAGAACGTCTCAGCACCATTGCAGTACTTCAAGTATGTACGCTGCTCGAACTTGTCATAGCCGATCTTGCTCACATAATCGTAGCCGTATGACTTGTAGCCATGAACCTTCTCAAGCTGACCTCCGAGGTTGTAAGAATAGGTAATCTTCTCCTCATCAGGATAAATCATCTCCAACAGACGGTTGTGGCTGTCGTAAGTCCATTGCGTCACGTAGGTCGCTATCGCCTGGTTAGGCACAATCATCGTGCGGCGGGTCTTCGTCACCTCGCCCATCTTGCCATAGAAATACTCAATGGCACCTGTTCCGTCCTCACGGAGCATCAAGCGACCGATACGGTTCTGAGAGGCGTTGCGGCCACCATAGTAATACTTCACATTGTTCTCCGGGTGGTCAGGATAGTTGATACCCGTCAGACGCTGATAGTCATAATCGTAGGTGATGAACTTGCCTTCCTTTGCAAGGTTGGCAGTCTGCTTGGTCAGCACATTGCCGAGCGCATCGTATGTGAAGCTGGTGATGCCGCTTGCAGGATGGTTCACCTCTGTGCGACGGTCGCCCATATCGTAAGTGGAGGTCGTTACATTGCCCTCCGTGTCGGTGACACGAACAAGGCGCTGTATGCCGTCATATTCAAACGAGGTGGTTATCTCACCATCAGGACCACTCTTCTGAATGGTCTTCACCGTCTTGCCACTGCCGTTGGTATGTGTTGCCTGCACATTATGAAGCGCATCCGTTACGGTTGTAACGAGAGTATGACTGCTATTGTCAACCGTATATGCCGTAGTTGTCGTAGAGTTGTCCGGCAATGCCACTGAGGTAGCACGGTCGAGCACGTCATAGACTGTGACGGTAGGAGACACATTGTCAAATGACTTGTTGAATGTGGACTTCGAGCCTGTTCCTTCCGTTGTAGGATAGAATGCCTTTGCCACACGTCCAAAAGCGTCATATACGTTTCTGCCGCTGACAATCATCACGTTCTCGTCCTTGGCAGAGCTTCCCTTGGATGCACTTGTCACAACACCGTCCTTCTTCACCTGCACGGCTCTTCCGAAACCGTCAACGAACGTAACGGTCTCCAAGTCGTCGTTAGGGTGCTGGATGTCGTAGTGCTTGGTCACGGCGTATGCAGGAGCGGTAATGCCACTCTCATTGAATGTAGCCAAAGGCTGATATTCAAAGGCGATGGCATAAGGCACACCCGTAGCCAACTCGTTAGGACCACGCACGCCAGTAATGCGACCGAGGTCATCTACATCAGTCTCATAATAGAAGTTGTTGAGGTCACGATGCTCCTTGGCGATACCATAGCGATAGTCGAAGTTGCCTTGCTCGCTGCGGTAACCCCACGCATCGTCAATACGCTCAACATACATGTTCATCTCAGGCTCATAGCGGTACTTGTACCACATACGCTGTCCCTTGCCGTTGGCAGGGAGAGTCTTCTGGATGATGTTGCCGTAAGAGTCGTACTTGTAATCAGTAACTGCCGCACCGTCATTCAACTGCTGCGTAATCTGGGTGATGTGGTTGGCATAGTTGGTGTTGTACTTTGCCGTCACATGGTGATAAATCGAGCCGTCACCGCCAGTCACCGTAACATCTATTGGAAGTCCGAAGATATGCTTCGCTGCATTGTCCGTGTATTTAATGGCGGTTGCATAGTCAAACTTTCCGTTTCCGTCCTCGCCAAGGCTTCCCTTGTCGCTGTACTTGTAGGACTTCAACTCACCATGATAGCCATTGAGGTAATACTCATTCCATGCCTCGGATGTAACCACACCGTTTGCCGCACCCTCGTACTGCAAGTTTGCCGTATAGCGGAGAGGTACGAATGCAGATGCACGGTCGCTCCAAAGGTTCACGTCACGCTTTGCGAACGTGTACTTGTCACCGTCGGCAGTCAGATAGTAGCTGTCGTAACGGTTCTTTGTCTCGGTGTACTTGTTGCCGTTGGCATCCTCTACGGATGTGGCGGTAACATTGCCCTGCGTGTAGTAGTTGGCTACATCGTAGTTCTCAACAGCCTGTCTGTAAACAGAATTGCCATTCTCCGTGTCGAGGTTCTTGGTGATAACCTCACCGAAACCGAGGAACTCACGCTCATGACGGTCACGCTTTCCGTCCTTGTACTCAAAGGCGGTTGTCATTACTGGACCATCGTCATGGATTCCGTCATCAATGGTCAAGGCAGACATTACCCACTTTCCACCAGGGAGACCGTAGGTCGGAGTGGTGTGGGCATAGTCCAATGTGAAAGTTCCGCCCAAGGAGTTGGTGACAGACTTCAACATGTTTGTCCTGCCAATGGCAGAGCGTGTAACCTTCAACTCGCTTTCCTTCTCAGACTCAACGATGTCAAGATAGCCGTCACCATCCACATCCTGCAAAGAGTATGTTGGACGGTTGATGCTGTGGGATGTGGAAGCGCCAGGGTTGGTTGACACTTTAACTGCCAATATTGGAATTGTTATAGTGAAAGCAGCATTTGCTGATTCCGATGTGGACGCAGCTTCGCTCAAAGCATTTGCGCCCTTCCAACTGATAGGCTCGTCAAAACCATTGCCAGTATTGATGGCAACAGTGATTCCATTGTCGTTCTTCCATACCTTATCAGGAAGCCCATCAGAGTTGATGTCGATAAGGTTGTATTCCTCTTCGCTCTCAGATGTTACAATACCGATACCAGCAGAGAAACTACCAGAAGCTATATTTATACAACCTCCTGCTCCAAAATTATAAGAAAGACTCTTTCCTCCTTGGATACGGTCAAGTCCCCAATCAATAGGCTCTGTAAAGGCATAGCCAAGATTTAATCTTACCTTCTTGTCAGAAAGTATCTTATCAGGAAGTCCGTCGCCATTGATGTCTATGAATGACTCCACAGCCTCGTCCGTATTCTTTGGCACACTGCCTGAGATAGATAATTTTGCCAGCCAAGAGCTTTTTAGATTTCTAAGCGAAGCTTTACTACCAGGAATCAAACTGGCTATATCAGATACGGATGGTATAGGATTACCACCATATCCCCATGCCTGTGAAGCGTTGTCTGAGTTGTTTACTCCGATACCCTTGTAGATTTCTCCACTCAATCCACCCTGTGAATTGGTGTATTGAATTGTACCACCAGCGATGATGTCAGGGAATCCGTCACCGTTCATATCCATCATGGCTACTTCCGTCTTGGAACTGCCATTTGCATTGTTGTGGGTAATGCCAAGCGCACCGCCTTGTACAACGGTACTCTTGCTTGATACCACTTGGCTTACAGCCGCAGCACCAGTACCCTGCAAGTATTCACCTGCAAGTCCTGCCACCTCCGCATTATTATCCAATGGATTGGTAAGGAGTACATCTTGCTCTGTCAATCGTGCTGTGCTTGCCTCGGTCGCTGTAAGGTATATGTCCTGTCGCTGACCAATCCACTTGTCCATAGAGGTTTGGTCTGTACCCAATGGAGTGAATGCCATCGTGAGAGGGTCAACCTTGTCGTTCTCGTTTTCCGGCAATTTCAGCAATGACTCGTCAATAGGCTTTGCATATCTGCCTTCTGCCGAGTTATAGACAAAACCTCCCCAGCCACGGTAGAGCATACCGAAGCCAAGATTGTCATTCTCTGCATAGAATCCAGCAAACACATTCTCAGTTACAAGACCTGCCGCATCTTTCTGAATGGAAACAGAAGCGGAAGCAACTGCTTCGTTCGAGATAGTTGCAGGATAGCTGTATTCAAACCATATCTTCTTTCCTACGGTCGCTGCAAATCGCAGAGTATCGGCTTTCAAGATGCCATTCTCGATATTGAAAGACTTCTTGCCAGCAAGTGCATCCTCTGTCTTGGCGGTCAAAGTAATCTGACCGTTGATAGAATTGTCCGAAAGGGTAAGCACTGGTGACACAACCATAATTGTATCAGTCGCTGTGGTCAAGTATGGCTTGCCCTCTGCCAAGGCATTTGCAAATGTATTGTAGTGTGCAGGAACGGCTACCGTCTGTTCGATATTGGCAGAGTCCTTATAAGTCACAGACGCTTGCCAACCGATATTCTTCCAATCAACATTTGAGGTAGATGAAATCTCAAAGCTGAAGTTGGTCAGTTTTTCTGTATTCTCCAGACTGATGTTGAGAGAATCACCATTGAAAGCCTCACCAGCCTTCAATGTACGAGCAAAGACAGTCTTCTCGATATAGTTCGGGTTGTCGTTTCCGTCACTGTCTTTCTTGTCGTTGCTGCCGATGATGCAGAGAACAACATCGTCGGTTGTTACAGGCTTGTAGAAGACACTGTGAACTTCAACACTTGAACCATTCTCCACATTGGCAGAGGTGTTCACATCATAGATGGCACCATCCTCAGGCTTGTACTCTGTTGAAGAAAGCCCGTTAGGCAAAACATTAGATTCGCCAGCGTATGTAATGGTAGGCGACCAGTTCACCTTGTCAAAAGAACCGTTGCTTGTTTCCTCGGAACCCGACTGTACACGGAAATAGATCCTGTCACCACGCTTGACGGCAACAGAAGAGACTGCAGCGGCATAAGAACTGCCGTCGCCCTTTGCAATAGTCTTGTTCCAAAGCTCATTGCCACCCTTTTGGATTGCAACTCTTACGCCGTCTGCCTTCTGATACTCGTCAGCATCATAGTCACCAGTCGGAGCGACAAGGCTCACTTGACCTGCCACGCTTACTGTTCCATCCTTTGGCGCTTGCCATACACGCACGATGTCCTCCATCGGTGAGTTCTTGATGGCTTCTGCCTGCTCATCCTCGCTAACCTCCATGACGGAAGTGTCAACCTTGCCGCCATAGATGATAGGGCTTGGCGTATCGGCACTGCTCAACGTAAATGTAGGCACGGCATTGCCTGCCTTGTCAAATTCCAAATGGTTGAAATACACCTTGCCATTTGAAACGAGGTCAACAAGTCCGTCACCGTTGATGTCGCTGAAATACTGGGTCGTCTTAGTCTTGGTTGTGGACTTATCAGTTCCGACAACGGCAGTTAAAGAATTCCAACCAATAACGGCATTAGCACCGAAAGAGTTCGTTGAACTTTTGGTTGTCGAGAAGTTACTGATGCCTTTTACCTTGACAGGCTCACCATATGCGACTTCTCCGTTGTCCGTCTTGACCTGCGGACGATAATATACAGAGCCACCAGACTTGTACACCTTGTCTGGAAGTCCGTCACCGTTCAAGTCAACAAGAGTTGACAATCCTTTACTGGTATCGCTTGAATAGCTATATGAACCACCTGCAGTGCTACTTTTCCAACCGCTTCCATCATTAAAGCCCACACCTGCATAGAACGAACCGCTTACAGAAGAACTTGTCGTTCCGCCAAGTGCAGTTGGCTTGTCGCTGAAACGCTTGCTGACAGTCTTTAAAGGAT
>ERZ1023670.409-NODE-409-length-12251-cov-41.646933_pt1 | contig 12251 bp, 8 predicted proteins | sample MGYA00380342_ERZ1023670 | MGnify/ENA primary metagenome ERZ1023670 (study PRJEB33179, sample SAMN07448984) | human gut metagenome | biome: Human-gut; feature: Human associated habitat; material: Faeces | host: Homo sapiens | place: India: Bhopal | collected...
TTTTCAGAATATTATTGTATCTTTGCACGCATAAAAAACAAAGAATCACATAGAACAATGGAAAAAGCAAAACAGATTCCTTATCGTGCCATCGCCTTAGACTTGGATGGCACCTTGACCAACCACGAGAAGGTGGTTACCCCTAAGACTCGCGAAGCTCTCCTCAAGGCTGCAGCCAAGGGAGCAGTAATCATCCTTGCTTCAGGTCGCCCTACCTACGGCATCGAACCGGTGGCAGAATGCCTGGAACTGAACCAGCGAGGAGGATACATCCTTTCTTATAATGGTGGCAACATCGTGAATGCCAAGACGGGCGAAAAGCTCTTCTCGCAGTTTCTGCCAGATGAAGTGATACCTGAATTATATGCCTATGCCAAGGAGCACGGTCATGCTCTGCTGGGATATGCTGGCAATGAAATCATCACCGAGATGCCTGACGATCAGTACGTGAAAGAGGAGTCACGCATCAACAAGATGAACATCCGAAAGGTAGATAATCTGTTTGAATCCCTGGAGCCTCATCCTACCAAGCTTCTCATGACGGGCGACCCTACCCTCATGCTCAAGGCGGAAGAGGAATTGGTGGAAAAGTTGGGAGACAGAATGGATATCTTCCGTTCGGCTCCTTTCTTCCTGGAACTGGTTCCTAAGGGTATCGATAAGGCAAAGTCACTGACTCGTCTCTTAACGAAAATCAACCTCACCCCTGCCGACTTGATTGCCTTCGGCGATGGCTACAACGACCTCAGCATGCTGAAGCTTGCAGGCATGGGAGTGGCTATGGAGAATGCTGCACCAGAGGTAAGAGCCGAGGCCGACTACGTAACTTTATCAAATGAGGAAGATGGTGTTGCAGCTGCTCTCACACACTTCAACATGTAAATCATCTTCTTCCACTTCTTTACTCATTAAGTTCGAATCATTCACATAATTCATATTTCAAAAATCCCCCAGCTTGGGGGATTTTTTGTTATTATCAGGAGGAAAAACCGTTATTATCCGTTTTTTCCGCTATTATCCGGCATTTTTATAAATTTTCGAAAAACAATTATATAAAAACGAAAGACATCCCAATGGAAAAGCCCTACCTTTGTCCGGTGAAATCATTTTATCATACTGAACAGTTCAGTAAAAGATGAATTTGATTTGCCAAAGATAAATATCAATAACACTATCAAGACAAAGGCAATCCAAAAAAAGATGCGAAAACGCAGGAACTCGCTTGGCGAGACATACTCAAGCAATTGAGCCTATAGGTATTCACTCGGCGAAACACCGAACTGCTTCTTAAAAGCTACAGAGAAATGAGCCGCAGTACTAAAACCAGTCAACACGGCTATTTCAGAAATACTGTACTTGCCTTCACGCAGCCAAGCTGCTGCTTTGTTGAGCTTATACTTACGGAAGAAGATACCAGGTGTCTCGCCAGTGAGTTCCTTTATCTTGTAATTAAACTTCGCCGGACTGATCAGCATGTCGCGACACACGGTAGCCACATTCAATTCCTGCTCCGCAGAACGTTTTTCCATCCATCCGTATAATTCATCCATAAACTTCCGGTCTTGCAACGAAAGGGTATCTGCCACTTTCGCAGACAACGAACCAGTCTCTGTACTCTCACTCAAGTGCTGACGAAGCATCTGCATATTATGCAACTGCGACTTGACAAGTGCCTTGAGATAAGCAGGGTCGAACGGCTTGGTGACGTAAGCCACAGCCCCTAGCTGCAAACCATCAATCTGCTCACTCATCGTAGACATGGCTGTAATCAATATCACAGGGATATGACTGAAAGAAAGATTACTCTTCAAAAACTTGCAAAATTCAAATCCCGACATCTGTCCCATAATCACATCGCTGAGAATAAGGTCCGGCTTCACCTCTTCCAGATCAGCCAGAGCCTCTTCGGCAGAATAGCGATTCACCACTTCATAGGCTGATGCAAAGATATGATGAAGGTATTGAGCCACATCCACATCATCATCTACAATCAGGATTCTAGGCAGATTCTTACCGGAAGGAGAAGTATTTCGGGTAGAATCATCCTTTTCAGCAAGAGAATTCTTCACTCTTCCCTCTTCACTCGTCACTTCCAGCGGTATCTGCATTACGCGTTTCCCGCGATCAGCGATTTCCACCTTATTATATATAGACTTATCAGCAGGAAGGGCGAAACTGAATTCCACACCATTCCTGAGCGAAGCCTCAGCCGAAGTCTCGCTCACCACTTTGATATTCTTCACCCTAACAGAACCATGATGAAGTTCTACCAGACGCTTTACATAATAGAGTCCGATACCCGTACCCCAACCATACAGATCAGAATCCTGCGAATCAGCCAGCTGGTAATAGCGCTTGAAAACATCCTGCATCCTATCCTCAGCCATCAATTTGCCACTATTGAAGACAGAAACCTCCAGAACATCATCGTCAACATGGGCGCTTATTCTGATTACACCGCCAGGCGAAGTATGCTTCAAGGCATTGGTAAAAAGATTGCCCATGATTTTCTCCACCTTGTCACCATCCAGCCACATACGGTAGTTGCCATGCTTGATGACCAATTGCAGTTTAATGCCTTTCACCCTGGCAGATTCTTCAAAGGAAGCTACCTGCTGACGCAACTCTTTCGCAGCATCAACCTCTACAACCCTAAGGCGCAGCTCATCGGTCTCCAGCTGGTTAAAGTCGAGCATCTGGTCGATGAGCCTCAGCATTCTATTTACACTTATACAGACATGATTCAGGATGCGATGCACCGAATCGGGCAAAGCCTTGTCGGCATTCAGCATCATCAACGGACCGGCAATGATGGTAAGTGGATTACGGAATTCGTGGGAGATATTGGCAAAGAATTTCATATTCATCTCCTTGGCACGCTTCTCGCGCTCTGTTTCACGCTGTTCTTCCAGAAGACGAAGATGATTGGCACGGGCCTTCAGATAGAGCCTGTTGAAAGTATAGAGCACGAAAGCGATGATACCGAAATAGAGCAACCATGCCGCTGACGACCACCAAGGAGCCGGCTTGATGATAATCTCTATCTTACGCTCTGCCAATGCAGGACGGTTCATGGAAGAAATCAATCGCAGATGGAAGGTGTATTTACCTGGTGCCAGATTGGAATAATGAGCCACACGTTCGTAAGTAGGTGCTTGCCAATCCTTATCATAGCCCACTAACCGATACTGACACATCAATGCTGAGCGACGACTGAAGGAAGGATAATAGAAACTAAACTTCAAGTCGTTCTCATCATAAGTAAAAGTATAACGGTTCAGACGCGATACTTCATCTGTAACGGCAAGCACCTTACCTTCTTGATTCTTCACCTCCAAACCAAAGATATTGAGCATCTTGCTGGCATGGGTACCAACATAGGTTCGCAGAAAATCAGTATTCATAGCCTGAGGAGGCATGAACTTACAACCGTCAGAACTGCCAAACACAACACTACCATCAGGAGAAAGACAAACAGAATTGGCATAGAACTGCCAGTCATCCTGATCCTGGCTAGCCGATAGAAGACTGCTCATCAGGAAGGTTTTGTTGGCATGCGTCAAGAAGAAGGCATTTCTCATCGTGGTAACCCAGACCTGCCGGTTAGCATCTTCTACCATCGCTTCTATATGCTCATCGCTCAACAATACATTCACACGGCGCATATACTGCTTCTTCATATCCATGAAATAAAGTCCATCCCGCATCGTGCCCAACCACAGATAGCCATACGAATCCTGCCTTACAAAAGCAGGGTCCATATTGCCATTATGAGGCATTCCCGCCACCTTCAGCTCCTTCAGCTTACCGGTCTTGGGAGAGAAGATTGCAAGATGCATACCTGACATAAACAGCATGACATCGCCATTGCTGAGCTTTACCATTTCCGTATCATCCGTATAATGGGGACTGGAAATCCGGAGGGTATCAGGCTGCAGATTATCAAACCTGAAACGCAAGAGATTTCCATCACGGCTACTCACATAAAGATGACCGTCTACCGCCAAGCCGTTACCCAGCATAGGAAGAATCACAGGCGACTTATGGAGCACTTCTACACGCTCGTTGCTGATACGGCAACTCAGCACCTGATGATCACTCACCAACCAGGCATGCTGATCATCATACCTCACCATATTTTTAAGGTTGATTTTCCGAGGTGCAGGAAGCGAATCGAAGATGTTTTTCAATAGAGTCCGACCAATCTTCTGATTTTGCTCATCATAAATAAAGATACCAAGAGCTGTACTTGCCAGAATATGTTTTCCCACAGTAGTCATGGAAAGTATTGCGATTCCCTTCGTATTTTCAGCCAGTAGATTATCATTGGCTTTCTTGTAGGCAATACGGTTCTGGGAAATAACCTGGATACCGGCATTGCGATAACCCACCCAGAGATTACCGCCCAAATCCTTGAAGGTAGCACTCACCACCTCTACCGGCTTGCGCAAGATAGAATGGTCTTCAGAAAGTGGAGCTTTCAGATTATTGGGTTCTATCTGTCGAGCCGATGGGGTTATCTTCTCATCTCCACTGATATGAAAAGTCTTATTGCCATCACTAACCAATATCGCCAGAGAGTCATGCTTTTCCGGACTATCCTCTATAGCTATAATGTTATCATTCTCACCGGGAAGCGGGATACGATGGAAGCGATAACCTCCCACGTATCGTGCCAATCCATTCTGAGTACCCACCCACATTCTGCCTTTCCGGTCCAGATGAAGCACATTGATATAGTCATCGGGAAGCGCAGTAGTATCCTTGATATCATAACTGAACTGCACATAATCTTTGCCGTCGTAAACATTGATACCAGCCGACGTACCAATCCACACCAGCTCTCGTCTATCATTTGCAATAGACGTAACACTCTGCGATGAAAGCATATAATCTTTCGTCGCCGTCTTACCTTTTTCCTGTAACAAAGCAAGAGTAGCTTTTCTACCTGAATCCAGGCAGTAAAAGGCAGCAAGCAGGCAGAACATGGCTGCAAATATGATGACTATCGCTTTTTTCATGGCGACAAAATTACACATTATTATCGAATAAACAAAAATTAAATCAATTTATTTTGTGATTTCTTCAAATTAAAGTATCTTTGCACAATTATTCAAACAGGATGACAAATCCTGATATTAGGGACACTAAAGCATATCAGCAGTTATGTTACAACTAGATAATTTCTATAAGGCTCGCTTCGTGCTGAGCAAGGTGATTAGAAAAACTGAGCTGGTTCACACACCAAGAATCAACCCAGATAGTGATGTTTATCTGAAACCGGAATGTCTTCAAAAGACAGGTTCGTTCAAGATTCGCGGTGCGTATTATAAGATTTCTCAACTTTCTAAAGAGGAGAAAGATAAGGGAGTGATTGCCTGCTCAGCAGGCAACCATGCACAGGGCGTGGCGCTCGGAGCTACCGCCATGGGAGTGAAGAGCCTCATCTGCTTGCCGGAGGGTGCTCCTATCTCCAAGGTAGAAGCTACCAAGCGACTGGGTGCCGAAGTCTGCCTGGTGCCGGGTGTCTATGACGACGCTTATCAGAAAGCTTTGGAACTGAAGGATGAATATGGTTATACCTTCGTGCATCCTTTTGATGATGAGAACGTAATCGCTGGTCAGGGAACCATCGGACTGGAGATTCTCGACCAGTTGCCAGATGTAGAAGCGGTCGTTGTACCTGTAGGTGGTGGCGGCTTGATTTCAGGAGTAGCCTTTGCCATCAAGTCATTGAATCCTAATGTCAAGGTTTATGGTGTTCAGGCAGAAGGAGCTGCCAGCATGGTTCAGAGTCTTCATGATCACAAGCAGGAAAGATTACCATCCGTAGCTACCGTAGCCGATGGCATTGCCGTAAAGGAACCAGGAAAACTCACCTTCGAGACCTGCTCCAACTACGTGGACGAAATCGTAACCGTGAGCGAGGATGAGATCTGTGCAGCCATCCTGAAACTCATAGAGAGTGAGAAGATGGTAGCCGAAGGCGCTGGTGCAGCTAGCGTGGCAGCCGTGATGTACAACAAGGTACCAGTCAAGGGAAAGAAAACCATCTGCGTAGTGAGCGGCGGTAACATCGATGTAACCATCCTGAACCGCGTCATCAACCGTGGATTGGTGAAGAGCGGACGTCTCTGTACCATCGAGATGGAGCTGGACGATAAGCCGGGCGAATTGGTTGAGGTAGCATCCGTCATCGCAAGCCTGGGCGGAAACATCACGGGAGTTCATCACGACCGTTCTGCCAATCGCAACAAGGTGAATGCCTGCGTACTCCGACTCACCATGGAGACCCGCGATTCTGCACATGTCAAGGAAATCAAGGAAGCCTTGGAACAGAAAGGCTTTCATCTCTGGATTGTATAGCGATAAGCTATAAATCGTAAACTACAAATTATTAATTATAAATAAAGATTATCATGAACGCAATTCACACAGACAATGCGCCTGCAGCTATCGGTCCATATAGCCAGGCTATCGAAGTAAACGGTTTCGTATTTGCATCAGGTCAGATTCCTATCGACCCTGCAACAGGCAATTTCGTAGAAGGCGGCATCAAGGAGCAGACTCGCCAGAGCCTCACCAACGCCCAGAACATCCTGAAGGCAGCAGGTACCGACCTTTCTCATGTGGTTAAGACTACAGTTTATCTGAACAGCATGGACGATTTCGCAGCCATGAACGAGGTTTATGCCGAGTTCTTCAGCCAGCCATATCCAGCTCGTTCTGCCGTAGCCGTAGAGAAGTTGCCTAAGGGCGCATTGGTAGAGGTAGAAGTATTGGCTGCCAAGTAAATCTCCGCTTCGACAGTATAAACATTTCGAAGGAAGAAGATTTGATGGGAGCAGGAATCACATTCAAGAATCTAACGATAGGCTATCGCTCGAAGCATCAGCTCAGAGCGGTAGCCTCATCTATTCATGCCTCGCTCCAGGAAGACAAACTGACCTGTCTCATCGGAGCCAACGGAGTGGGCAAATCTACCTTGCTCCGTACCTTATCCGGATTTCAGCCACCCCTTGATGGAGAAATCCTGATTCAAGACAAACCCCTATCCGATTATTCAGCCCGCGAACTCGCCCAAGAAATAGGTGTAGTTCTCACTAACCGTATGGATACTCCCCAACTTTCTGTTCAGGAAATCGTCGGCATCGGCCGTTCTCCCTATACCGGTTTCTGGGGGACCTTATCCTCAGCAGATAAAAAGATAGTAGATGAAGCCATCCGGCAGACAGGCATCCAGCACTTAGCCTCCCGTTCTATCACAGAGTTAAGCGATGGCGAGCGCCAGAAGGTGATGATTGCCAAAGCGCTGGCTCAGCAAACCAGCCTCATCATCCTGGATGAGCCTACCGCCTTCCTCGACTTTCCGAGCAAGGTGGAAACCCTCCAGATGCTCCGTCGCCTTGCCCACGATCAGCACAAGTCCATCTTATTGTCAACCCATGATGTGGAACTGGCCCTGCAGATTGCCGATCAGCTCTGGCTGATGGAAGCAAACCATCTCTCCATCGGCACCCCCAAAGAGCTTGCAGCAGACGGCTCGTTATCCAGATTCATCGACCGGGATGGCATCAGATTTGACGTAGAGAAGATGAGGGTAGAATTATCTTCTACATTTTCATAGTGCAATTTCCTACCGCTTATTCTCTGTATCAAACCGCATAATCCCATCTCCCCGCATCATAGCCCCTATTAAGTAAAAACGCATTTTGATATTTCGGAGTTTTTGACTATATTTGCATCAGAAATCCAACAGATTTCCATGACAGGAAAGTCTGAAACAAGAAATCTATCATACTAAATAAGAAAATCAGCCATCCAGCAACATTCCGTTGCCAATTGGCTGATTTTTCATTTTTTATCCGTTCGCTATCGAAATTCATCTATCGGGATGCCATCTGGAAAAGATTGGAAGCGAATACATTTTGAGATAATTATCTATCACCCATCACGATTTTCGCACCACCAGATACCGCATGCCGTCGTTGAAACGCTTGCGGTGGATAGATGGCATCTGAGAAAGTTTGCGGCCAAAGGTGATGAGATTGCTCAACTTCAACGATGAACCGATGTGACTCTTCAGCTCCTGGAAAATCTCGGCAGCCGTAAGATACTCACCCTGCTTGACATCATCGGTCAAGTCGAAATAGAGATTGAAATACTGGTCTACCGGAGAAACCACCTCAAACTTCCTGTTGTTCGCCATGATCAGCCGAGTCTGCTCCGCATCAAAATAAGTCTTCTCGCCTGCCCGTAAAGCAGAGAGAGCCTGCGCATAGAGCTGTTCATAATTCGGACGCTGACTCACATTGATAGGTCCCGTAAGCTCTACACCCAGAAACCGGCGATTACCGGAAGGATCGGAAAGAATATCCTCCATATTACTCGTAGCAATAAAAGACGCCATTCTCGGAAACTCCTGTACATGACTTCCATACGGTGGCTTCATCTTGACACTCGGCAACTGGATGATGTTTTTCAGGAATCCCTGCTGCACCTGAGGAGAAATCTGGTTGAACTCATCCAGGTTGATGACCAGCGACTGGCACATTGCCTGAAGCACCTGTCTTTTTTCTGACAACACAAGGTTATCATTATACCCCCACTGCAACTCCGGCGGAACCAGAGATCTGCAGAAAGTACTCTTATTGTAACCCTGCTTGGAGATGAGAAGCGGCGCCACAGAGTTGCCATATTTGCGATGACTGTAGGCACGCCACTGGTCAACCATCGCTAGAAACCAGGTATAGAACCAATCCTCCCAATAAGGATTATCAGTAGGCACCGTGCGCGCCAAGGCACGGATATGATCCTTTCCATCCCATTTTCCCTCACACTTATACAGAAAGTTTTCTACAGGATTATAGGTAGAAAGAAGGTCCGACTCCAGATAATTGCGCACATCCTTGATACTCACACGGATGTTGGCGAGCTGTACCTCCAGCGTCATACGTTTCTGCACACGGGCATCCACAGGCTGATAGCCCCAATAATCTTTTTCCTTCGGCCGGTATTCTGTGCATTTCATTACCGAATTATAACGGAAATCATATTTCTTACACAGAAATCCGATCATACTCATGATATTGTCACTCAACTCTTTACTGTCGTTATCCACATCTGCGGAAGAGTTATCAGCATCCCTCTCATCAACGCTCTCCACAGGTTTTTCTGCGTCATAAAAAACTTCATTCAACGTCAGGGGCAACGCATCTTCACGATAATAAGGAAAAGAATCTCTTGTCATCAGGAAATCAGAGAAGATAGAAGGCTCGGGCATCTGCATCTTTGCCTTCACAAGCGCCTGATAAAGCGGAGCAAAGGTCAGGAAAGCCTGCTTGTAAATCCTGTCGGCAGCAACCTCCTCATCAGGTAACGTCCCCTTTGCCAGAGCATATTTCGCCAGGACATGCAGACTGATGCCATCGGCTCCCACAAAGGCTGCAAGAGTAGAAGGCAGACTGGCTACTTTCTGCTTGATGGCATCTGCGCCTCCATCCTCATCTATATGAACAAATGTAAGCAGCAGAACGCCATTGTTTTTCTTTATCTTCAGGAGACCGTTCTCCGATTTCTGAAATTCTGCCGCAGGATGAACATGCATCCAGGTTGGCATATCCTTATATCCATCATAACCATTCGTGAGATAAGGTACATATTCACGGAAGTTCTCCACGGTATTCCTGGCATCATCGTTTACGATGCGCTCAAGGAAACGTTCCAGACTTTTGGTACTGACCAGGAGCTGGTTCTTTTTATTTCTATGTGTTATGGTAAATTTCATTGTCTGTCATTTTAAAAAGTTTATCAATATGAAACACTTTATTCCATACCATGAAACAGTTTGTTTCAAGCGGAGAAACACTTCGTTTCACCCTGTGAACCAAACTGATACGTCACATTCCCGTTTTCGATACATCGGCAGGGGATTCTGCTTTATTCGTAAATGAATCCGATTTCTTCTGCATAATGATCATAGGCAGGTTCCCCATAACCATATTCAGCAAAGACCTTCTTCACCTGCTCCTGCATTTCCGGCGTAAGATGTTTCTCCCCCCGATGTACACGATAATAGGTAGTGCGGTTGCCCAGAACATCCATGACCCGGTACTTGATGGTCTGCATTTCGACATGTTTTACCTGGTCGTAGAGATGGGAAAATCCCCATGCTGCCTTGAACTGGTACACACGCATGAAATGGGAGCAAGATGCATGAAGGTTAGCATCGGGATAAACCGCATTTCCAGCAGTAACATCATCGGGTTTGAACTTTGCCGAGATGAATCGGATGCATTCTGCTGCCCGAGGACAATCGGCATTGAAGCAGTACATCCAATGATAATCTACCAGACTTTTGATAAACTCAGGATCATTAAGATTTAATTTCATGAAAGAATAAAATTTAAATTAAACATTAGGTTTCGCAGTGGTTATTGCCATTGTGGAATCTGTGTTGTCAACTCTCCACAAAGAAACACGGGGCATCTATGACAAGAGCGTCGGTCCCATGTAACTTGGTTGCTGCAAAGATACAAAATTTTAAAGCCAAATGCAAGCTTTGTCCCAAAAACTTTCATCCTTGTCCCGAATCACGTGCATAAAAAAGCGTTTTCAGCAAGAAGATAAACTGAAAAACGTGATGGATAAAGGCAATAAGTGATGGATAGCGTGATGGATTTTGTAAACATTTCGTTCATCTATCACGCTATACAGAACGGACAACTGTCTCATTATCCAATGATTAATGATTTAAAAAGGAAAAAACGTGAGGGATGTGAGGGATAAAAAGAGGAAAACCTCAAATCTGCAACCTATAGGGTTTAGTGGGATTTGAGGGTTTATACTTTCTTCAATTATATCCTGTTACTTGAAAACAACCTTCTTACCTTTCTTCACATAAATACGCATCTGATCCAAGTCTATGGTGATGTCATAATATCCAGCTTCTTTTACCTTAAACTTATAATCTTCTTCTTTTCTTATTGATGTGGAAAGATGCGCCAAAGAGACCGCAGAGTTAAACTCGTAGTCTTGATACTCCGCATTGTAACTCTTGCAGACTCTCCAATCAGGAGCATTGACAAACTTGAATAGTTCATTTGCCTTGAGATAGACGGTTGCCTTGAAGACCTTTCCATCCTCGTCTCGGTTCATCGCTATTGCATGGTCCAAGTCGTAGGCAGCATTGCCTGCTTGTTGCACAGCCTCTCCCGTGATATAGATGCCATCCTCCACATTCTCACCTTCCATCACAGCCATTGTCCAGTATTCCAATGAAGGAAGCGTGAAAGAAACATCATAGCCGTTTTGGGTAAAAGGAAGTTCCTGCACCGCCCCTGCATGACTATCAGGAGTTGCCACCCATACCTTGGAGACTTTCCTCGTAGATTTCACCGTCACAGGAATATTGGTCTTCTTCTCAGGTTTCACACGAGTACCCCAAAGGTCACGCCATGAGAGGTCGTTGGTATTGAGGAAGTTGAGAAAATGCAACACATCACACTTACCTACCTTCTTGGCGAATGTTGTCAGCGAGTACTCCTTAGGAGGCCAAGCTTGCACGGTCAGTCCTGAAGTCGAACTGATGATAGGCAGATAAGCAGACTTAGAGGTCGTACCACGCAACAAGTTCTGATAAGCAGTCTGGAAGTCGTAGTATCTGACAAGTGCCGTCTTCAACTCATCGCTCATCGCCAAAGGTGCTGCGGGGAAATACTCACGAGTCAACATGTGGTCGCCCATCTCAAGATGAGAACCGCCAAGGGCAAACATCGCCGCATCGGTAAGCAAGACTCCTGGCGTATTGACCATCCTATCTCCAGAGCCCCCATTGTCTGCTTTATCATAATTGATGTAAGCCGCAAAGACAGTCGGATGCTGATGGTCGCTATACTTATCATTAGTTTGGATGATACCAAAGAGATTGGCAAACTGGTCCTCCGATGCGCCACCATATCCATTGCCATTTCCCCAAACCTCATTATAACAGAAGTCTATATCATTCCTGACAATTTGCTCAGCCCCATAGCCTGAGACAGCATTCATCACCAAAGACTTATCGGGATGCGCCTGCTTCATGGCTTGGATGAAAGACTCATAAGAAGAAGGCAAATCTACCTCATGGCGATTGGCATCATACACGGTACCACGGTAGCCCAACTGGTCTATCTGAAAACCATCGAAATCAAAATTGCCATACACTTCCTTGTTTCGTTCCACCATATATTGCTGCCAATCGCCATTGCCCG
>ERZ1023670.415-NODE-415-length-11946-cov-7.188966_pt1 | contig 11946 bp, 14 predicted proteins | sample MGYA00380342_ERZ1023670 | MGnify/ENA primary metagenome ERZ1023670 (study PRJEB33179, sample SAMN07448984) | human gut metagenome | biome: Human-gut; feature: Human associated habitat; material: Faeces | host: Homo sapiens | place: India: Bhopal | collected...
CAACTGAACTGTGCGATAGTTCCGTTGATTGTCACTCGTCCCATGATAGGGACAACTCCGTTTCTCTCCTTGCTTCCATTTACATAGAAGACTGTCTTGAATGTACTTCTCATAATTGTTTGCTTTTTGTTCAGTGCAAAATTAAACTATGAGAGCTGCATGGCAAATTCACAACCTGTGCAGAATGGAGAAACAAGAACCGACACCGTTAAAAAAGCTCATTAGGGCGTTTTTCTGAGGTAATGAATTGAAAGCGTTTCCACTTCTCAAATCTGCTATTTTCGCATTTCCTCACGAACGTCACTTAAAGCCAACAACTGCCACAACCACTTGAAACTCAAAACAAAAGCCCAAATCTGCTATTTTTTGCTTTTTTAGTCATTCTTTTTCCGAAAAGTCTCAGCTATCTTCCTATTTACTTTGCTTTTATTTCTAAGAAAAGTTCTAACATTCTTTTCCAACAACAATTGGTTGTAATCATTATATATTTCAGCAAGGTAGGTGCCAGGAATAGCAGTAAGATAAGACACAATATCTGGATTCTCGTCATCAACACGCAAGCATGACAATTGTGAGAATTTACGTTCTTCAAAATCAACGTCAATATTCTCAATACCTTGCTTTAACCTTTCAGCCCGAAAAACTTTCGACATATCCCAAACTAAATACTGCACAGTAACACCCAACTCTTCGTTTGGTACTGTATTTTCCATTTGAGAAGACAACTTCACAATGCCGTTTGTCAATATAAACATACGAATTGTGGTAATTTTTCCACGACTTTCCCTTATCACTTCAATCGCATCCTGTACTTCTTGGCTTAAATTTTTATCTTTTCCGCTAAAAGCTTTGGGTTGCGTAGCCTTTATATAAAACGAATACAATCTGCTGTATGCTGTATTCATCGCACTTATGCCCAAAGAACCTCCTGGAGTTCCCGCTTTCACATACAGAAACAAATCCAAAAGCTCTGCATCTTCATTATAATCATAAGCTGTCACTCTTGTAGAAGGCTGTTCCAACTCACACATATCTGGTGAACACACCTCATCTGCGTCCTCCATACATGTTAATATAATTTTTGCCATTTCTGAATCCAATCCAGTTTCATTCTCTTTGGCGGATTGTTCAGCAACAACCATCTTCTCATGGACAAATTCCTTTATATCCATAGTATTCAGTCTTTAGTTATAAACATTTCATGCTGATTCCCTGCAACAAGAGTTACGAACATTATCAAAGATTCATTTTGGAAATAAAGAAATGGCGTAGGAATCACATTGCATTTATAATCCTTGTCTCGTGTCAATTAAGTCTCAACGAGAAAGAACACGTTAGCAAACGTCTTTCTTATTATAACCGGGCCGATAAGCCGATTGGCGCCGGACAACTCATTGCCGGCAATCAGCCGAAAGACCAACCAAGTGCAAAGTTACTCTTTTTTTTCGGAAAGAGCAAGGCAATAGCTTATACAATCAATTCTAAAACCGCAAGAATGTAGAAAAGCTGTGTCGCGTTTCGCGACGGTGGTAAAAAAAAATCGTTCAGCGTTATGTTTAGAAGTAGCTCCTTTGCTTGTAGTTCCCACAGAACTCACAGAAGGCACAGAAGCCTACGGGCTTATTTTCTCGAATCCACAGAGCGTATAGACGCTACGCGTCGTACGACAGAATCCACAGAATTGTTTGCTGATGTACCATTGTTATACGTAACTTTGTAACATTCATTTCTGTGGATTCCTGCCTCGCGAAGCGTAGGCCATTCTGTGGATTCCTAAAGCTTAAGTCCGTAGGATTCTGTGCCTTCTGTGTGTTCTGTGGGAACTAAATATATAGGGACATCAGAACGCTACTCTTCGATAAACTGCAAGAGTACACATCTATCACTCCATATTCCTGATAAACCACAAAAATCCTTAATGACCTTAATGACTAATGACCTTAATGACCACGAACAAGCGCGTATGACGGGAACGAGGCTATCTGCAGTGTGCAAGATACCGAAAAGAAGAACGATTTTGTATCGTATACTAATATACTGAGGATTAAATAATTATGGATTCTCTTGGAGGATACAAGGATAAATTGTATTTTTATCAAAAGAAAAGCAACGATTATGAGTTACACATTTTTTCTGAATCGCTGATCATTGTCACGTAGGAATTGTGAAAATATACCTGCAAGAATGGCGCGATTGCCCTGCAATAACGGTGCGAGGGCTGGCATGCTTCCAAACTGTAGCAAGCTATGACGCATTTTAAGCTTAAATATTTGTATGTGCGAGAAATTATTGGTAAGTTTGCAGAAAGAGTAAAACATTATGAACAAATTATTTCATGGAAGCACCCTACGCACCAAATAGTCTTATGCACGCAGAAAGCTATAGAACGTATCAGATATACGTCACATTATTTATTATAAGAAACCGCTTCAAGCCAATAACAAATGAAGAATATATATTTCCCTGAAGAAGACATTACCGAGAACGACCTGTTCCTTATTACAACTGTTCGGCTTATTACGAGCCTTCATACTTCATAGCGCAAAGCTATTTTGCAGGAGGATTCATGTAAAAAACAACCAATAAAATAAATGTTTATAGTAATTTTATTTATCTTCCTTGGCATAGCCTTGGGTTATGTCCTGCGCACAAGGACAAAGTCGGACGCCGTAAGCAGTGCCGCAAACGTATGGACAGCAAGAATCACGACATGGCTTATATGGCTGTTGCTGTTCATGCTCGGCATTGAAGTGGGAAGCAACGAGCAGCTAATCTCATCACTGCCCACACTGGGGGTTGAAGCCTTGGTGTTGTCGGTATGCGCCACCTTGGGCAGTTGTGTCCTTGCATGGGCTTTATGGAAGACAGCGAAGGGAGGAGACGAGCAATGAAAGGAAGCCTGATAGTAGTGGCATTCTTCGTCCTCGGACTGTTGGCAGGAGGCAGCGGCTGCATGCCGTCATGGGCAACGGGCAGCGGAACGAGTTTCGTGGCACTGTGCGCACTGCTCCTTTGCGTGGGAACGGGCATCGGACTCAACCCCGACATGAAAAGCGACATTAAAAGTCTGAATCCCCGTCTGGCGTTTCTGCCCGTCGCCACCATCGTCGGTTCGTGGATGGGAGCGATGGTTGCATTCCTGCTTATGAAGAGCGATGTATGCTCTTTCCTGCAGCACCGCGACCTAACCGACTGTCTGGCCATTGACAGCGGTTTCGCATACTATTCGCTGTCGAGCATCTTCATCACCGAATATCGTGGTGCAGAACTCGGCACCATAGCACTGTTGGCAAACATAATCCGCGAGATGATAACCCTTCTGCTGACACCGTTGCTGGCAAAATGGTTCGGTCCGCTGGCTCCAATATCGGCAGGCGGCGCAACGACAATGGACACCACTCTGCCCATAATCACGCAAACCATAGGGCAGCGTTATGTAGCACTGAGCATATACCACGGTTTTGCCACCGACTTCACTGTGCCGTTCATCGTGACATTATGGTGCACGATTGCTGCATAAAAACAGCCTTGACAGCTGCAATAACATGCAAAAAACGCTGTCCGAACAAAGATTGCAATAGGTTTTATTTGCCGATTATGAAATAAAACCGTATCTTTGCATTGCGTATTACGAAGTTTTCGTTACGCAAAACTCATAATAACGTAAACAATTATGGTACAGAACAATCCTTTCCTCATAGAAGGCTATCTGTCGCCCGATTTCTTCTGCGATAGAACAGATGAGACAGCCTTGCTTACCCGTCATATTACCAACCGATGCAATGTTGCATTGATTGCGCCACGACGATTAGGAAAGTCAGGACTGATACACAACTGTTTCTATCAGAAAGAGATTCGTGAACAATATCATTGCATTTACATAGACATCTACGACACCAAAAACCTCAGCGAGTTTGTCTATGTGCTAGGCAAAGGGATTCTCACGACACTGAAGCCAAAGGGCAGGAAGGCTTGGGAAACATTCCTCAACATGCTACAATCGCTGAAATCCACAATATCGTTCGACATAAACGGGAATCCGGAGTGGAGCGTGGGCATAGGAGACATACAGACACCCGACATTACACTTGACGAAATTTTCGCCTACCTTGACAAGGCAGGAAAGCCATGTCTTGTAGCCATCGACGAATTTCAGACCATAGCCGGCTACCCGGAGAAAACGGTTGAAGCGACTTTACGCAAGCGCATTCAGAACTGCCACAATGCCAGGTTTATCTTCTCAGGTTCCAAGCGCCACATGATGGCACTGATGTTCACCTCACAGTCGCGTCCATTCTATCACAGTTCGAGCATCATGGGGCTGGAACCTATCAACCAACAGATATACCTTGAATTTGCCAACCGCCATCTTGCAAAGGCCGGCAAGGAAATTTCCGACGAAGCTTTTTCATATCTCTACCAGCGTTTCGACGGCATAACATGGTACATCCAATATGTGCTCAACATGCTCTACACATCGCTTTCTGACGAAAGCATATTGCACGAAGACGATGTAAGGCATTGCATTGACAGCATTCTTGCCCAGCAACGCTTTGCACATCAGGCTCTGCTGTTCCAACTTACCAGCAGGCAGAAGCAGGTTCTCACAGCCATTGCCAAAGAGAATGAGACTGCATCACTCATGTCGCAGGAGTTCCTGCACAAGTACCGCCTTGGTGCCAGCACCGTACAGGGAGCTGTCAAGACATTGCTCGACCGGGACTTCATCACACATGACAATGGGGTTTACAGACTCTGCGACAAGTTTTTGGAATACACCCTAAGAGAGGATGAATAGGAATTATTGCTGTCCGGTAAAAACTTTAGCTACGGGTTCCGCGAAGCGGGACCCGTGCGCATCAAATCAATAATGATATATTTCGAGTAAGCCTGCAAACTTTAAATTCCATGCAATTTGCTTGATAAAAGAATCGTACAACTTCTCTATTTTTTTGCCGGACAGTAATAGGTTTAAAAACAAGGCTTCTTTGCACTCAAAAGAAGCCTTAAACGGAAAGCAAAGAAGCCTTGTTTGCGATGCAAACAAGGCTTCTTTTTATACGGGGCATTACCACACTGTCACTCAACGAGTTGCAGAGCCTCTTTTGTGAGATATTGCTTTATTTCGGCGTATGGCACCGTGAACGACACCATACCTATCGCGTATGGACCTATTTCATACTGCTGATAGATGAAATGCACTCCGTCGGCAGCAAGATACGGTGCGTGTGCCGGTATCGGGATGACGCCATTAGCGACGAAAAGATGGTCGTTGAGGTCTTTATCGCTCACCTTTTCCATGCCGCCCTTATTGAGATAAGCTGTCACACCCTTGCGCAGGATGGGCTGCAAGGCCTTCAGTTGCAGCGTATCGACAGTCTGCGTGAGCACCTTCCCCGAGGGTTTTGCGATGTTCACCACATAGTCTGTCGCCGAACCGTGTGCTCCGCCGAGATAGGAATACGACTTCACTTCATAGTTCACATAGCGTTGGGTATCGGCAATCTTGGCGATGCTGAGCTCGTAGCTTACTGCCGGCTGCCGGTCCATACCGGCATCGAGCATTTCCTTCACGGTCTGCTTCAAGTACGACAACGTTCCGTCGGCATAATAGTCCACCACAGCCTCGCTCTTGTCCGCCGCACCGTCATACAAGGGGTACTTGTCCTTTGAGTCGAGATCGTTGAGTGCCGGCAGATAGTTGTTTGCCAGTTCGCCACGCACGAAGTCGCATACGGCGAGCGAAAGCGAATCGTCGCCAGTAGGGTAATCCACAGCAAACTTGCACTGCAATGTGCTGTCGGTTCCGACATTACGCTCCACTGTCACTGTGGGCAGGGTTGCATCGCTGGCGGCAGACGTGCCGTCTGACTTGCATCCTTTCGTCAAAAGGAGCACCGACGACATGAGTACGGATAAAATAAATACATGTTTCATTCGTTTTTTATTTTTAAAAATTTCACATAAGGGGTGCTATTGCTTTCTTTGTCTATGTCTGTAAAAGCAATTCCTTGTCATGACACACCTCCGTGTCAGTCTGTCCGCACGCTTGGTGTCAGGCATTCTGAAAGTGTGCGGAAGTCGCTACGGCATCATTTCGAGGCGTCAAAAATCTTCGAAGCGTCGGTCCTTTTCACAAGACGCATATCGTTGAGTTTGCGGAGCAAGGCCACTCTTTCTGCCATCTGCTTACCTGCCTTTACGCGTTTCTTGTTGTATTTCCACCAGTTTATGAGGTCGTGATTGTACGGCTTCTTCTTGTCCGGCAGTTGGTGATGCACCTCAAGATACTTCTTCATGGCATGGTATTTCTCCATCCACAATTCGTTCCTCGTCAGTTTCTGTTCGTTTGTCTGCATAGCAACAGTTGTTTTTATATCGGTGAAGCATGCGTCACAGCACACCGCACCAATGATTAATAAGTGGTGCAAATATAGCGAAAACTTTTATATATCGGTCATCTACACGCCTTAAAAGCACGTTTCATAGCTTTCATTTATAATTTAATAGATGTTTTTTATCTAATTTATTGATTGTTTTGGTGGCAATAGTCGTATTTAATGAGTATCTTTGCATAAGATAGGCGGCACCTCAGCAATTGAAGCAAGCTTCATTGCATTCGGTTTGCACTATCTTTGCATAAGATAGGCGGCGCCCCGCCTTTCCAAGACAAAGACAAGACACCCCTTAATTATGTAGCAAGAAACAAAAAGGACAAAAAAACAATAAAACAAAAAGGAAATGAGAACTGTATATGAATTCTCTGTAAAGGACAGAAAAGGAAAAGAAGTATCTCTGAAAGAGTATGCCAACGAAGTGCTGCTCATCGTGAACACTGCGACAAAATGTGGTTTCACACCACAGTATGAAGAATTGGAGAAGTTATACGAGAAATATCACTCGCAAGGTTTTGAAGTGCTCGACTTCCCCTGCAACCAGTTCGGACAGCAGGCACCTGGCACCGACGAATCGATACACGAGTTCTGCAAACTCAACTACGGAACAGAGTTTCCACGCTTCAAGAAGCTGAAAGTGAACGGCGACGATGCCGACCCGCTCTACAAGTTCCTCAAGGAACAGAAGGGTTTCGCAGGATTCGACGCCAGCCATCCGCTCACTCCCGTGCTCGACAAGTTGCTCTCCGAGAGCAATCCCGCCTACAAGGAGAATGCCGATATAAAATGGAACTTCACAAAGTTCCTCATAAACAAGCGCGGACAGGTGGTGGCACGCTTCGAACCCACGGAAAGTATTGAAAACATAGCAAAACAGATAGAAGAAATTTTATAACCAAAATGGAAAAAAGAGAACATACACGCTGCCTCATCATCGGCAGCGGTCCCGCAGGATACACAGCGGCGATTTATGCAGGACGCGCCAACCTCAGTCCTGTAGAGTACTGCGGAATACAGATGGGCGGACAGCTCACACAGACTACTATCGTTGAAAACTTCCCCGGCTATCCGCAAGGTGTGGACGGAAACCAGATGATGATGGACCTGCGCGAGCAGGCACTGCGCTTCGGAGCAGACATACGCGACGGTTCCATAGCAAAGGCCGATTTCAGCAAAGCACCGTATGTGCTCACCACAGACAGCGGACACGAGATTGAAGCCGACACCGTAATCATTGCCACTGGAGCAAGCGCAAAGTACCTCGGACTTGACGACGAGAAGAAATACAACGGTCAGGGCGTGAGCGCATGCGCCACCTGCGACGGATTCTTCTACCGCAAAAAGGTAGTGGCAGTAGTGGGCGGCGGCGACACCGCGTGCGAGGAGGCCATCTATCTGGCAGGTCTCTGCAAAAAGGTATATATGATTGTGCGCAAGCCTTTCCTTCGCGCTTCCGACGTAATGAGAAAGCGTGTGGAGGACAACGAGAAGATAGAAATCCTCTACGAGCACAACACTCTGGGTCTCTACGGCGACAACGGCGTGGAAGGCGCACATGTCGTGAAGCGCAAGGGACAGCCCGATGAGGAGCGGTACGACCTGCCCATCGACGGATTCTTCCTCGCCATAGGCCATAAGCCCAACACCGATGTGTTCAAAGACTACATCAACCTCGACGAGACGGGCTATATAAAGACCATCGACGGTACGCCACGCACCAACGTAGAGGGCGTGTTTGCTGCCGGCGACTGCGCCGACCCCGTCTATCGTCAGGCCATCGTTGCCGCCGGTTCCGGCTGCAAGGCCGCACTCGAAGCCGAGCGTTGGCTGACAGAACATAACAAGTAAGGTATCAAAAACAGATATCAGCAGAAGTTATTGCTTTGACAAGCGGCAAAACCAAGCGAATGATCTGTGACCAATGAAAGATAACGGACATTAGCATTACTTTTCAACAAGTTGTGCTATTGTCCGTTATCTTATTTTTTATCAAGCCGTTGCATTATATCTTCAAGCTCGTCTTTCAGTCGGTTTATGACACATTCCCTCTCTTCAGCCGATGTCGTGGCTATGCGTTCGGGCGTGAGCGGCAGAAGCCAGTCGCATGAAGTGCCGTGGAGCATGGCGAGCACCGGCATCACCTTATGCGCCACCTGCGCCGTGTCGGCAAATGAGGCGGCAGAGCCAAGAGCCGTCATGTAGCCTTCAACCGACTTGCGCAACTCGGCAAGTATCTGTCCTTCCGCCTCCTTGTCGCCGTCGGCAAACGATGTGAGCGGACTGAAATAGTCAGTTTCGGCAGCATGCACGGCAAGCCCTGTGAGGCGGCTTACGGTGCCGGCAAGGGCATCAAGGCGGAAAGGTTTGAACAGGCAGGCATCGAACCCACGCTTGCGCAGTTCCTCGGCAATGCTCATGTCATGGGCGGTCATAGCCACCTTGTGCGCCGGAGAGTCGGCGACAAGCCGCAAGAGTTCCGTACCGTTCATTTCGGGCATCTCCACATCGGTGAACAGAATGTGCGGATGCAGCGAGCGCACAAGGCGCACAGCCTCATCAGCATGCTGCGTAGCGTGGATTTCCCAATGCGCCCCGGCGAGCCGTCCGAACATCTCGCGCAGCAGTTGCAGCTGCAAGTCGTCGTCATCCACAATCACTATGCGCACGCTTTCATCACCACCTACGACGGAAACACGCTCCGGAACACTGCCCGACAGAGCATTGGCGGCAGGAGCATTGGCGGCAGTCTGGCATACGGCGGCGGCATCGAGAATCGTCACCGGCACACTTACGGTGAAGCGCGAACCATGCCCTTTCTGCGATTCCACACTTATCGTTCCGCCAAGGAGCTGCACCATCTCGTGCGTTATGGACAATCCGAGTCCCACGCCCTCGCGCCCCTGAGCACCGGGCAGGCGTGTGAATGCCTGGAATATGCGCTGCTGCTCGTCGGCAGTCATGCCTATGCCGGTGTCAGCCACACTGAAAACAATACTGCCGCACGAGAGCCGCGCCGCCACACTGACACTTCCTTCGTCGGTGTACTTCAGCGCATTGCCCAGAAGATTATCTACGATCTGCCTTATATGGAAGGCATCGGCACGGCATATCACATCATGCATCTCCGGCGACACGAGGCAGTTGAGCTGCAAGCCACGCTTTGCAGCAAGCGGCTGCATGCCTTCCACACACTCGACAAAGAGTGACGACGGACTGAATGTAACGGCATGACACTCGGTTTCACCGCTTTCAAGACGGTGGTAATCGAGCAGCGAAGCAACGAGCCGGAGTATGTGCCGCGCCGAACTGCGCATATTGTCAAGATAGGCAGAAGCCTTGCGGCCGCTCACACTGTCGGCAAGCAGGTCGATGAAACCGGCTATTGATGCTGTCGGAGCCTTTATGTCGTGCGTGATGGTGAGCAACAACCGCTCACGCTGCATCATAAGTCTTTCCGTCTGCGCCTTGGCCTCCACAAGGCGTTGGCGACTGCGCTTCTCACGCCGTATGTCGCGCATGGTGTAGAATATGAACATGGCGGCGGCGACAATGGCAAGAAGTCCGAGTACACATACACGCATGATGGTATTGCGGCGTGAACTGACGGCTTTCTCAACAGCACTGCGCAATGCAGCATGTTCGTCGGTCTGGATGTCTTCGAGCAGACTGCTTGTGCGCTCGGCGAGTTGCACGCTCACCCACTGCAACCGCTGGTTACGTCCGGCTATCGCCTCCCGTCTGTGCGAAGTGGCACGCTGTTCCATGCCGTTTATCTGCATAAGGGCATCGGCGACAGAGTCGGCAATATTAATATGCACCTGCGTCAGACTGGCAGTGTCGGCAACAGCGGTGCTTACAGTGCTCAACGTGTCGGTGCGTTGACGGCGGAAAGCATCGGCAAGACGGCGGAAGAAACCCTTGCGGTTGCGCACTATCTTATACACCGTTTCCTGGTTATGGCCGGAGGTGGCGGCGTTCTTCGGGTGTATCACCACCGAGTCGCGACCGCTACGCAGGGCCTTCACCTTGTCGTCGTAGAACGACTGGCGCACATCCGAACCCATCTGCGCCATCACAGCAAGCGTATTGGCACGCTTGGCGGCAAGCAGAAGAGCGAGCGAATCGAGCCGCTGACGCTTGGAAGAATCATTGGAAAGTTCCTTGAGGCGAGCGGTCATTACCGAAGCCTGGGTAAGCATGGCATCGTAACGGCGCCATTCCTTACTGTCGCCAAGACACACGCTGCGCTCGGCATTGCCCGCCTGCAACAGACTGTAAACAAGGCTGTCGGTGACATCGCGGCGTTCCACCATACGGCGGGCTGCGGTGTTCACCGCCGAAAGCGAACGCGTGTTGATGTACATCATCCATGTGGAGAGGATGAGTACTACGGCAAGTATGGCGTAACCTATGATTATTTTCAGTCTCATTGCGATTATCTTCTTTATGCTTTTGTTGTTAATTCAAGTCATGCAAGCCCATCTACATATTGCCGGAAACGTGGTAACTGGCGAACAAAGAATCGCTTACGATATGCAAAGTTAAAGCAATATGTCGGAAAAACGAAATGGGGGAAAACGAAAACAGACCTCCACTTGATATAAAAAAAGTGAAAGTCTGTTTTCGTTTCCCCCCATTCAGGAGTTATAAGTCATCATTTCAAGTTTCGCAAGCCATTAAAGCATTGCCAAGGACGACGAATCGGTAGTAACCGAATCAGAGAACATCATGTAGGCGGTATCGTCCGATTTCTGTGCGGAAGTGTCTTCCGGCTCTGCTGTGGAGGGTGCATCGGCTGCCGGTTCCTCATTGACAGAAGGCTGTTCTGCGGCGGGTTCCTCCGCGGGGGCATCAACAGGGGCAGAAACCGTAGTGTCGGCTGGTGCAGAAACTGTTGTATCTTCGGGGGCTGCCATATTCATATTCATTGCCGACTTGCTGGCGAATGTGTTACTTACTGAAACCATAACCATTACTGCTACTGCAGAGAAAAATAACTTTTTCATAATCGTTGAATTTAAATTGTTATTAATGTTGATTCATTTTGTGCGGCTGTTGCTGTAATTTTAGCACTGCGTTGCCTGACAATAAAAATGCAACGGGCGTGCCAAAACGCTGACATTCACGCTAACACATTGATAATCAGCACGAATAACCACATTAACACAAAATCAAGGATTGTAGAAAAGTGTGGAAGTGTTGTGGATTTTTTCCACACTTTAGTGTAGAAATGCGTTGGAAGGATGGGTATCAGATGCCCAGACGCTCCAACTTATTGTAAAGAGTCTTACGGTCGATACCAAGCAGACGGGCGGCCTTCGACTTGTTGCCGGCTGTCTGTTGGAGGGCGGAAAGGATGCGTTGCCGTTCCGCCGACTCGTCATGCAAGGCGAGCACAGGTTCCTGATGCTGCGGTCCCATAGCTTGAGAAAGTTCGGTTGGGGTTATGTATGCATCGCGTGCAAGCAATACGGCACGCTTCACGACATTGGCAAGTTCGCGCAGATTGCCCGGCCAGGAATAGGAGGCAAGCATCTCCGCTGCCACAGAG
>ERZ1023670.416-NODE-416-length-11942-cov-24.186927_pt1 | contig 11942 bp, 4 predicted proteins | sample MGYA00380342_ERZ1023670 | MGnify/ENA primary metagenome ERZ1023670 (study PRJEB33179, sample SAMN07448984) | human gut metagenome | biome: Human-gut; feature: Human associated habitat; material: Faeces | host: Homo sapiens | place: India: Bhopal | collected...
CCCCTTCACCACCCGCACCGCCGAGGCCCACTCACCACAACCCCCACCCCCTCCCCCCCCCCCCCCACCCGCCAACCCGCCCCCCAATGCCGACGCGGCGACGCGTCGCCCCCAGGTTAGGACCCGCCCCCCAATTAGGCTAATAAATTGCAGTTTACATCATCTTTACCCATTACGTAACGCCTCGATTTTGGCATCTAGCTCTACTTCGTCTGAGCAGAACACCTCACGAGGTTTGGAACCACGCGTGGGGCCAACGATGCCGGCACGCTCCAGTTGGTCCATAAGGCGACCTGCACGGTTGAAGCCAATAGAGAACTTGCGCTGAATGAGCGAAGTTGACCCCTGCTGATGTACCACAACCAAGCGCGCTGCCTCCTCGAAGAGCGAATCCAACGTTTCGCCTGACAAATCGCCAGGGCCCTTGCCACCTCCGTCGTCGTCCATCTGCGGTTCGGGCAGTTCAAAGGCCTCTAAATAGCCTTGCTGCTCTGAGATAAACTCATTAATTTTCTCTACTTCGGGGGTATCGACAAAGGCACATTGCACACGCGTCGGTGTATTGCCACAGAGGAAGAGCATATCACCCTTACCTACTAATTGATTGGCACCGCTTTGGTCCAAAATGGTGCGGCTATCAATCTGCGACATCACCTTAAAGGCCATACGAGCTGGGAAGTTGGCCTTAATCGTACCTGTAATAATGTTGGTCGTAGGACGTTGTGTGGCGATTACCATGTGTATGCCCACAGCACGTGCCAACTGAGCAATACGCGCAATCGGCATCTCAACTTCCTTACCCGCTGTCATAATCAAGTCACCAAACTCGTCTATGATCACTACAATGTAGGGCATGAAGTCATGGCCTAAAGCTTGGGGCAACTGGCGCGCCTTAAACTTGGCATTGTACTCCTTAATATTACGCACCTTGGCCTTCTTGAGCAAGTCATAACGGTGGTCCATTAACTGACAGAGGCTCTTGAGCGTTTGCACAACCTTCGTTACGTCGGTGATGATAGGGTCTTCATTCTCGTCGGGTATCTTGGCCAAGAAGTGACGTTCGATAGGGGCATAGATAGAGAACTCTACCTTCTTAGGGTCAATCATCACAAACTTCAACTCGGCGGGGTGCTTCTTATAAAGTAAGGATGTGATAATAGCGTTCAAGCCGACCGACTTACCCTGTCCCGTAGCACCAGCTACGAGCAAGTGGGGCATCTTGGCTAAGTCGACCATAAACACTTCGTTGGTAATGGTCTTACCCAGCGCGATAGGCAGTTCAAACGTGGAGTCTTGAAACTTACGCGTATTGATAATGCTCTCCATCGACACGATGCGCGGATTCTTATTCGGCACTTCGATACCAATCGTGCCCTTGCCCGGAATAGGAGCAATGATACGAATGCCTAAGGCTGAAAGGGAGAGGGCGATATCGTCCTCCAAGTTACGTATCTTGTTAATGCGCACACCAGGCGCTGGAGTAACTTCATAAAGCGTAATCGTAGGACCGATCGTGGCTTTGATGCTCGATATTTCTACACCAAAGTTGCGCAACACGTTGATGATACGGTCTTTATTCGCATTCTGTTCGACCATGTCGATAGCGGGTCCATTGTCTTCGTAATGCTTCAGCAATGGAATGGTGGGAAACTTATAGAAGCGGAGATCCTTACGAGGGTCGTAAGGCTCTTGTGCCAATACTTCTTCTACGGTCTTGCCATGTGCCTTATCGTCTATGACGGGGGCGGTAATGTCCAACTTAGTATCGGTGTGATCCGCTGATTCCTCAGGCACAGCTATCTCAAGTTCTGCCGTTCCCCCTGCAGTAGATGCTGTAGTAGTTGTCGAAGTGGGAGTTGTACTCAAGTCGATAGATGTTGTGCGTTCAGCTTCATCATTCGCAGCCTCATCGTCTACCTTGTTAAGGTCAATCACTGGAGCGTTTTCGTCCAATTGAGCCTCCTCATCAGTTGCTGCCACATGGGACTCTTGCAGTTCGAGTTCGATATTCTGTTCTTCATCTTCCTCTGCGTCACTACCCTTTCGTGGTAACTTTTTGATATAATCTTGTGGGTGCATCATACGACGCACAATAGTTACCGTTTCGCTGGTCAGATACATCAAGTAGAAGACGGCCGTGGCCAACACCACAATCCATGCTCCAAGGCTGCCCAAGTTGTTGGCCAAGAAATTCTTCACATAGTCGCCATGTCCGCCTCCTAATCTGAAACTAAAGAAGTTTATAGCCTTGCTGGGCAATACATCGGTGATGAGCGAAAGAAACACGGATCCCCATATCATGATGATTGAAAAGTTGAGGAACCATTTCCACAACCGAATATGATAACCTGCCACCCACTTTATGCCCACTAACAACGTAAATACGGGGATTAGCAGAGAGAAGAAGCCGAAGCAGGTGTCCATAAAGTAGTTGGACAAGATAGCTCCCAACTTTCCACCATAGTTAGCAGCATGCGTCAGCGAGCCATACTGCACGTATGATTGGTCAATGCGGCCAGTGAATATATTTGAAACAAAACTGATAATAAGGTATACACTGATGCATAACACACAGACACCAGCAATGAACACAAGATTATCGGTCTGTGCATAATTGCCTATTTGCTCTTTCACATACCTCTTCAGTTCTCCTTGGCGAAAGAGTTTCCATAGGCTGGGGGGCGCAGGGGTTGTACCCGCATTACGTTTTCCCCCTTTTTTATTATTTGCTTTCTTAGCCATTTGTTTCTTTTATTTGTGACGAGTTGGTGAGTTGACAAGTTGACGGGTAAGTCAGTCTAAAGTTCAGAAACTTACTTGTCAAATCGTTAACCCGTCTCTACTTCGTATAGAAATCAATCATGCGAGTAATAGCGCGTTGACATACAGGACAGAAGGCTGCACACTCATTCGTTTTCATACGACAGTCTTGGTAAGCTCGATATACTCCTTTTGACATATAGCCGCCACCTTCATAAACGCCAATGCGATTTATTTTACGCTCATTAGGCGGAGTAGGTATTTGGGTGCCACGCGGCAAAAGATCTTGCCACTTCGCACCAAAGTCTTTTAACGTGGTAAGATTTTGTTCCCACGGCTCGCGGTCTGACGAATAATAGTTTTCGTATTGGTCGTCATAATAATATTCATCGGCCAGACCTGCAAAGCTATGTCCAAACTCATGTACTACGACTGGTTCGAACTTTGCGTGATGTGCCGTAGTCAGCATATAGGCATTGTATATACCACCGCCGCCATACGTATCAGTATTAGCCAGAATGATGATGTGTTCGTAAGGAATGCGCGCCAAGAGGTTGTGCAAGTCGCGTTGATGGAGGGTCGTAAGGTAGCGGTCAGAATAGAACGTTGAGAAGTGCGAACTCAATGCCGTATTGCGCCACAAGCCTTCCTTCGGCACACTCACGTCACTATCAGCCGAAGCTGCTGCCACTGCTACAAAGTTAAATTGATTAGCCATGTGTTTGAAAGGTTCGTGCGACAAAATAGCATTCACAGCCTTTTGAGCATCAGCATAGAACAGGTCTGCTTGTTGGGCTGTATATCCTTCTGCTACAATAGCCACGTCAATCTTATCTTCCGCACTACCACTGCGCAACAGATAACGATGTGGCGGAATGGGAGCATGGTCTAACCGACGGATTAAGATATCATGAGGATCAACACGATGCGTGAAACTCGTCTGCACCCCACCCTTATTATCATATAATTTAATGCACACCTCAGCCTCATGCTTGGGCATTGGCAGTAAGAAGGTGTTTTCAAAGGAACGAGCAGTCAGCGTAGCCTCTTCTGTACTCAGCCACTCTTGGAAGAGCGTTGAAAACGACTGTCGATATATCACCTTGTGCGTTGCCACGTCAGTCAGCGTAATATCGCCATTTCCATGCAATGGCACACTGTCCATATTGACGTTCCGTCCTGCCCAACCAGGCAAAGAGCAAAGTTCTGACAGTGCGATATGTTGCACCTCTGCATTACCGCTAAAATCATAATCCACGCGCAGTGTACGTTCCGTACGTGTCGTATCTTGGTTCCTTGCAATATTTTCCCCAAATGCCGTAAAACTAAACACTGAACAAAGCAAGGATATAAAAAGTCGAAACATGTAAAAGTATTTAAATATGCGTTAATCTACTATCCTTGCAAAGGTACTACAAACCGAGCGCAATGAAAAGAAAAACGCAGTTTTTATTTTTTCAGCAAACTGCAATTTGTCGAATAGAACAAGAATAAACATTAATGAAATAATTAATGTTCAATTAATTTTTTTTCGTCAATTATTCGTTAATGTTCATTCTCGTTAGGCCGATAAATTGCAGTTTATCTATCAGAAAGGATACCCAATAGCAAAGTGTAGGCCGAGTCCGTCTTTAAAACGTTCGATGTTATAAAAGCCAGACTTAGAGGTAGCATAGGGAGCATGCAAACCGATACCAACATCAAAGCGAATGACCAAGAAATCGAGGTCATAACGTAATCCAACACCCGTGCCAAGGGCGATGTTCTTGAGTGTAGAAGCGGTAAGTTGTGCGCCAGGACGCTTTGCATCATGACGAAGCGTCCACACATTGCCCGCATCTAAAAAGATAGCACCATGCAGGTCGCCCACGAGGCGAGCGCGAAGTTCAGCATTCGCCTCCAACTTAACATCACCCGTTTGGTCCATGTAAGAGTACTTGCTATTCTTAGGACGATAAGCACCAGGACCTAACGAACGCACCGTAAAGGCACGAATACTATTGGCACCACCTACATAGAATTGATCCGTGTAAGGAGCCGCTTCGCTATTGCCATAACTATAAATCACACCACCAAACAGGCGCGTGGCAATGTTGATATTGGGTGTCAACTTAAATAGTTTATGTGCCTCAGCAGTCAGTTTGAGATATTGTGCAAAAGGATTACCAAAGAGATTTTTATTACGTTTAGTCAACTTTTGACCAGCAACGGCATAAATGGCCGAAGTGATGTTGCCGGCCTCCTTTATCGACAACTGCACCCACCAAGGATTATTGCTACTCATCGCGCTTTGATAAGTAAAAGCATACGACAACGAAGGCACAAATTGATTGCGCATCGAGACGTAAAGGGCGGGGTTGGCCGTCATGATAGAGTCGAAGATGTGTGTCGTATGATTCAGACGGTCAAAATCGAGGCTGAATAGCGTTAAGTCATGCTGAGCTGTAGTGCGCTTGTACCAATGGTAGTTGGCACTAATACCGAAGCTCACCATGTTGAAGAACTTAGAACGATTCTTCCAATCCGCATCTAATGCAAATTGTGTGGAAGAAGGGAAACGCACCCTTCTGCGACTTATCCCGGGAAAAACAAAACGTGGGAACTTAAAGGCCAACTGCGTGCCAAGTTCGTAAGAGTTGAGTAACGAGTTGCGGCCGTTGGTGTTGCGTCCTGTTTGCCATTCATACGAACCGAATATCTTAAATGACACCTTTTCAGCTCCTCGGAAAGCATTACGCTTGGCGAGTTCATATGAGATACCTGGCCCCACCTGCTGATTGCTCTTCATGGTTGCATTCATTTCAAAGGTGGAGTCATAGAGCTTATCCATTACGGCCGAAACGACCACATCAAGTGTATCGCACGTGGCTGAAGTGTCGCGTGGCACGTAACTAACGTCCACCTGACTCAGTACCCCCAGTTGCCCTAACTTTGTGCTGGTCATCGTTTGGTCCTCTTGGGTGTAGCGTTCGCCCTTGCGATGAGCGATAGCGTGACGCCACATATTGGCACGCAGGGGCATCTTTTTACCAGCAAAGCTATAGGTGTAGTTGCGACGTACCAAGGTCGAATCAAGCGGTTCGTTATCGCGATTGCGTACATTAATGAAAGTGTGACCGATGTACCAAGGGTGGTCAGCTTTTACGGGACGATTGTCAACGGGGATAACTTGCAGTTGCACATAGTTCTTGCGCTGAATCGTGTCAGCACGATAGGTGGTATAATTAGCATTGTAAAAGTAATAGCCATTGTTGCGCATCAACGTTTCAATACGCGACTGTTCGTTCGACAGGTTGACTACACTAAAGGCATCACCTCGTTTGAGCAAACGCTCTGCTTGATGTTGGCGTAGAATACTATCCATCGGTACTGGATAGCCCAGATAAGCAATCGAATCGAGTCGATACAATTGTCCAGCTCGCACATTGTAGGCCACTTTGGCCTTCTTGGGGTTCTTCTCGCTGACCACGTTATAGTCCACCTTGCCGTGAAAGTAACCATAGTTATGGAGCGTATTGGTGGCCACTTTAGCACGCATCTCTGGACTCACTTGGCTAATGAGCACGGGTTCTGTGCCAAATGTCTTGAATATCCACTTGCCAATAGCCCCCTTCGCATCGTAAAGTCCGTTATGCACCCAAAGTCCAATCTGCCAAGGCCAGCTCATGGAAGACGAACCGAAGATGGCATTGTTGGGAGGATAGGCCAATACGGCTTCTACTTCCTCCTTAGCTGTAGCAAAGTCCGCTTCCGTTTTCGCTTGTGAGGCCTTAATGGCTTTTCGCTCTTCTTTGGTCAAGTTTTTTTTATTCTTCGTCAGCAAAGAGTCAAGTTGCAGTGTGCTTTTTCCCTCAATCACACTACTCCACTTATTGACAGCATTGGCCACAGCCGTGATTACCCCCACCGAATCGCGTCCTTTGCGACGCAATACAGAGGGGTCGTCAGCGTAGGTGATTTTGCTAATACCCGTATAGAGTTGTTCGTTTTCTGGCAGCGAGCGTGTAGTCGAACACGCAGCAGCTAATAGTAAAGCGAACAGAAATAACAGAAATTTGTTCATTGTATTAATCGCAGAATCAAGTGTTAAGTATTGAAGTCGTCTAAACTTTTCTGGCGAAGATTTGATTTATTGTTTTATCTCTTCTAAATTCAATCTTCACCTTTCTTTTTGGCCGTTTTTTTACCTTTCATCGGTCGTGTAGCTCGCTACACTCCCTCTTCAAGGTCCAAAGATAGTGCAAGGCGAATGCAGAACGTCAAGTTTACTTGAACGTTATGCTGAGCCGCAGCCTATCTTATACAAAAACGCCTCAAAAATAAAGGCAAATCTTGAATTTCATAAAAGTTCAGACGACTTCATTAAGTAATGTTCAAAAAATAACTTGTAGAAAAATCAGCAAGGACGGGCTGAAAGCCCAATGAAACTTTCAGAAAATTGCACAAGTTATTTTTTAACATTACTGAACAAGGAACTGAGTGCATAAAGGTAACCATTTGCACATTTGCACATTCGCACATTCGCACATTTACCAATCATTCCCTACTTTTTCTTTTTAAAGATAAAGAGTTCGCCCAATCGGTCAGTCTTGCGGCGTAGGACAAGTCCAGCGCCAGTCTTGGTGAGTTGACCTTCGAGTGGGTCCTGCGAGTCGCGATCGTAGAACACCTTGACATAGCGCGTTGCCCCTTGATCCAATCGATATTCCACCGAAACGTTGTTGATAAAACTTTCGGCGCTATTGGTAGCATCAGCACCTGTCGACACCTTGCCACCAATAATCACACTGATGCGATTGCCCCAAAAACGTTTGGCAAATTGGAAGGAGTAATCAGTCGTAGAAGTACCCATCTGAGAGGTACCACTTTCTACGCCTAAGTTGATGTCGATAGATTTTAGAGCTGACCCCGCAATATTTTGGATTTCACTTTGTAAGAAAGCATTCAAGGCATTATTGGCCTTAAAGCCCGAACCCGAAAGCATGGTTTCATCCGTCATATACATGCCTGTAGCCATCATCGTTACGGCAGCCTTGCCACGTTGATCTGCCGACATCGAAGCCAACTGATTTTGAATGTTAAGGTCCTCAGGGGCTTCAATTGTAAATTCCAACCCCATTTCATTAAGGGGCTGCGAGAGCTTTACACCCACATCAAAAGCAACGGAGCGCTGTTGATCGTTTTCAGTCACAACGGCCTTGGTGCGCTCTTTAGCAGCAATACTGAGTGTGGGATTCATTACGTCGCCCGTAAACTCTACGTACGAGCCTTGTACCAATTGGAACGTTTTGAGCGGAATGACGGGTAATTGATACTTCATTTCACCACTGTTGGTGGTGAAGCGTCCCGTCATACGCATATCGCCCTGTTGCGTCATGCGGAAGGTAAGGTCGCCCCCACCCTCAAGGTTGACGTAGCTTTGTCCGTCTTCACTCAGATTGCAGTGGAAGATGGCTGCATCGCTTATCGAAATGCCGAGCGTGAGGTCAATACCACTTTCACTCAGTGCCTTCTTCTCCTCCACTTGCGTCGTGTCATTAAAGTTGGTGAACTGTACCAAGTCGTGTAGACGGTCGTCAACCGATAGAGGAGAATCCTTTAATATATAGGTAACGTCCGTGCGATCTAACACATCAAGTTTGCCACGAAGCGACAGATTACTCGTCGTCCCCTTGAGTGTGCCAAGATAGTTGGCATACACCTTACCAAAGACCATCGACTGCACTTTCTTACGCGTATTAATGAGTTCAAAGTTATTGGCCTTCATGGTGAAGTCCATGCGCATGCGGTCGAAGTCCGACATATCGAACGTACCATTTAACACGAGTGGATTCTTGCCCGTAGAGTAAAGGTTGTAGTCGTTGAAGTAAAGGCGGCTATCTTTAATTTCGACAGCTTGTTCGTCGGTGCGGAAATCGAATCCATACACGTCAGAGTAGATGTGAGCCGAGTCAAGGTCAAGGGTACCATTTACGATAGGATGACTCAAATCGCCCTTTACTTCAAGGTTGCCCCCTGCAATGCCCTTCAAAGCTACGTCTGTGCCTGCCATGAAGCCATTGAGCATCTGTAGTGGGAAGTCGTGTAATTGAGCGTCTCCGTCAAAGGTTCCGCCATTGCGGTCGAAGTAAGTACCATTGCAGGCTAATACCTCTTCTCCGTTAGAACTGATAAAGGCAGAAGCATGGTGTTCACCTCCCGCTTTAGGTAGGTAAATAGCATCAATGCCTACATTGCCCAAAGGCATATCTTCATACTTAAAGTTGTCGGCAGCTAAGGAAGCCATGGCCGAGAATTGCCGATGCTGCCAATCGTTAGTAACGTGAATGTCGCCGCTGAGCATACCACTCAGTTTGGGCATATAAGGTAACACCATTGAAAGTTCGCCTAAGTTGACTTGATTAACACTGACTGTAATATCATTGGTAGAGTCCTTTGGCTCGCCATATATCTTGAGTCCTGTGCCGTCATCGGCCAAGAGATCGAGATCGGCTCGTATCGTGTGGTCGTTGCCCAAGAAGATGTAGTTATCCCGATTGACCGTAAAGTTGCGGTAGGCCAATACGGGATTCTCAGGATAGAGGCGGAGGTTAATGCCGCCAGCTTGCAGTTCTGCCTGTAATCCTAAGTCTACACCGCGTTCGCCCTCACTATCGTAATAAGAGAATTCTATGCCAGCGCCTGACTTCATTAAGTAGGCCTTCGTTTTCACTTCAAGTGGATTAGGATTCTTCTTATTATTCTTCACCAATCCACGTAGTTGTATGCCAGTGGTGTCCTGGAATATGTGCGTATCAATGGTGTCGAGCAATAAAGCTCCCACGTTTAGCGCCCCAATACGAGCCTCACCATTCATGCCTTGTAAGGGGTGGGTGTTGAGGTTGACGTAAGCCGAACTGAAGGAATAGCCCTTCATGCGCGCGATGTTGTAGAGCGGATTGTCACGCCCTGCGTTGAGATAGAACGACATCGCAGGCAAGTAGGTTTTCAACTTCTCTTGGTCAATGTTATAGGCTTGCGCTTCTTTCGATGCTTCCGTAGCAAAGCGGCTGAGATGGTTGGCTAAATAGGGGATGTCGTGACGCGAGCCCAAATTGAGTGTTAAGTCGCCAGCCGAAATGAAAGCGGTCGTCGTGTCGCGTTGCGAGGAAAGGTCGAATAGTATGTCCTTGGCCATGCTACTCATGCGCGGTGTCGTAAAGCGGTTGTGACGAATGCCCCCTACGAGGGTGTAATACTTAAACGACTTGTCGGCTGTAGCTTTAAGGTCGATGTCTGTGCCAAAGAATAGCGTGTCTTTTGCTATGCCTAAGCGTTTGAAGTCGAGATTGGGCAGGGAGGCTTGCAAGGCCAACTCGTATCCGTGTTTTAGAAACAATGCTTCCAATCGTCCCTCGGCCTCAATAAGCGGATTATTGGCCTTAAACTGTGCCGTGGCGTGTCCTCCGCGTGTGTTGGCAGCTAAGTGAATGCCACTTAAGTTATAATGGTCATAGGTTAGGCCATTTATCTGTGCATCGGCCGTAAGAGAACTATGGGGGGAGAGTACGTCAAATCCTGTGCCTGATGCGCGCAACGTTCCACTAAAAGGCCCGATGGGTTGTCCTTTCACAATTTGAGCGATGGGGAAGTTGTTGGCCTGTGCTACCACGTTGAACTGTTCGCGTTTGAGGTCACAATGTGCTTTCGCTATCAGTGAACCTTGGCCGCAGCGTGTGGTGAGGTGGGTATCATATGTATTGCCCTTGAAAGCTACCCACCCTTGTGCGCTTAGTCCGTTAGGGACGTTAATACTCTGTGTAATATTGTGGGGAAGTACGTTGCGCAAAACGGCCAAATGCTGCGTTTGCAAATTGAGGTCAAAGCGTCCGTTGCGCCAATTCTTCAGCGCATAGTTTAGGTAGCCATGCGTTGAGAGTTGTGCAATGCCTTTCCACCCGACGTAGAGGTTGTTCAAACGGAGGTGATCAATATTGCCGTCTACCTCTCCTTTGAGCATAAGGGGGGTGGCGGGAATTAATCGCAGATAGGAAGGAGCTACGTAGCCTGTGGCTAATGTAGCAATGTCTTGATGTCCCAAAATGGCATCTATCATGGCTTGGCAGTGGCCGCCTTTCCCTTCGGTGAAGGAACGAAAGTCAAATGCTACATTAGCGTCAATGCGTGAATAGGGGGTACGTAAGCAGAGAGCGGGCAAGTTCATACGCACGGAGTCTAAATAAACGCCTCCACTGAGGTGATTGACGATGAGTCCGCACTTCTCTTTAAGCTGCAAGTAGCGCACGCCTATACGTAAGACACCTTGCGCATTGTAGCTGAGGGTGTCTAATTGTAAGTTAAGTCCCGTTAAGGCTATGTGATTGGGGTCGATGCCTTTTGTGGGTTTAAGGTAAGGAATGTCGTAATTTGCGTCCGTATTTTGAATGCAGAGTGATTGCACAGCATAATAGTTGCGTCCTGTGTCGAAACTTCCTCCACGTAGCGACAGCCGTCCCACGTTGGCAGCAATGCGCATAGAATCGCCAGGTAGGACGAGGCGCACTTGACTTTGTTCGATTTCAGCTTTGTGAACGGCAATGTTCCACTTGGCTTTGCTTTCGGTGGTGTCTTTTTGTGCGGTATCACTCAGTTCTACTAATAGGTTGGCTCCGCGTAGTTGAGCGCGATCAACGTTTACTAACTCCCGTTTCCAATCTACGCCGTGAGTAGCAGCAGTGAAGTGGTCTGCACTTCCCTTAATGTGTGTATCGGAAATGTAGCTTTTGGTGTCAAGTTTTAGTCCGTAGAGTTCTACTCCGTCCACATTGGCTTGCCCTTTAAATAAAGGAAGCAGTTGCACGTTCAGACGCATACTTTGGGCATCGAGCAGTGTATCGCCCTGTTCGGTGGCTGTCACATGATGTACTGAGAGGTCGAGGGGAAAGGCTAATCTTACCTTTTCTACCTTAAAGTTAATACCCATGTTTTCTGACAGATAGTCGGCCACGCGATGAACGGCAAAGTTTTGAATTGGGGGAATATAAATGAGTATAGCGAGCAGCAGAAAAAGCATTATCGGTGTCATGACGATAATGCTTGCCCACTGCGCTATTTTTTTGATACGTTTCTTCATACTTGCAAACTTACGCAATTTATATTGAATACTCAAAGTTTGATTTTGATAAACTGTAATTTGTCGGCCT
>ERZ1023670.419-NODE-419-length-11902-cov-18.261670_pt1 | contig 11902 bp, 4 predicted proteins | sample MGYA00380342_ERZ1023670 | MGnify/ENA primary metagenome ERZ1023670 (study PRJEB33179, sample SAMN07448984) | human gut metagenome | biome: Human-gut; feature: Human associated habitat; material: Faeces | host: Homo sapiens | place: India: Bhopal | collected...
ATAGTATGTACATGCCTCGTCCTTGCTGCATCTGGCGGGATTGATCAGACGCAGAAACTCTGCATTCTGCTCCATCAGGATGGAGTAGGCAATATGATGCAAGCAGGTGGCTGCCATGGGGCAGCTGTTATGCTCACATACAGGATAGTTTGTCGGTAAAGACGTATGTTCTTTCTTTGGCATAATCTACTTTGTTTTGATAACGTTGTTTTTTTAGGTATAAACAATCCATTTGCCGTTTTTGTTGCTGCCCATGCGTGACAGTAATCTGGCTGCTTTCAGTGTTGCAATGTGTTTTCTCACCATGCGTTCCGACATGCCAAGGGCTTCGGCAACCATTGCAGCAGATGCGCTGTTGTGCTCTCCGAGATAGTCGAGTACATTCCATGCAGAATCTGTTATGTTAGGATATTTATCGTGAACTTTATCGTGAACTTTATCATGAACTCTGTACAATTCTTCTCCTTGGTGACTCTTCAGGGTCTCTAGTATTTCTGACAGCATGAAGTCGATGAATGGTCCAGAGTTGGCAGCTTGGGTGCTTGCAGTTATTGCGTCATAGTAGGCTTGCTGATTTGAGAACACCATATTTTCCACAGGCAGATGTTCGAACAGCGGATGCAGTTTGCCGAGAATGAGCGATTGCCACAATCGTCCCATGCGTCCGTTGCCATCGGCAAAAGGATGGATAAATTCAAATTCGTAGTGGAACACACACGAGCGTATAAGCAGATGGTCTTTGCTTCGGTTCAGCCATTCGAACAAATCCCTCATCAGATAAGGCACTCTGTCGGCTGGTGGCGCCATGTGAACTAATCCTTGTTCGGAGAACACTCCCACGCCCCCATGACGGTATCTGCCAGGATTGTCGATAATTGCTTCCATCATCTGTGCGTGTGCCTTGAGTAAGTCTTCTTCTTTGAATGCGTCAAGGTGAGGATACATCTCGTATGTTTTGATGGCATTCTTCACCTCTTGTATTTCCCTGATAGGCGCAACGATGTTTTTGCCGTTGATGATGTCGCACACTTCATCCTCAGTCAGTTTGTTGCCCTCTATGGCAAGCGAACTGTGTATTGTGCGTATTCGGTTTGCCTTGCGCAGATGCAAGGCATCCGTTTGCTCAAGTCTAATGGCATAACGCTCTATTTGACCTGATATTTCAGCAATCTTATTGATTGTTTCTGCACTTATCGTAAACGGTGGTGTATACATGACGTGACTTTTTGATATAACACTTATTCCATTGGCTTAATCATCTTCTCGATAAATTCAATCTCATCTTTTATAAGAAGGAACTTGCGAGATAACAGTCTATTAAAATATGTAAACTTTACTCCGCTTTTGTAGCCAAGACCTCTTTTATATGAGCAATGTTTTCTGAGCTTATTTCAAACAAATCATACAATTGTCTATTGATGTCGTCATTGAAATCGATAAGACCATTATCACTTCTGTAGTTCATTATGTCTGGAACTTGTTTTGCCAAAGAACTAAGATTCTCATCTGTCATCAGAAATGCAAATCTAATAAGCTCACTTTTAGCATACTTGTAGAAATTCTGGGCTTCACTTTGTGTATCGAAACACTTTAATGCTACTCTTGAACGACCAAAAGCACTATGATTATCTAACACCGCGATTTGATTACTACGTTTTTGTCCACCTGCATTGGCACTTGAAACAACCACTTTCCATTTGTCTAAGTATTCTATGCCTGTTGTGATAACGTTACGATTTGCAATATACCATTTTGCTCTACCACTTTTTCCAGCTTTGTCATTAGTGAAAAGCTTAATCTCTGATGCAGGATCAAAAAATATATCATCTCCATTATATTCTCTGACTAAAGTTGGATTCTCTTCTACAAAACTACTTTCGATTCCAAATAGCTTTTGAGAAAGAACAGAATCGTGAAGGAATTTAAATCCTCTTTCGTTTGTAATATGGTTGATTTTGTCAACTATTACAACATCGAAAGGATTAAGAGGAAGTAGTCTTTCCCCTGGATTTAAAGTAAAAGCTTCATATGAACTTCCTTTCTCATTATATGCATATATAAAACCATCTTCTTTCTTTTTCATATCTTTGAAAACAATTGAAATACCATCTGGAATACCAACCTTTTCAAAGACATCATTCGCATTAGAAAAGAATTCTATACGTTTGAGATGTGGGTCATTAATTTGCTTTAATCCAAATTGTTCTAGTCCTTTTCCTGAACGATGAATCCATCTACCGCCAGGATAAATCAAAGAAGTATACCGACCAAGATGATCACTAGCTAACTGAAAATAGTGAAAAATACTTAATACTCTTTTTTGACCATTTTCTGTATTTTTTTTAGCTATCGTTATCTGATACGGTGGATTTCCCACCACAGCTTTAAACTTCATATTATTAATATCTTCGTTTCCTGATTTTGGAATTGATTTATATACATGCCAGAAGTCCTTGCCACGAACGATGTCATTTTGGAACAGTTCTGGCTTTGCACGGAGCACATTTATCATGTCGCACTCCAATGACTCGTGACCATTATAAAAGTATGTTTTGCCCTCTTTGGTTACATGCTCATCTGCCGCTTTGATCACACCTGCAGACACAAGGTCTGTAACAGGCACTTCATGCTCATAGCAACGAATGTTCATGCGGATATCCTTGCGGAAACCTGCTAATGTTCGTTTGGTAATACTTACAGCCATCTTTGTACGGCACACAACAAAGATGTTGTCCTGCAATACATCCTTCCAAATCTCGAGGTCGTCGCCTGCCTGATGATAATATTGCTCTGCATTCTGGCTCTTCCCACGCTCGCCAGTAAGATGCACACGGCGATAGTTTGGCTCCTTGGCACCCTTGAAGAGAGAGTAAGCCATATAGAGAGGGTAGAGACCCGTCTTTGAGTTGATTTCAAGAATACGGGAATTATAGTCGCCAAAAATATCCTTGGTTACCTCGTTGGTGAAATGCAACTGGTTGTTATCATCTACTTTTACACCCACAGGTCTTGCTGCGTTGACGTTCTCGCCGTACTTATTTTCCACAGTATAAGGCGCATCAAACTCTTTATTAAAAAAGCACCAGCCGCCCACGGTATCGCTCATGTGCATGTTAACTACACGCCATGGAGTAAGCACGGTCTCCTTGTCAGGATTGTGGAAGTAAGAGAAGATGGTAGCAATCTTTGCAATACGGTCTTCTGTGTTGAGATTGTCAGCCTCCTTCACCATCTGACGGATGCGCTTGGCTGCACCTGTAAAGATGCTACGGTCGAAGCAGTCTTTCAGAATGTTGAACGTCTGCTTGGTAAAGCCCTTAGGCATAAACTCCTCCCATGAAGCCTGGTCAACAATCTCGTCGCTGGCAAAGTTGTCGATAGTAATCTCTTCGCCAGCCTCATCGTTGATTTCTGCTCCATAGACCAACAAAGGAATACGGATAGCCACGCCACGGAGCACAGACATACGGGCACGCTTCTCCTTGTTCTCTTCGTCACGTTTCTTCTTAGCCTCGTCAGTTTTGTCATCCTTCTCTTTGTTCTCCCATTTCTTCCAAAGCACAGGATTGGTGAACAAACACCATTCGCCGTTAAGCAGCTGGGTATGGCTGACAAAAAGGTATGGGAACAGTTCAGAAGGAGCACACATCACTTCGTCCCATCCCTCATCTTCTGTCATAGGCTGACCATTTCCGTCCAATTCGGCAGCCATAGAAGGGCGAGAAGGTAGGGCTTCGCTTTCGGATAGATAGTAAATGTACTTGATCTGTTCCGCATTATCATCTCCCAACCCATTCTTGTTGATGTTGATTTTATCAGGTTTCCAGGCATTTGGCATAGAACCCAGAAGGTCGTGTACATCGCCGAGAGCCTTCTCCTGCTCAGGACTGAGATTCATCAGTTGATCAGGATTATAAAGCGAGTTGTCTGCATAGCCACTACGCACGGCACGCTCAATATATACATTAGAGAGTTTTTCAAATATTTGACCAGCAGAGAAGCGCTTGCCCATCTCGCCTTCGTCCATAGAGAGGACAGGACACAGTTTGATGAAGGCAGCAAGATGCTCTTCCTCTTTTTTCTGAGTAAGTTTCATCTGCTTCTTACCTTTTTCGGTCTGTGCATAGACAGCCATCTTTGCTGTTTCAGCTACAGCTGTAAGAGCACGATCCGGTGCAAAGTCAAACACATAGCAGTCTGACTTCTGACGGCCTTCGAGTACGGCATGAGTCTGCACACGGAAGATGGTCTGCATGTAGTTGGCAGCAGGAGTATTCTCTGAGCCTTTCATACATAGCACGGCAGTCCATTCAGGAACACTTACACCCGTGGTAAGCTTACCACAAGAGAGGGTGATGGTATAATCCTTCTTGGTGATGTTTTTATTGCCACGGATGTTATTCAATACAGCAGCCAAAGCATTACCATTCTTATCCTCAATGTTGCCATCGCCGGCGGCATTGATGATAGTGAACATTCCGTTTTCTTCGCCAAAGACATCATGCTGGCGAAGAAGCTGTTCGAGAGCAGCAGCTTCTTTCACACCAGGCAAGAGCCAGAAGGTGTGGCGGAAGTGCTCACGAAAATCATCTGTAGAGAAAGGATAGAGGCTGGTGTCGGATTCTTCAACAAGTTTATCGAGGAAGCGATTGATTGCTTTCTCGTGTACGAACTTGTCGATTTTCACCTTAGCCAATTCTGCCTGATATTCTGCCTTCTTGATTACATTAGGCTCATTGTCTATCAACTTCTGAAGCTGAAGCTTATCTTCCTCAGTATATACTCTGAAGAACTCGTGGAACTTGAAGACCTCATTATTTTCGATGGCTTGGTCGCGCAGCATCTTAGGCAGCGTGAAGGTGAGAATCTGCATACGTGGCAGGTCGGCGTATGGGTTAGGGTCACCATAATGATGCTCATCCCAGAACAACTTGGCACGCTGTTCCATCACGTAGTCCCAAGTATAGATTTCACTTTCCTCATATTTGTCGAGCAGGTTGAAAGGTGTTCCCGAAAGTGAAAGAATACGGGTATTCTCCTTCTTCAACTTGTTCATCACACGCACACCGGCAGCAGCATCAATGCCTTCGTGCGCCTCGTCAACCATTACGAAGTCCCAATCATACTCCATAATGGCACGTTTCAATGGATCAAAATTGCGCTCCTTGCCACCAACAAATTGTGACAGGCGCAGATATTGCATGCTGACAAAGAATACGAGTATCTTTTTGCCAGCATCCACCTCGCGGGTAAGCGTATAGAAGTCGCCCTGAGAGTCGTTGTCGTCCATCATTCGGCGACCGTAAGCAGGTTCGAGTCCTTTTGCATGATAGTCTGCAAGGGCTTCCGGGGTACGGAATATCTTCGCAAAGTCATCATGCCATCCTTTATCTACAACAGGGCGATGGGTGATGATGAGCGTAGAGCGATAGCCACAACGCTTAGCCACCTCAAGACCCGAGAGGGTCTTTCCAAAGCGCATTTTGGCATTCCAGAGATAGTGCTTGCCCTTGTTAGGATCTTTGAACTCTTTCTGGAAGTATTCCACGGTGTCATGGATAGCCTTTTCCTGCTCCGGGCGGAACTTGATGGCTCCATGTCCTGCGCCCTTGCCTTGCTTTATCTTGCTGATGGCTTCTCGAATATCGAAGAGTGTGCAGGCAAACCAGATGTCCGCATCTTCTGTCTGTCCGGTAGTCGGATCCTTATACTTACCAAGGGTCTTTGAAGGAATGTCCATGGCACACAGGGTGCGATAGACATCATCAGCCTTATAACATTCAGAGTTCTGATCGTATGTAGTACATTCCACATATTCTATATGGTATGAAACTCCCTGCATGTATGGACGAGCATCGAGCTCAGCACGAACAGCCTTACCCAACTCCTGGCGGCTTTTGGAATCGGCTATCTCATTATCGACAAAGACCTCACCAATTTTGAGAAGTCCTTGGTGCTTCCTATCGCCCTGGCTGAGCACGTACAGGAGGCGTGATTGGGTTATAGTGTATCTCATTTATCGTGATTTAGGAATAATTATCAAAACGTTATATCTCGTCATCTTCCGTCTCTTTCTGATGGCTACGGAACAATGAACGGAACTCTATCTTTTGCCATGGCTGCGAGCGTGGGTCTTCGTCGAGCGATGGTTGCCAGTCTTTTGGCTTTTTCAGATTCCAGTCTCTTATGATGCATTTTACACCAATGTGGCCATTTATCTCGCCCTTCATGCAGGCAGGACATTGCTTCTTGGTAGTTTCGCCAAAGAGATCGGTTTCATATACCTTGTCGCAAGAATCAGGAACAACCATCTTGATACCATCCATCTGCCACAGATTCCATGAAATCCATCGGGCAGCATTGATGATTTTATTTCTTGTTGGAACCCGGAGGTTGCCATCTGCATCTTTGATGTAATGGCCATCTGCATCCTTTGAATTGAACTTATCCATGAAGTACTCTATATAGGTGTAGAGTAGGGCTTCACGAGCTAAGAGCAGATTGTCGCCTTGCCATTCATAACCATAAGTATGCTTGAAGGCTTTTTCTGCCATATCGTACCATTCCTTTTCGGTCTCGACATTTTCGTTGACGACACGCATCTTTCGGTCGAGAATACCAATACGGTGGCTGATAGGGATAGGCTGGCCTGTTGTGGTATCATAACGACTGACCAGATAGGGAGCTTCTCCACAGGTTATTTCCATGCAGTTGTCAACAACATACTTCTTCCATGTCTTTTGCTTGTTGCCTTCCGGAAACTGGATTTTTCCTTCTGTAGGAATCCATGAATGCGTACCGTCTTCGTTTGTGACTTCACGATTGAAGACATCTTTGCGTCCAAACCAGTTCTCGTCGATGAGATTGTTTTGTACATTACATACCCATGATGGAGTAAACACCTCGGCCTTGTCTTTGGTGCGGTCGAGCTGAGCTTGCTTGTCTTTCAGTACACGAGGCATTACGATGCGACGGAACCGTCCGGTAATATGCTCAGGCTTGATTTCATCGTCATATCGGTAACCTTCTTCTATGAAATTCCCGTGTTCATCAAGCACCGAGTTTTCATAATCGGATGTTGCCCAGAAGATGTTAACCACCTTCTCCTGGTCTGAAGCCTCTGCGCGGGCTCTTGCAGACATGGTGTGGTCAATGAGCAGTTTGTCAAGAACCTCTGGATCGTAGTCCATGATGTCTTGCTCAGAGATGTCAACATCACTGATATGCTCAAAGATTCTATATGTTGTATTCTTTTCTGCCATTATTGGTTTTTGCAAAATTATCTTTCCTTGTTGCAGTCTTTCTGCACAATGGAATACATTTTCAATAACTGCTCTATTTTCTCAGCTATTTGCCGTCTCAACCACTCTGGTTTGAGCACTTCTACCTGATTTCCGTATGAAAAGATGCGTGCCTCCAATTCCTTGTTGGGACGAACCATGAGCTTGATGATATGCTGTTCTTCGTCTTCCACCTTCTGTGAAGAATGGATGGGCTTGTTGACCACGTAAGGGAAACGGGCTTCGTCAAACTTCAACAGCACTTCTTCTGCCACTGGATGGTCTTCGGGTAATGTCACCCCTACTACGTCCTTGAAATACTCATTGAAGTCTATGTCCTTATTGGGAATAAACGGCACATTGGCACGTGAAAACTTCACGATACGGTCGAGCGCTTTGTTGGTGATGTAATGGCCATGACTGCCTTCCTGTAATCCGATGAGGAACAAGCGGTTGTTGAACTGCTTGATGTGGTAAGGGTGGAGGATGGCAGTTCTTTCTTTGCCAGCGAAAGTGCGATAGAGCAAATTCAATGGCTGATGGTTCAATGCGGACTCTATCAGTTCTCCCAAGAACTCTGTTCCCTTCAGCAGATCATTGTGTTCAAACGATACGATATTTTCTGTATTGGGCTTGACTCCAAAACGGAATTCAAGATTCGAGATGACATCTTCCAACCATGCGTTACTCGGCACACCACGGAAACGACTTAGTAGGTCGATAGTGGAGCGAAGAGACGCTACTTCTTCTGCTGTCAACTCATTATTAAAGATGGAGAAGCTTGGGTCTGAATAACGGTAGTAACTCTTTCTTCCATCGAAAGGATATGTTTCGATAGGAGCATTGTAGGTGACTCTATCTCTCATGCATTTGATATCTTCGCGCAACTGACGTATGCTGACCTGCGAGCCATAGAGATCCATGAGGGACTTGTTGACCGTGTCAAGGAGGTCCTCGATGCTGTATGTTCTATGAAAGTCGCTAAAGCATCGGTCCAATATTCGGTAGCGTAGCTGTGCATTCTTGTTTGTTGGCATAGAGTCTTCTCTTAATGAGTTTATTGACCAGTTTTTATAGTAACGACATCGTCCAGTCTGACAAGGCCGTTCATGTCGGCTTGTTGGTTAGCATGCGTTCTGTAAGCATCACCTTAATCCGATTTAGAGCTTGTTTCTCCATATTTTTTGTCCTTATATTATCAATTTGCAAAAATAAGGTTTTTTCTTCGGAAAACGGACGCTTTTTATAAAAAAAATACTCCCCCAAGCAAATAAATTGAGGTTTTCGTCATGATGTCCGACATAATATTGTATCTTTGTAAAAGATAGGCTGCACCTCAGCAATCGGAGCAAGCTCCATTGCATTCGATTTGCACTATCTTCGCATACGAAGTGTGCTTATTATAATAATCAAAATTAATTTACATGGAAAGATATATTCTTCCTTACATAAAGCAATATAAAAATATAGATGACTTATTAGAATCAACTGATAAGTCAAATATGACATGTGTTACTAATATGTCTTCTTTCTTAGATACAATAAGAAATACACATCGTTTATGTATCGTAGGAGATCCTGGAATAGGGAAGAGTAGACTTTTGAAAGAGTTGGGATCGACTCTTTCTTCTAAGAACGTATTAAAATGTAATGCTATAGATTTTACTTCAAAATCGGTTGGTGCCGATGTGAAATATTGCATAGTTGATGCTCTTGATGAAGTTGAATCAAATCAATTTATCAGAGTATATAGAGAAATAAAGGACTTTTGCGAGAATAACAAGAATACAAATGTTGTTTTTTCTTGCAGGAAACATTATGTGGCATCTTATGCTCATATTTTCTCTTTATTTACAGATCTTTCGTATATAGAGATACTTAGATTAGATGATGAAAGTGTAAAAAATGTACTTTCCAGTTGTTCAAAGCAGGTCATTTCTAATATAGGAAAAAGCAAGAAAATGTTAGACTTGCTTTCTGTTCCAAGATATCTTGAATATTTTATAGAATACCAAAAAGAGAATGTTGATTGTAAAAATATAGGCCAAATATTTGAGCAGTTTGTTGAGAAAAATATTCTTAATGCAATTGAAAAATATGATAACACGCAATGCGATAAAAACAATTTGGCTATCCTGATACAACGAGTACTTGAAAAAATAGCATTCGTTATGGAAATTGGTCGACTTGACTCAATTACAAAAGATGAACTATATACAATTTTGGATGGTATAAGCGGTAATATGACACAAATGGTTTTGTCTAATTTAAGTTTGTTGTTTTTTGAGAATCGCATTCTTAAAGAGGTAAATGACGTTTTGATGTTTCCTGATACTGAGATACAAGAATATCTTGCAGCGAAAGAATTGTGTAGACAAGACTATATTGAGAGTGTATTGTATGAGATTGCAGTAAGTCATGATGTTAAACATATTTATTCCAATTGGCTCGATGTAATTCCACACGTATCATATACTCGCTCTTCTTCATTTTTCAATATTTTTAAATTAATTTTATCTTATGAGTCTAATTTAGAATCGGATTCGTTGGATGCATTATTGAAATATGTAGATCCTACTATACTTTCTATTGAGCAAAAAGCAGAATTGTTTAAGATTATCTGGAATAATTATTTCAGTAGACCAGTTTATATTAGATGGAGAAGTTCTATTTTATCTATTTTGCAGCAATGTTATTCTGCAGGATGCTGTCAAATGCTTATGCCTACAACAGAACATTTGAATAAAATTCAACTTTCAAATATATCGGCAATTCTTGAAGTTTTGGCTCAAGGTAATTGTTTGAGTTCAGAGGTTATTTCGTACTGGGCAGATGCTGCTAAAAAAACAGTAGAAAATCAAAATCCTGATATTCAATACGTTTCGTTGTCGATATTCGAAGCGATAAATGACATTGAGGACTTAATCAAATTAGCTAAAAAATTCGATACGTTCAATTCAGATATCAAAGGAAAATACTGTGATATTACTGGGTTTAATGGGGTCACAGATAAGAATGTAATTCAATGTTGGATTAATGAATGCTATCAAAGTAATCCTCATGCTATAAATGCGATATTATGTATAGAGAATACAGAATCAATAATAAGTACATACAAGCAGATCGTCAACAATAATAAAATTGAGAAGTTCTTTAATCCAGTAGGAAATTTAAGTGTACATTACTCTTCCTTGATAAAACAAATTCTTACAGTTTTTCATAAAGACAAAGAGGCTAAGAATGATTTGGTCCAGTTGTTTGCAGTCTATTTAAAAACTCGCCATTATCATAAAATTTCCGGAGATGAAAGTAGATTATTTAAACAGATTATTCAAGATGATTCTGTGTCATTGGGCTTTGTTCAAAGTTTAGATCAAAACAGAGAATTGTGGTATTATCTAAAGAGCATAGAACCAGAGTATATTGATTATGACTTGATTTGCGCGATTGAGAATATTCTTGTAAAACTATGTAAAGATAATTACGGTATTGACAGGTGCCTTCTTACGCTTTTAAGCAAAATTAGACACGACCAAGAAAAACAGCTGTCGCTATCTAAATATTTAGCTCGTTATTCTGATGTATTTAAACGTTGGGATAAATCTGAGGGTGAAGAAAACACTCCTAATAATGACAAAGAGTTGGAAGAAGCCTACAATTATCTTGTGGATCAGAATATTAAATCGAAAGACAAGTATTATTGGGCTCTCTTTTTGTGTGAGAACATTGATTATTTGAAATCTATTGACTACGATAAAGTTTTTACAGTTATATTTGATTTCTTTAACAATGTAGATCTCGATAAAACCAAAACCAAGAAAGAAGATCAGCATTCCTACAATCTGTCATGGGATCTTATATATATACCACATTTTGTAAATGCTGTTTGTGAACTCGGACAAGAAGAAAAACTAATGCAATATAGGATGATATTAGCTAAAACTCTTCCACTCACACGTCGTGTTGGTAATATTGATTCGCATACTATTTGTTCTTTCTATAAGAAAATAATAGGCAAATTGAGTACAGAAGAGAATGCTATACTCAGTGATTGGTGGAAATCTAGAAACGATGATTTTTTAAGGATTTCGCCAGATGATATTATGGAGTGTATTACAGAGTATGGGATGGATTTTTTATCATATAAGCTTGAAGAATATGTAAATACTTTTATTGCGGAGCAATCCCAAGAGAATGCATATGTCGCTTCAAAAGCTCTCGAGTTGATAGCTAAGGGCTATGTAAAATGGAGTGTTGAAGACTATAGAAAATTGTTTGATTCAATTGAAAAATGTGGAATTAAGGGGATGAAAATGCAGTGTAATGCCATTATGATAGAAAAATTTCATGATGAAAATGCAATATTATGGAGATTCTCTTATTTAAAAGAAAATATAGTTTCTACAAGACAATTTGAAAGTCATCATGTACGATTGGTATCAGATGAAGAACAAGAAATTTCGGGAGCAAATCCACGAATGTTTAGGTGTTTTATGTCAGTACAAGAAGAATCTGTTATTCAGAACATGTTAGAATTGTTTGAAATTGGGTTAAGTCTGTCTCCTCAAATAGTAACTAGAGAGTATTCTAGTTATTTGATGTCGCAGATATACATGTACTTT
>ERZ1023670.423-NODE-423-length-11799-cov-14.854138_pt1 | contig 11799 bp, 7 predicted proteins | sample MGYA00380342_ERZ1023670 | MGnify/ENA primary metagenome ERZ1023670 (study PRJEB33179, sample SAMN07448984) | human gut metagenome | biome: Human-gut; feature: Human associated habitat; material: Faeces | host: Homo sapiens | place: India: Bhopal | collected...
GACTGCTTGGTTGAAAAGAATCGATTCTCAGACGACCATTTGTAAAATATTTTATTTTTGATGGTTTTCAACTGTTTCATAAGGGCACACGATATGGTCTTCTTCTATTTGTATTGACCGTTGGTTATTTGGCCTATGCTCAACTTATCGAACCTGATGTCGTAATAGTCATCTGGCTCGGTCTCCGGGTGACGGAAGGCGTTTTCCTCCAACAGGAAGAATATGCTGCCATCCTTGCCCTGCACCATCGTGGAGTAGGCCGACGTGGTGTCGCTGACCTGATAGCAGCCTTCCCAATCCTTGGCTATGGCCTCAGGCGTGGCATAGTCGGCCGGAGAGTTCAACGCCTTGTAATATATTCCCACGTTGACGCGGTTTGGCCCGCAAGGAACGCTCTGAAGCAGAAGCTTCACCTTCTTGCCGTTCTTCTTGGCATTCACCAGGAGCACCTCGCCGTTGCAAGCGTTTTTCTTGGCGACAACGCCGTGGTTGGCCGCGCCAGACATCGCCACCTTGCCCCAAGAGCCCGTGGCTGACTTCTTGTCGGCGTAAGAATAAACATTGAAAAACCTGCCGCCCATCACGCGGCTGCTAAGCAACACGTTGCCATTGGGCAGCTCCTCTATCTTGGCCTCATCGCCACGTGGGGCCGACTCGGCCACGTTCTTGCCAAGCACCGCCCACGTCTTGCCGAAGTCGTCGCTATACAATATCCTGTTGCCTTGACGAGTGGCCAACGCCGTATAGACGCGATAATACTTACCGACCTTGATCTGCTTGCTCTGGCATATCCTGCCACTGGTGAAGAAGGCCGACTCCACGTCTGGCATCAAGTCGTAGATTTGGCGGGTCACTTCCTCGCCTTTCCATGTCTTGCCCTCGTCGTCGCTGTAATATCTTCCCATCATTATCGGTTTCTTGCGCGACGATTCCCAATAGCCTATTCCGCCAGAGGCGCACATCAGCAGTATCCTGCCCGTCTTCCTGTCTACGACGGTAGCCGCGTCGCCATGGGCGCAGTCGAAGCTTGTGGCCACGCCATTGCCGCCCTTTGCCACCATCTGCTCAGGACCGCTCCACGTGGCGCCCTTGTCCTGGCTGGTCTTCATCACGATGTCCAAGTGGCGGCCACCGCCAATGTCCTTGTTGTCGTAACGATGATCGGTAAAGGCAATCAACTTGCCCGACTTGCATTCCACTATCGACGGAATGCGGTATTGCGCGTCGCGGTTGGAAAAGACCGTCATGCCATGCCCATTAACACTTGCCGACCGAGCCTCAACAGGCACGACCGTGACATTGGCCGACACTTGCGACGGCACGAGCAGCGCCACTCCCATGGCTGACAAGAGAAACGCCTTGCAAACACTTGCTGAAAACATATTATTGTGACTTTTCATCGTTACTTAAAATTATGTCATAGGTTATTATTGCAAAGATAGGTATAATCAGCGACTACACGGCTTTTTTCATTGACAATTATTCCCGCATATCAAATATTATTAATAACTTTGCGACATACTGACCACGTACACGATATAATGATAAAAACGAGTTAGCTATGGCTATATATCTTGACCCCAAGGCAGACCTCACGTTCAAGAAAGTCTTCGGTGAGCACAAGGAGCTAATGATAAGTTTCCTCAACGCCATGCTCCCACTTCCCGACAATGGACAGGTGGAGTGGATTGAATACCTTGAACCGGAGCTCATTCCCGACCACCCGTTGAAAAAGGACACCATCGTCGACGTGCGCTGCCGCGACGCGCGCGGTCGCCAGTTTCTCGTTGAGATGCAGATGATATGGACGCCCGCTTTCATGAAACGCGTGCTGCTCAATGCCACGAAAGCATATTCGCGGCAATTGGACAAGGGCGATCATTACGAAGACATCCAGCCCGTGTACTCGCTGAACCTTGTCAACGACACTTTCCGCGACGACACCGAGGACTTCTATCACGACTATGGAGTGATGGACGTCAAGAACCCTGACCAAACCATCGACGAGATGCACCTCATCTTCATAGAACTTCCTAAGTTCAAGCCGCATTCATTCCACGACAAGAAGATGATGGTGTTATGGCTGCGCTACCTCACGGAGATTGACGAGAAGACTCGCCAGGCTCCAGCCGAGCTTCTTGAGAATCCCGACACGTGCAAGGCACTCGACATAGTGAGAGAGTCGGCCTTCACCGAAGCGCAGATGGCAGGCTACGAGCACTTTTGGGATGCCGTGAGCACTGAGCGCACATTGGTGGGGGCCGTGGAACGAGCCAACAAAAAACTTCAGCAAGCCCTCAACAAGGTTGACGAGGTACAAACAAAACTGCGTGAAGCCCAAGCCGAAGCAAAACGCGCGCAAGCAAACGCCGAACGCGCAAAGGCGGAAGGCGAACGCGCAAAGGCGGAAGGCGAGAAAGCCAAGGCCTTGGCAACGGCCCGTGACATGATTGCCGACAACATGCCAATAAATATTATAGTGAAGTACACAGGATTGACAGAAGGGGAAATCAAGTCGCTCTTACAGTGACGCCTCACTCCGTCATAACCCCAAAAAGCAGGGCTGAATTCCGATTGGAACTCAGCCCTGCTTTTTTGGTTTTCAGCATGAAGCCGAAATATGGTTGTCGCGTTATTTATTCGTGAATTCGGCAGGCAACTTAGGCATGGCGCCTTCCTGGGTGCATACATAGGCGCTGACCTTTACCGCCAACGCGTGAGCCTCCTCAATGGTCTTGCCCGAGAGTATCGACGCCGTGAACGAACCCGTGAACGAGTCACCGGCACCCACGGTGTCGGCAACCTCCACCTTAGGTGTTGGCTGGTAGCTCTTGAAATCGTGAGGAGCGAAAACATAACTGCCGTTGGTGCCACAGGTGAGCACGATCATGCGCAAGTTGTAGCGATGCAGTATTATGCGGCACTTCTCCTCGATGTCAAGGCCAGGATAGCCAAAGAGACGGCCAAGGACCACGAGTTCCTCGTCGTTGATCTTCAGGATGTCGCAATGGCGAATGCCATTTTGTATGGTCTCCTTATCGTAGAAATTGCCACGGAGGTTGATGTCGAAAATCTTCAGGCAATCCTTTGGCGTGGCGTCAATGAAGCTCATGATGGTCTTCTTCGACTCCTCACTGCGCTGCGCCAATGAGCCGAAACACACGGCAGAGGCTTTCTTTGCCTCAGCCTGCATCTCCGGAGTGAATGGAATGTGGTCCCAAGCCACGTTTGGCGTGAAAGTGTAAGTCGGTACGCCTTCAGCGTCGAGAGAGACATTGACCGTGCCCGTTGGGTATGACACGCGCGGTATGATATATTTCAGTCCGTTCTTGTCGAACGTTGCCAACGCCTGGTCGCCAAGCACGTCGTTGCCCACCGCGCTCACCGCCATGGCCTCGAATCCGAACTGACTGGCATGATAAGCGAAATTGGCGGGAGCGCCACCAAGTTTAGAACCCTGTGGGAGAACGTCGTAGAGCACCTCTCCCAAACCTATTATCTTTCCCATATCGATATTTGTTTTTATTGCTTAATACTTTATCTGCTTTATAATGGCAAGAAGATATACCACGCCAACGGTCATCACCGCCACGGCTCCAAGCTGCGAGCCCATGGCATCGCTGGCCACGCCCATGACAAGCGGGAAGACGGTGCCACCGAAAAGCCCCATTATCATGAGTCCGCTAATGGCGTTTTTCTTTTCCGGCATATAGAGCATGGCCTGAGAGAGGCACATGGAGAAGACGTTGCTGTTGCCATAACCCACCAAGGCTATGCCGGCGTAGAGCCACAGCTTGGCGGTGTCGGCGGCACCCGTGGCACCCATGAACATGCAAGCCATGCTCAAGGCCATCATGACAACGGAGATTATGAAGAACGTGCGCGTCTTCAGAACGCGGAGGAAAAAGCTGCCCGTCAGACAGCCCAGCGTACGGAAGATGAAGTAGAGGCTCGTGGCCCATGCCGCGTCGTTGAGGGCCATGCCGGCGTATTCCTGCAAGAGCTTTGGCGCCGTGGTGTTGGTGCCCACGTCTATGCCCACGTGGCACATGATGCCGAAGAAGCACAACAGCACGTATGGGTTGCCCAAAAGCTTGAACGTGTCGATATAGTCGCGGCTGAGCGACTTGCTCTCCGCCTCCGTCTCATTGTCACCTTTCTCTTCCTTGATGGAAGTGGCCTGCAACAAGACCGACGCGAGTATGCCAACCACCATGTAGATTGGGAAGAGCACGCGCCAACCGAGCCCGAAGTCGGGAATGGTGGCCGCGGCACCCCACGAGGCTATGATGGGAGCCAGGAAAGAGGCTATGGCCTTGATGAACTGGCCAAAGGTGAGCGTGGAGGCCAAGTGGCCCTTCACGAGTTGAGAGACAAGCGGGTTGAGAGATGTCTGCATGAGCGTGTTGCCTATGCCGAGAAGCGAGAACGAGACGAGCATCACGGGGAAACTCTCCGAGAAGATGGGCAACAGCAAAGACACAAAAGTAACGATGAGCGAGAGCATGACTGTCTTCTTGCGGCCTATCTTGTTCATCAGCACGCCGGTGGGCACCGAGAAGATTAGGAACCAGAAGAAGACGAGAGACGGCAGGAAGTTGGCCAAGGTGTCGCTAAGGCCAAGGTCTTGCTTCACATAGTTGGAGGCCGTGCCGACAAGGTCAACGAAGCCCATGGCGAAGAAGCAAAGCATCACGGAAATCATGGCAAACCTGGAGGTCTGCGTCACGACATTCTGTTGCTGATTATTGTTTTCCATTGTTTTTTAATGATGATTTTGAAGTTTAAAGATGTGATTGGTTTTCCGCAACCGCGCGATTCATCATCGCCCGATGCCACAAGTTTAATAAAAAGATGTCGCAAATTTAATAAAAAACTCAATACGGCCTTGCATTCAAGGCCGTATTTTTTTTAAGAAGGCTTGTTATTATTTCAACGCATAGACCTTTGCCCTTCCGCCTTTCACCTTGAGCGTGGTGTATGGCGCCGAGGGGAACACTATATTGGTCATCGCCATCTTGCCATCAGCGTCGAACGCCTCTATGCTGCTCTTGTCGATGAATATCCTCAAGGTCTTGATTCGTCCGCGCGTTGGCGCCTTTGTCACGGCCGGGAAGTCGGTGCTGAAGCTCACGTCGCCGCTCTTCGTGCGGTCCATGGTGAATGTCTGCGCGGCCGCGTTGTAAGTCATGACCACTTTCTCGCCCTTTGAGTTGGAGAGCGTTATGGTGGTGTTGGCGCGAAGCTGTACGTCCACCCTGCAAGCCTGGGTGAGCCCTGCCGTAGGTTTCTTGGCGAAGGCTGCCATCACCTCTTGCGACGGTGTGACGCTGACATAGCCCGTGTCTTGATACTCGAAGTAGCCGAGGTCGCGTGGAATGCCGTTGGCTGAGCGATACTGCTTTGTGGGCACTTGGTTGGCATACTGCCAATTGCTCATCCATGGCAACGCCACGTGGCGGCCGTCAGGAGCGTTGTTGAACGTCACCGTGGCGTAATGGTCCTTGCCCCAGTCCATCCACTTGGTTACGGTAGGGTCGGTGTCGCAAGTGAACTTGTGGCCGTCGAACGTGCCGGTGAAATACTGTGTCGCCGAACCGCCGCAAGGACCGCCTGGGTTGATGTTGCACAGCAGCACCCAATGGCCGTTGCCCATGTCGAGCAGGTCTGGGCACTCCCACACACCGTCGTGGGAGCCATAGCCCTCGCCGAAGTCGCTCTCAAACTTCCAATTCTTCAAGTCGCTGGAAGAGAACAGCTTCATGTGTTGTTTTTCCGACACTATCAATATCCATCGCTGCGTGGCTGCATGCCAGAAGATGTGGGGGTCGCGGAAGTCGGGAATGTTTGACACGAGCACCGGGTTGTCGGCACATTTCTTGAATGTCATGCCGTTGTCGGTGCTCACCGCCATGCTCTGCATCTGCGCCTTTCCCGCGGAGGTGTAGTAGGCCACTACCGCCCCATTGCCGAATCCGGCCGTGTTGTCGTTGTCCACCACCGAGCATCCACTGAAGATGGTGCCAAGGGCGTCGGGCAATATGGCGTCGCCCTCAAACGTCCAGTTCACAAGGTCGTTGGACGTGGAATGTCCCCACGTCATGTTCTCCCACTGCGAGCCGAATGGGTTGCGCTGGAAATAGACATGCCACAAGCCGTCCTTGTAGAAGAGGCCGTTGGGGTCGTTCATCCAGCCATATATCGGCGTATGGTGATACATCGGGCGGAACGCCTCGCGATTGGCCACGTCGAAAGTGTCGCTTAGGCTCATGAGCTTCCAGCACGCGAAGTCGGTAGTGGCGGCCTTGCTGGCCGATGGTGCCGCGTCGCTGCGGTTGAAGTTGATGTCGAGAAGCACGCTCTTCGCGTCCTTGATGCCCGACACCTCAAGAGGCACGTAATAGTCGGCCTTGTTTACCGACAGTCGCACGTTGAACTCCCTCACCACGTTGTTGTCAGAAATCACGCGCACGTGATCCATGTTGGCGTTCTCCTCCACCGGGATGAGGAGGTATTTCTTGGCCGTGGGCACGCGGAGCAGCACCTGCGTGTCGCTGAGCACCTGGGGTTTTAGGGTCTGCGCGGAGACATTGAAGCTGAAAAGCGCCGCGAGGCAGACAAAGGCAAATCTATGTAGGATAGTCATATAATGTTCTGATAATGTAATTTAAGACTGAAGTGTAGTTAGTTTCAGATTCTCTTCCGTGTCCTGGCCTTTACGTCGCCATGGGCATCTTGTGGGAATGCCCATGGTGGAAAGACTATGCTGGCCGTTGGACTTGAAGAGCCTGTTCAAGTCATCACGTTCCGATCAATATCCCTTGTTCTGGGTATAGAGCCCTGGGATGTAGTAAATCTGGTTGTATGGCACAGGGAAGAACTCGTTTTTGCCTTTCGTGAAGTGCGCGTCCTTGTAATACTGCGCGTACACTTGCCCGTCGTAAGAGTCGTTAACCTCGCGAGTGAAGTAAGAGTTCAGCGTTGACGACAACATTCCCCAACGACGCAGGTCGAAGAAGCGCTCATGCTCCTGTCCGGTCTCAAGTCGGCGTTCCCACCTGAGGCATTTGCGTGCCGTTTCCTTGTCCTTGAAGTAAGAGTCGGGATAGAGGCTTATCTGGCATTGGTCGGCAGCGTATTCTATGTGCTTGCTCACTGAGTTGGCCGCACGCTGGCGAATGTCGTTGATGATGGTGCGGGCCTCCTCCAGTCGTCCCAGCTCGATGAGAGCCTCGGCACGGTCGAGCATGACGTCGGTGTAGCGTATCACGTAGTCGTTCATGGCGAAAGCCTGCCAAGAGCCATTGTAGGTCTCGCCCTTGCCGCGTTGTGGCACGCACTTCAGCGTGGTGTAGTAGCCGTAAGTGTTTGGAGTGCGCGAGTTGTCGGTGGTCAAGGTATAATCCTTCTCATACTTGTAAGGGAACGTGGGCATGCCCACGGTGTGGAACAAGCGTGGGTCCCACTTCTGCGCTGTCGGCTTGCCGTTGACTGGGTGGTCGTTGGTCTTGGAGTAATCGTCAAACTCTGGCAGTCCGTTGTCTGTCTTGAAAGCGTTAACAAAGTCCTGTGAAGGCTTCTGGAAGTCCCAACCGCACGACCACATCTTCCATGCGCCATTGAGCACGTTCGACCAGTTGCCGCGTCCGAACGTGGTGTGGTCGTCGGCGTAGTCGCTTGCCTGGACCGCGAAGACGCTCTCCTTGCTGTTGTCATACTCAGGAAGGAATATGTCGCCATAATCCTCAAGATAGCCGTATCTTGACTTGGCCACCACGTCGGTGTAGTCGACAACCTTCTGCATGTAGTCCTTGTTTATGAAGTTCACGCCCGTGCTGTCCTCATATCCGTTGCCCCAGGCGCGCTGAAGGTAGCACTTGGCGAGATAGGCCGCCGCCGCCACCTTGTTGGCCCTGCCGCCACCGTCGGAAGGCTGCTCGGGTAGGTCGTTGTAGGCCGTCTCGAAATCACCGATTATCTTGTCCCACAGCTGCTCATGTGTCAGGGCGTCGTTGCGGGTCTTCTCCTGCAGGTTGTTCTTGTAGACCTCCTCGTCGATCCAAGGAATCTTGTTGAACACCATGAAGAGCTTATAATAGAAGTGGGCACGCAGGAACTTCACCTCGGCTATGCGTTGCTTTGTAGTGGCCGCGCCAAGCTTGCTCTCGCCGTACTCGTCAAGCGATACCAACGCGCGGTTGCAGCGCGATATGGCGCAATAGAGGCGGTACCAAAGCTCGTCGAGATGGCCAAGGGTCGGCGTGAGGGTCGAGAATATCTCCACCGAGTGATAATCGGTGTCGGTCGTGCCGGAGCCGCCTTTCAAGCAGTCGTCGGACGCGAGGTCGCCATAAGGCCAAAGGTTGAACGGATAAGTGTACCAGCAATCGCCAAGCATGGCGTATGCGCTTGTCACCATGCCGTCGGGGTCGGAATACGCCTTGTCCTCGTCAACGACAGCAGTGGGCGTATAGCCGAGGAAATCATTGCATGAGGCAAGTGTCAGCGAAGACAAGCAAAGCACGACGGCTGATTTTGCAATGCTCTTTATATTGACATGAATAGTTTTCATAATTGATAATGGATGTTTTTGTTGATTGTTCAGAAACCAATTTGCAAACCAAACGACACTGATGTCGGCAAAGGATAGTTCCAGTTGGGGTTCTCCGGGTCGGAGCATGTCAGGCCACTGCTCTTTATGGTGAGCAAGTTCTGGCCAGACACGTAGACACGTGCCTTCGACATCAACAGTTTCTTGAGCAGCGAGGCAGGCAAGTTGTAACCGAGCTGCAGCGTGCGGAGCTTGAGATAAGAGCCGTTCTCCACGAAATAGGAAGACGTGCGTCCCTCGTCGGCGGTGTTGTTGGTGGTAAGCGCGGGGATGGTAGAGCTCGTGTTGCCCGTGGTCCATGCGCCAAGCAGGCGGCTGCCCTTGTTGGATCCGGCGTCGGTGCAGCTCCAGAAGTCGGTCTGGAACTTCTGGTTGTTGTACACGTCCACGCCTGCCACGCCTTGCCAGAACATTGTCAGGTCGAAGCCCTTGAACGTGAGGTCGATGTTGAGACCGTAAGAGAAGGCTGGCACGGGGTCGTAGATCCAGGTCTGGTCTTTCTCGTTGATGATGCCGTTGTCGTCAAGGTCAGCATACTTGATGCCGCCCACGCGGGCGTTTGGTTGTCCAGAGGCTTTTGCTTCCTCCTTGGTTTGGAAGAGTCCGTCGGCCACGTATCCCACTATTGATCCATAAGGCTTACGAGCCTCCACGAGGTTTTGTTTCACGGTGTGGGCGTAAGAGCCTGTTGTCGAAGAAGGCAGGCTCGTGACGCGGTTGCGGTAGAAGTCGAGGTTGCCGTTGAGGTCAAGGCCAAGGCCGCAAGCCAGGGTCTTGCGATAGCCGACGGTGAACTCCATGCCCCAGTCGCGGAGCGAAGGACCGTTAGACCAGCGGTTTCCACCCTCGCCCATCACTGCAATGAAAGCCGGGTTGATGAGCATGTCGTCAATGTTCTTGATGTAGGCGTCCACCGTGCCGTACAGGCTGCCGTTGAACATGGTATAGTCGAGACCTATATTATATTGTGTGGTGGTCTCCCACTTCAAGTCGTCGTTGGCCGTCTGCGTGGCGCGATAGCCTGAGGGGAACGTTCCGGAGCCTTGCAGGAAGATGTCGTAGGCTGTCGACGTGACACGGTCCAAACCGTAGTCGGTCACGTACAGGCCATAATGTGCGTTGTTGTCGATGCCCTGGTTACCGGTCTTACCCCACGAGAGGCGCAGCTTGGCGTCGTCGAGCCATTTCTCGTGCAGCAGTTGCGAGAAGCGGAAACCCAGCGAGGCTGCGGGGAAGTCGCCCCAACGATGGTTCTTTCCGAAGCGGGAGCTGCCGTCGTGACGGATGGTGAACGAGGCGAGCAGGAGGTCGTTGTAGTTGTAGTCGGCCTTGCCGAAGAACGACGCCAGGCGATAGCCTACCTTGGCGCCGGTGCTTCTCATGGCTCCAGTGGCGGCATTGGGCCACATATAGTCGGTTGACTCTATGGAATATCCTTCAGAGAGGGCATGGAAGTCGACGACGCTCTGCTTGTTGATTTCCGAGCCCACGAGCACGTTGAAATGATGGTTCTTCTTTATGTCGAAGAGATAGTTGAGCGTGTTAGACCATGTGTAGTTGGTGTTGTTGGTCTGTCCGAGGTCTGTCTTGGCTATGTTGTTGTTCACGATGTCCGACTTGAAGGTGTGTGTCATGGCATTGATGAACGAGGTGGTGTAGTCGATACCGAAGTTGGAACGGAACACGAGGCCCTTGAAAGGCTTGATGTCGATGTAGGCGTTTCCGAACAATCGCCAATAGTCGAGGTGGTTGTCCTTGTTATGGTAAAGCTCACGCAGGGGGTTCTGGCGGTCGCTCATGCCACCGACTGGTCCGGCGAACGTGGTGCCGTCTGTCTCATAAACTGGCACCGTAGGCGACATCTTCAGGGCGTTCTCCATTGGTGCCGAGTCCACCTGCTTGGTGTAAGACAGCGTGAAGTTCTCGCCCACGGTCACCATCTTACTGACGTTGAACGAAGTGTTCATACGTGCCGAGAGGCTCTCGAAATTGGTATACTTCAATATGCCCTTGTTGTTCTTGTAGCCCAATGAGAAGAGCTGCGAGCTCTTGTCGTTGGCCTTCGAGAGGGCCACGTTGTAGTTTTGTGAGAATCCTGTTTGTGAGATGGCATCCACCCAATCAGTGTCGGAGAATGCCATGGTGTGCTTGCTGTTGATGTAGCCATCATAGAGCCCGTTGACAGTGAAGTCCTGATACTGTCCTGTCGTTGGGTTCCACACGTTGATGCCTATGCCTTGCTTTGCCTTGAGGTTAATCCCGTAGTTGCTCGCGTAGGCCACCGGGTCGAGCCCGTCGTTGAGCGCGGCTTGCGCCATGGCCGTGGCATAGCCCTTGGTGTCGAGGAGCTTCATCTTCGACTGGCTTGTGTAGAACTGCGCGGTAAGGTTTGTCGTGAAGTCGACATTCACCTTGTCGTTGTTCTTGCCGTGCTTCGTGGTGATGATGATCACGCCATTTGCCGCGCGGCTACCGTAGATGGAAGCAGAGGCAGCGTCTTTCAACACCTGCATGCTCTCAATGTCGTTGTTGTTGAGCGTGTTGAGCCCTGAGGTCATTGGCACGCCGTCCACGATGTAGAGTGGGTCTTGTGACGAGTTGAACGATCCCACGCCCCTGATTCTCACTGTCGCGGTGCCGCTTGGCGAGCCCGTGTCGGTGATTGTCATGCCGGCGACCTTGCCTTGCAACGACTTCATTGGGTCAGCGTCTGGTGATGTGGTGAGCGCGCTTGTCTTCACGACAGATACCGCGCCTGTCAAGTCGGCCTTGCGTTGTACCTGATAACCTGTAACCACGACCTCGTTGAGGTCGTTTGCCGATTCTTTAAGTTTGATTTGAAGATTTGGAGCGGCCTTCACCTCCTGTGAGGTAAAGCCAATGTAAGAGATGCTGAGGGTTGTGCCCTGGGGCACGGTAAGCGTGAAATGACCGTCGAGGTCGGACACTACACCGTTGCTTGTACCTTTTTGAATGATGGATGCGCCAAGAATGGGCTCACCCGTGTTGTCTGTCACCGTACCAGTGACGGTAATGTTGTTTTGCGCGAAGAGCGAAACCGAAAACGCGAAAGCCAACAATAATGGCAACAGAAGTCTGTGATGAATAGAATGTAGCCTCATCGCCAATAGTTTTTAACCCAAATCGGTCATTAGGATTTCTCTGTGTCGTACGGCAAAGAGAAATCC